>Ga0164313_10006419_pt1 | contig 10368 bp, 10 predicted proteins | sample GuaBasSedimGuay4_FD_113735 | JGI IMG/M metagenome (GOLD analysis project Ga0164313, IMG submission 113735) | Subseafloor sediment microbial communities from Guaymas Basin, Gulf of California, Mexico - Guay4, Core 4569-4, 0-3 cm | ecosystem: Environmental > Aquatic > Marine > Hydrothermal vents...
ATAATAGCATAGCCACAGAAACAATAACGTGCAAGCCAAGATATTGTGCTGGGTTACAACGGCGTATTCAGGCTTGTCAAGGAACAAAACCAGAGCCCTTCGGTGGTTCAGAACAAGAATATTCCAGGCGACATACTTTTATGCTAAAAAGATCAATTTGTTATAGGGTTTTTATTTTCGTTTGCTGATATCAGGAAAGGATTGACTTTAAACACGAGTTTGGTTAATGGGGAGCGACAAGGTTGGTTTTCATAAAATCGTTACCAGATTTTATTGGGATAAAGACCTGAAAGCAGGAGGAGAAGCCAAATGCCGGTTCAATTACTCGAGGCTATGGAAAAGGCGATCCAAAAGGTAAAAAATTGGCCCGAAAAATCAGTACAATTGTTCCACCACAACGATTCGGATGGTCTTACCTCAGGCGCCATTCTGACCCGTGCATTTGAACGTAAAGGATTCGAAGTCAAGCGCTACTGTCTGGAAAAACCCTACCCGGCTGTACTGAAAAGGGTATTCGATCAGCAAGGAAAACTGATTGTTTTTACCGATTTTGCGGGGCGCATCGCCCCTTTGATTTCGGATCTGAACAGCGGGAAAAACCTCACCCTGATCCTGGACCATCACAAGGCCAGCCCCTCCACCGACCCAATGGTACACAACCTGGACCCGGAACTTTTCGGTCTGAAAGGTGACCTGGACATTACCGCATCCACCACCTGCTACCTTTTTGCAACCACGCTGGATCATGCCAACCGGGACCTGGCCTACATTGCTACCATCGGGGCGGTGGGCGATCAGTTCTTTTTAGACGGCCGCCTGGCCACCCAGAACCGTGAAGTGGCGCTGGAGACCCAACGGCAGGGTCTTCTGGAGATCAGGGAGCATGAAGCAGGCGAGACGTACATATTGTTAGCCCCAAAAGGACCGATTCCCTGTGACGAACTGGGGTTCTACCTGGATACGCTGGGTGCTGCGGGTTACTACCAGAACGGTCCGGACATGGGAATAAACGTTTGCCTGGAAGGGATAACACCGGAATCGGATCAAATGCTGAAAAAGCTGCGCAACATTCAAACCGGAATTTTCAAGGACCAGATCAAAAGAATCCGGCAAGGGAAGATCAAGCACACCGAGCACATTCAGTGGTTTCACGTACAGGAGCGCTTTGACCCCATGGGTGTCAAGATGATCGGGGCATTCTGTGACGCTTATAAGGATACCGAAGGATTTGATCCACGCAAATACATCGCCGGGTTCCAGGTTATCCCCAACAAGATACCCGGTTTTGGTCCCATCACCTTTAACGAAGTAAAAATTTCCATGCGGGCGCCCGTCTTTGTGCAGGAAGAGATCCGGGCCGGGCGGATGCCGGGACTGGACACGTTCCTTCCCGAGGCAACCGGCAATCTCGGGGGTTTTTCCGATGCCTGTCACAGCCTCACCGCCGCGACGACCCTGGCCATCGGCAAAGAGGAAGCACTCATCGCGGAAATGGAAAAAATACTCAACCGCTAAAATGAGAAGCTGTTTAAGCAGGTGTTTTGTGGAAAGCGTTCCTCGGCAGTAAATGCTAATATGTAACCAAACATAAAAAACAAAACAACACGATGAATTCAAGATCTTAGGAATTCATCGAACAAAGGAGACAGCCATGGGAAAGGGGACAGCATTTGGGAAAACAATTTTTATCGGTGACCAGTTTGTTCTACGTGAGGTTCCGGCCATTGTCGCAGCACTGCCGTTTGTAACGGAAGCCGTGGTGGTGCGGACAGACGGCGAGGGGTGGACACTGGAAGACAACCGCATGGAAGTTCCGGGTTACAAGCAGAAAAAAAGCGGTCAGCAGGTGAATTCCATCAATCATATCCTGGAAGTGATGGAGATTGACGTACAAAAAACACCCATCAAGATCACCTATGGCGGAGATCTTCTTGCCGGCAGCGGCGTGGGTGCCAGTGCGGCCAGCTGCGTCTCGCTGGCCCGGGCCCTCAACGACGAATTCAATCTGAACTATTCCATCGAACAGATCAATCACGTGGGCTGGGAGGGTGAATTCGCCTATCATGGCGTTCCAAGCGGTGTAGACAATACGGCTTCAACGTATGGCGGTTTGATTAAATACTGGATAAAGGACGAGCAAAAACATTTCGAGCAGATCAAGGTGGAAAAGTCCATCCGGCTGGTATTGGGGAACAGCGGAATTACGGCCGACACCTCCAAGCTGCACATCTTTGTAGAAAAGGAATTGGAAAGAGACCCGAAACAGTTCAAATCACGTCTTGCCACCATCATAGACCAAGGGGCGGAGATGAAAAAAGCGTTGGAAGCCTATGATCTTAATAAAGTGGGGGAGATCATGACGGCCAACCACAAGATCCTCATCGGCATGGATCTTTCCCATGAAATCATAGTTGACCTATGCGACCGGGCGATTTCCCTGGGCGCTTTGGGCGCCAAGGTAACCGGTGGGGGACGGGGCGGTTATATGTCAGCCCTCGTACCCGATGAGGAGACCCAGGAGAAAGTGGCTGCCGCCTTTATAGCGGATGGGTATCAGACGATTAAAGCTGAAATAAGCGGGTCGAGTGCGTCCCTGTAATAAAACCATTCCCCCCGGCAGGCCGCGGGGAATGAGACCTAATTGAGGCAAAAAAATATTAACAGTCACTTGTTTTTAATGTAATGAATTGAGATGAAGAACCAGAACGTAAGAAGTCACGAAAAGCAGTTCACCGTACCGTTTTACGATCTGGATCCCATGCAGGTGGTTTGGCACGGTAATTACCTTAAATATTTTGACACAACCAGGGAGGAACTCTGCTTTGCTTTAGGGTTCGACCCGGTAACGTATTATAAACGCACCAATATACTTTTCCCGATCATCAAGACATCCACCAAGCACATCGTATCCCTGCGCTACCGCGATGATTTTATCTGCAAGGCCGTGGTGCAGGAGGCGCGCTACAAGATCGTGGTTGACTTTGAAATAAGATTGAACAATAACGAAACCTTGTGTGCAAAAGGGAGGAGTGAGCAGGTCGCTGTAAAGTATCCGGAAACGGAAATACTGTTCGAAATTCCAAACGATATCCGTAAAGCACTAGGATTTTAACCATGACGTCTGATTTTAATAAAGCCCTTATCGCCGGTGTTGAAAGAGTTGCCGCCTGGTCGGATATTCTGGATGACATCAATGTTTTTCCTGTAGCAGACGGCGATACAGGGCGCAATCTGATCGCCAGCCTGACACCATTGCGTTATCTGGAAGAAAACCAGGAAGATACAATATACAGCCTGCTGGTGTCCGCCAGGGGAAATTCCGGCAATATTGCCGCCCAGTTTTTTTCAGGACTCCTGGGCGCGGACTCCTATGACGGCCTGGCTCAAGCTGTGGCATCCGGCAGGGAAAAAGCCCTGCAGGCTGTTCGCCAGCCAGTCGCAGGTACCATGCTGACCGTGTTGGACAACCTGGTTGAATTTTTAAACACCCATGATTTTGAAAGTAGTGTCGAATACGTGGACAAGGTCATGGATGTTCTGGAAGAGTCCGTGAGAACAACACCCGAGCTGTTGCCCACGCTGAAACAGGCCGGCGTGGTGGATTCCGGCGCTCTGGGACTGTACATCTTCCTGGAGGGTTTTTTCAGGTGCCTCATCGGCCAGCACAACGGGTTTCGGTCAATTTCAACCATATTTCAGGGGTTGCTTGAAATAGAACCATCCTACCAGGCCGAAGAGGAGGAGGGCTTTTGCATCGACACGGTCATCCAGCAGGGCGACAAAAGCCAGGCAACCATCGACATGCTGACCCGGCACGGCGAAAGCGTCGTGGTCATTCCCCACAAGGATTTTTTAAAGGTCCATCTGCATACCGCTAGCTCCCGTGAGGCCAAGGCCCAAATCGAATCCTTGGGAGATGTCATTCACTGGGAAGATGACAATATCGGCTCCCAGATAAAGGCTTTCAAGCGCCAACAGCAAAGAGGTGCTGTTCATATCATGACGGATGCGGCCGGTGCGGTGACCCGTGAGGATGCCCGGGAACTGGGGCTCACCCTTTTGGACAGCTACATTGTTGCCGGCGAAAAATCACTGCCCGAGACCCTATTTTCTCCAGAAGAGCTTTATGACACCATGCTGCAAGGTACCCATGTTTCCACATCTCAGGCTTCCGTGTTTGAACGCCATCAGTATTATCAACGGGTCGTAAATCAGTACGACCATGTGCTTTACCTCTGTGTGGGGTCTGCTTTCACGGGCAATTACGATGTGGCCGTCGACTGGAAAGTCCAGAACGATCCCGACGACCGCCTGACCATCATTGACACGGGTGCAGCTTCCGGCCGCCTGGGTTCGATTGCCATTGTCACCGCCAGGCATGCGGCCCAAAGCCATGACCCCCAGGAGGTTGTTGCCTTTGCGCGTAAAACAGTGGCATCCAGTTGGGAATACATGTGCCTGGACCGGCTTAAATATCTGGCCGCGGGCGGTCGGATGCCCAAGGCCAAGGCTGTTTTCGGGGAGCTCTTGCGTGTCAAACCGATCGTCAGTCCGACGGCCGAGGGTGTTATAAAAGTTGGAACCGCCAAGAATCGGAACGGTCAGCTAAAATTCGTTCTTGAAAAGTTAGAAGAAGCCTTCGATGAAAATGCTTCCCCGTTTTTCATGCTCGAGTATTCCAACAACCACGACTGGCTCGACAACGTGGTGAGAAAAGAAATTGAAGACCGTTGCCCGCATGCCGAAATAAGACTGCAGCCCCTCTCCCTGACATCCGCCGTCCACATGGGACCCGGGGCGTGGGCTCTGGCTTATATACTGTCGTGATGCCCACCAGCCCAGCGGACGGAATCCCTGGCAGGTGGCTCAGGGGTGCGGCTGTTATTATCCCTGTATACAACCACGGTTCCACGGTGGTGTCTGTCGTTGAAAAGGCCCTCGAACTCCACCTGCCGGTGATTGTCATTGATGATGGATCGACGGATGGTGGTGTTGACCGTATCCATTGTTTTGAAAATGTTGAAGTGCTGCACCATGACCGCAATCGAGGCAAGGGGGCGGCCATTCTGGCCGGATTCGAACGGGCCGCTGAATTTGCCGACTGGGCCATTACCCTGGATGCCGACGGGCAGCATGATCCGGGCGATGCCCTGATCCTCATGCAGGCCATACCGGATTCTGCCCGGCCCATAGTGGTCGGCGCCAGACGCGGTATGTCCGGCGCGAATGTACCGTGGACCAGTTCATTCGGGCGTAAGTTTTCCAATTTTTGGATTAGACTGTCGGGCGGTCCTCCGGTCAGCGACACCCAGAGCGGTTTCAGGATATACCCGCTGCCGGAAGCCATGGATTTGAAGGTCAAGGCGGGGCGATATCAATTTGAACTGGAGGTTCTGGTCAAGGCGCACTGGTCAGGCATTCCAATAATCGAAGCGCCGGTCAGCGTGACCTATGCCCCGGCCGGAACGAGGGTCTCCCACTTTCATCCCTTTGTTGATTTCATGCGCAACGCCCGCACCTTCACCCGTTTGATAACTTACCGGCTGTTGGTACGGCCATTTTTAATACCACGGCTGCATAAACAGCATGGCAAAGAATAAAATCTGAACCCTCCAGGCAACGCTGGACCAGAAAAGTGAAAGACGATTGTTGATATGCTCAATTTTTTTTACAGGCTTATCACCTTTATATCCCGAAAAATGGGGCAGTGGGTGTTCCGGCTGTTCGCCTGGTTTGTAGCCACCGGCTATTTTATGCTTTTTCCAGGCCGGGTGGGCAACAGCATAAGGACTTACCGGGCATTGTTCCCGGACCGGCATCGATTGTTCCATTTATGGTGTGCCTGGCGTCAATTTCATAATTTTACCCATGTGTACCAGGACCGGTTTGTACAGCAGCGTTCGCAAAAGCTGACCTACACGTCCGAAGGCATACAGCATCTCGAGGAAGCTGTTTTAAAAGGCAGGGGGGGGATTTTGCTTATGTCCCACATGGGGAACTGGGAGTTGGCTGCCCATTTGCTCAAGCGCAAACAGACGGGCCTGCGCCTTCTGCTATATATGGGCATCAAACAGAAGGAACAGATCGAACGCCTGCAGAAAGAAGCCCTCGTGCAAAGCGGCGTCCGCATTATTGCCGTGGAAAAGGACGGCGGTTCCCCCATGGACCTGGTGGAAGGCATCAAGTTCATTGAATCAGGAGGTTTTGTTTCAATGACCGGTGATCTCGTGTGGAAAAGGGAACAACGCACGGTTCCGGTTCAATTTTTAGGGCGGGACATTTTGCTGCCCGAGGTCCCCCACGTGCTGGCGTTGCTGTCCGGCGTACCTATTTTCATTTTCTTTGCATTTCGCACGGCCAATAACAGTTACCAATTTACCATGGCAGAGCCCATGTACCTGAAAGCCGCCTCCCGCCAGGAACGAAGCGGGGTCATTCGTCAGTCAGCACAGGCGTATGCCCAGGCACTGGAGGAGGCCCTGCGTCGGCATCCGTTGCAATGGTATCATTTCAGGCCCTTTCTCGAACCTGAAATTTCCAATTGAACTGACCTGAAATTTATATTATTGGTTTTTTCGCCAAGATGTGGCAATCAGACTGCTGAATGTTATCAGTGGTTTTATTTTTTTTGAACGTGAACATTATGAGCACAATAGAACGAGAACAGATACAAACAGAAATTATCAGGATTTTCAGCGAGCAGTTCGAAATCGAAAACCCGGGGCCTGACGAAGATTTGAGGGACGTGCACGGGTTTGACAGCATCGATGCCATCGAACTCCTGGGTGAAATCGAGTCCCTGCTCAAGTCGGAGCTGACCCGGTCCGAAAAAAAAGCGGCCATGGAGATCCGGACCATCGACCAGATCCTCGACTATATTGAATCGCTTGCCAAAACCCGAAGTTGACCCATGTTTGCATTAAGCCATAAACAGCGCAGCCAACGATATAAAAAATGACACGCAGAGTCGTAATCACAGGGTGCTCGTCCATAACACCCGTCGGTCATGGTAGGGATGACATCCTGGCGCATCTCACCAGGGGGGTGTCCGGGGTTAGAAAACTGAAACATGACGACCTGTACTCCAAGTATATAGATGCGGGTGTATTCGGTACCGTGGATTACAGTGTGGACTATGACTTCAGCCGCAGGGATCGCAAAACCATGGGACCGGTGTCTTACTATGCCTGCCAGGTTGCCAAGGAAGTCCTGGAGATGGCCGATCCTGGAGAGGATTTCATCACCTCCGGCAGAATGGGCGTTGCTTTCGGGTCCACCCACGGCAGCCCACTGGTACAGAGGAAGTTATACCAGGCACTGTTCGATGATACCTACACCGGATACTCATCCATCAAAGCCGTGGATTACCTGAAATTCATGGTTCACACCACCGCGGTCAACATTACCAAGATGTTCGGAATAACCGGCCGGGTCATCTCCTCATCCACGGCTTGTACCACCAGCAGCCAGTCCATCGGGTTCGGGTACGAAATGATTAAATATGGCATGCAGGATGCCATGCTTTGTGGCGGTGCCGACGAATATGACTTGAGCACGGTGGCCGTGTTCGACAATTTGATGGCCTGTTCGACCGATTTTAACGAAACACCCCATCTGACCCCCCGGCCATTTGACCGGGACCGTGACGGCCTGGTGGTGGGAGAAGGGGCTGGCGCCGTACTGCTGGAATCGTACGACTCCGCCCGAAAACGGGGCGCTGACATCCTGGCCGAGGTCATCGGATTTTCCTGCAACAACAACGGCGGCGACCTGGTTCTGCCCAATCGGAACGGCATTACCCAGACCATAAAGCTGGGATTGAAGGATGCGGCCGTCAGCCCGGACGCGGTGGATTTCATCAGTGCCCACGCCACCGCCACCAAACATGGCGACGCCATAGAAGCCCAGGCCACCGGTAGCGTGTATGGCAAATCACCCATGGTTTCCGGCTTGAAAAGCTATACCGGCCACACCATGGGATCCTGCGGGGTCATCGAGTCGATTATGACCCTATACATGATGCAGGAAGGTTTTATCGCTCCCACCCTGAATCTGGACAATGTCGATGAAAAATGCGCCATGATCCAGCATGTCCGGGAAATTATCGAAGCGGATATCCGCATTGCAGGAATCCAGAATTTCGCGTTTGGCGGCGTGAACACCTGTCTTTTCTTGAAAAAGCCATGAAGGTCTCTAATGTGTGCCTGAAAACGGTTTTCAACCTGCTGGTTACACTTTTGATGTGGCTGTACTTTACGGTTGGGTTTGTGTTGCTTTTTTCACCGTTCTATTTGTGGGCATATCTTTTCTCGGAAAACCGTGAATTTGCTTTTCAGCGCCTGAACCACTATTTTTTCCAAGGGTTTTTTTTTCTACTGAAACACTTGGCTCCACGGGTGAAATGGAATATTCCCAATGAACTAAAAAAGATAAAATCTTCGGTGGTTGTGTGTAACCATAGTTCCTTCCTGGACCCACTACTCATGATCGAGTTGTTTCCCAGACACACGACCATTGTCAAAAGTACTTTTTTCAAAGTGCCGGTGTTCGGGTGGCTGTTGAAACACTCCGGTTTCATTCCCCCTGCTTCTCAGGGCAGGCTATCGGCATTGATGCTCGAGCGTATCGAGGCCCTGGACGGATTTCTGGCGTCCGGCGGCAACCTGTTTGTCTTTCCCGAAGGGACCCGCAGCCGGGACGGTTCCCTGGGCCCTTTCAACAAAGGTGCCTTTAAAATTGCACGGTACTGTCAGGCGCCCATACAGGTATTGAAAATCACTGGTACCGGAGAGGTGTTTGCCCCCGACAAATTTTTATTCAAAGCGCTAAATCCTATCACCATCACAGTCGAACGGGTAGCAATGGTTGATCCGGAGTATCAAAGCAGCAGCTATTCAACTACTGATACCATGAATAGAGTGCGCTCGCTTTTGGAGCATTAGAGATCCCGACCAAAGGCGCGTGATGCCAGATCCCGGTTCCGCGGTTTATAGGTGTTGTTGGCCATCTCCCTTTCCACGACCCGCTGCAAAAGCCTGAACATCTTCATTTCCTGGGGTTCATCCTGATAAAACGTATTCCAGGCATAATCCAGCAATCCCTGCAGTTTGTCGGCAGGCATCTGTTTGGGGTGATACACGACCTTGTCGGCCGAGTAATCATTCCATTCAAAGGAGAAAATACGGTCCTGGCGTTTCAGGTCATCATAGGCCTTGGTGTGGGGAAAGGGGGTCAGAACGGTAAACTCGGCCAGGTCGAGATCGATTTCCAGCAGAAAATCGATCAGGCGCTTGATAAAGTCTTCGGTGTGATGATCCAGCCCCAGAAGAATGGTGCCTTCCACGCCGATGCCGTGGTCGTGGTAGCGCTTTATCCTCTCACGAATTAAATCCGATGTGTCGAATACCGCCTGGTAGACATACCAGGCGCCTGCCTGGGCCGCCAGATCGAGAACCGCTGGTTTGTCTTCGATGGGGTGGCAGCACCAGCTTTTTTTGAGGGGTATCATTTCCCGAAACAGGTCCATTTCCCATTGGGTGTCCTGGGCCAGGGAGTTGTCCACGATAAACAGCCGGTTGTTGTCGATGCCGCCTATCTCCTCAATGGCCTTGTAGATGGGTCGCGGTCTGAATTTTTGGCCGCCCAGGTAAGCCACGGCGCAGGGATAACAGTTAAACCGGCACCCCCTGGAGGCATGCACCAGATCTACCATCTGGATGCCTTTATAATTGTAAAGGTCCCGTTGGAGGATATCCCGGCGGGCTGTTCCCACGGATTCAATGGGCGGCCTATCTGCCAGGTAATTGTACACTTTTTTAAGGCAATTGTTGCGTAAATCCGCCAGCACCTGTTCCATCCGGCCTTCGGATTCACCCAGAAAGACGGCATCGGCATGTTCGGCAGTCTCTTCAGCGTGGAGCATGGTGGCGATGCCGCCGAAAATCACCGGAATTCCCTTGCGGCGATACATATCGGCAATTTCCCACCCCCGCTTGACCTGTACGGTCAGCATCATGGATATGCCTACCACATCCACCGTATCGTCAAAATTGATGGATTGAAGGTTTTCATCAATGAAGGACACGTCAACATCGTCCGGCAGCGAAGCAGCGAACACAACCGGCCCATGCGGCGGCAGGTGAAATTCGGATTGCCGGTCAAGTTTGGGCCATTTCGGGTATATCAGTTTGAATTTCATAGTAAATATTTATCCTGTCACACGATTAAAAATTATTTTATCACGAAAGCACGAAAGAAAGAAACCACGAAAAACAAGTTACATTTCGTGCTTTCAGGATTTCGTGTTTTCGTGGTGAATCTTTTTCCCGGCCCCTGGCATCACTCGACCCCTTGAATCCTTGAATCCTC
>Ga0164313_10006420_pt1 | contig 10368 bp, 10 predicted proteins | sample GuaBasSedimGuay4_FD_113735 | JGI IMG/M metagenome (GOLD analysis project Ga0164313, IMG submission 113735) | Subseafloor sediment microbial communities from Guaymas Basin, Gulf of California, Mexico - Guay4, Core 4569-4, 0-3 cm | ecosystem: Environmental > Aquatic > Marine > Hydrothermal vents...
GCTTTTGACACCTTTAATGACAATCGTGCCAGCCATATGGCAGAACTGCCCACTGCGATAAAAGTTGCCGAGCATCATGTCAAAATGGCGGCAGTGGGACAAAATGATCTTTTTGGCTTAGCTGTTAATGCTGAAAGCAGTGATGATGAAATCAAGGATTATGCTGATAAAGTACCTGTCTGGCCTGAAAAAGAGCGCCTGGCATTTGAAAAATTAGCGCTAGGTCTATTTCTGACAGGTCATCCGATAGACCAGTACTGGCCTGAATTAAAGAATATTGTTCATGGCAGTATTGCTAAAACACTGGCTAACGCTGAAAAAATCAGGGGTAATCTGGATGTACGGCTAGCTGGCTTACTTATTGGCATCAGAACCCGGCAAGACAGAAAAGGGCGTAATATGGGCTTTGCCACACTTGATGATAAGAGTGCGCGAGTCGATGTCGCTATTTATAGTGACACTTTTGAAAATTATAAAGACTTATTAAAAGCAGATGAAGTTCTGGTGGTAGAGGGCTCTGCTCGTATTGATGGTTATTCCGGTAATCTGAGTATCACTGCTGAAAAACTTTATAGTATGGAGCAGGCCAGAGAAAGCTTTGCGCGTTGCTTAATGCTGGATTGGGACAGTACGGATGATACTGAAAACACTCAGAAATTTGTACACCGCCTGCAAGAAACACTACAACCATTTTCTGGTGGACAATGCATGCTGGTAGTTAATTATCTCTCAGATACAGCCCGGACTAGTGTGCAATTAGGTGATGCATGGCGTATCCATCCCACCGATGAATTGATTCTGCGTCTGCAACGAATCCTCAAACAAGACGAAGCCATCCAGATCAAGTATCGATAGGCTTATTATAATAAATAGCGTTCAACTGATGTTTTTAGGATTATTAGCAGGTTTAAGCCCGCGACATATATTTTCCGGTTACCGTATTAATTTTTATTACTTCACCTGTTTCCAGATATTCTGGTACCTGAACTTCAATTCCTGTCGGTAAAACAGCGGCTTTTGTTCTCGCTGTTGCTGAAGAACCTTTAATGCCCGGAGCTGTTTCAATAATTTCCAGATCTACCGAAGCCGGGAGTTCTATGCCTAAAATATTACCGTCCATAATCAAGGCGGTTATACCTTCTAAGCCTTCGGTAATATAGCCAGTCTGACCTTCCAGTTCATCTTCATTGAGTGAGTATTGGCTGTAATCTTCCGAATCCATAAACACATAACTGTCATCATCATTATAGGAATACTGGACTTTTACGCGGATACAGTCAGCTTCTTTAAGAAAATCATCTCCTTTATAGGACTCATCCAGTTTTTGTCCGGTTTTAAGATTCGTATAACGAATTTTATACAGTGTTGATGCTCCACGTGATGAAGGGCTTCTGGAGTCAACCTGTTTGACTGCATGAGGAATCTCTTTGATTTCAATAATCATTCCACGTTTTAATTCACTGGCTTTAGGCATAATAATTCCTTGTCTTAACTCGTGTGTTGTTTAATAAAGGCAACAATCTGGTCTAATGCAATTTCCTGATTGTCACTATCAGTACGCGCACGATATTCCACCGTTTGACTGTCCAGTCCGCGATCACCGATGACAATACGATGTGGAATACCAATTAACTCCATATCTGAAAACATAAACCCGGCACGTACTTTACGATCATCAAACAGCACGTCAACTCCGGCATCACATAGTTCTTGATAGAGTTTATTGGCTGCTTCACGCAGGCGTTCTGATTTATGCATATTCATAGGACATAAAGCGACTGTAAAGGGGGCGAGTTTAGTCGGCCAGATAATGCCATTATCATCATGGCTTTGCTCTACAGCGGCTGCAACGATACGTGAAATTCCAATGCCATAGCAACCCATGGTCATGGTTGCACTTTTGCCCGCTTCGTTGATAACATTGGCTTTCATCGCCGCACTATAGGTTGTCCCTAACTGAAAGATATGCCCGACCTCTATACCGCGTACAATAGTTAAAGTACCTTGACCATCGGGACTAGGATCGCCTTCGACGACAGAGCGTAAATCTGCAATTTCAGCAGGCAATGGCAGATCTCTTTCCCAGTTTGTGCCGGTATAATGTTTACCATCCTGATTAGCACCACAAACAAAATCTGATAATAGGCAGACACTACGATCTGCAATAATCCGGATACTCAATCCTACAGGACCAATGGAGCCAGGTTTACACTGGCAGGCAGTTAAAACTTCTTCATCAGTAGCAAATTCCAGAGGCGCAATAATACCATCGATTTTTTCAGCTTTAATTTCATTTAGTTCATGATCCCCTCTTAATAACACTGCAATCAGGGAGTCTTCTTCCCCTCGAACAATAAGTGTTTTAAGGCATTGTTGCGCGGGTATATGCAAAAATTCACTTAGTTCATCAATACTATGCTGGTTGGCTGTGTCAACTAATGTCAGTGCCTGAGTTGCGGCTGTAGGTTCGCCTGCCGGCATCACTGCTTCAGCTTTTTCTACATTAGCAGCATATTGGCTCTCTGTGGAAATAGCGATAGCATCTTCACCTGAATCTGCTAACACATGAAATTCATGAGAAACTGCACCGCCAATGGAGCCGGAATCAGCAATAACTGAACGGTAGTTCAGTCCTAAACCACTGAAGATATTGCTGTAGGCTTGATGCATCACATCATAGGTTTCCTGCAAAGACTCTTTACTAAGGTGGAATGAATAAGCATCTTTCATTATAAATTCACGCGAGCGCATAATACCAAAGCGCGGGCGAATTTCATCACGGAATTTTGTCTGTATCTGAAAATAAGTAATGGGTAATTGCTTATAACTTTTTAGTTCATTACGCGCTAAATCGGTAATGATTTCCTCATGCGTAGGGCCCAGGCAGAAGTCCCTGTCATGACGGTCTTTTAAGCGAGCCAATTCTGGGCCATATTTTTCCCAGCGGCCTGTTTCCTGCCATAATTCTGCCGGTTGCAGTGCCGGCATCAGCACTTCCAGAGCGCCCGCCTTTTGCATTTCCTGGCGCGTAATCTGCTCGACTTTGCGCAGCACACGTAAGCCTAGAGGAAGCCAGGTATACAGCCCTGAAGCAAGCTTACGAATAAGTCCCGCGCGAATCATTAATTTGTGGCTGGCAATTTCAGCATCGGCAGGCGTTTCTTTAACAGTACTAAGTGGGAATTGTGAGGTACGCATGTATCTTTAAGAAATTAGATAAAAATAAAAAAAGCTATTTTACCTAGACGCTAACGGTTTAGCTATGTCTTAGCAAATTTAGCTATAAAAAAAGGGAGCCTATAGCTCCCGGTTCGAACTGAATAATATAACGGCTGTCAGGAAAAGATTTCTTCAAGAAAGTTTTTCATAGTTTGCCAGGAGCGTTTAGCAGCAACTTCATTATAAATTGTACCCATAGCAGAGTTATTAGCAACCGGGTTGGTAAATGCATGTACCGTATTGCCATAGTGGTGTAATTGCCAATCTACTTGCCGGTCAGTCATTTCCTGGCAGAAAGCATTGACCTGATCATCTGATGCCATAGGATCATCATGACCATGCAGGACTAACACTTTTGCCAGTACAGATTTAGTCGGCTTGTTTTGGGGCTTATTTAATAAACCATGAAAGCTCACTACCCCTTTTATATTAGCGCCCATACGTGCCAGATCCAGGACACATAGGCCGCCAAAGCAAAAACCGATAGCAGCAACTTTAGAATCATCTACCCAGGGTAATAATCTTACAGCATAAAGGGCAGCATCAATACGTTGCTGTAATTTATGCCGGTCGTCTATAAATGGTTGCATTAATGCAGCATTTTCTTCCGGGCTAGTACCTAGAATTCCCTGACCATACATATCCAGAGCAAAAGCAAGATAACCTAATTCAGCTAATTGTCTGGCCTTATTATTGACAAACTCATCGCGGCCACCCCAGGCATGGCTAATTAAGACAGCGGGTCGCCTACCTTCGAATGTATCGTCATAGGCAAAAAAGCCCTGTAATAAGGTACCGCCATCTAAATAATTTACTGTATTAGAGAAAATTGCCACAAGAAAAAGGCCTAAAGATTGCCAAAGTTATAGATAACGACCCGGTTAACTAAGGGTTTAAGTTGCTTATTTAACATATCTTTATGCTTTTGGTTTTTCATGTATTTTTTAAGCGCCTGAGCATTTTCAAAGGTAACCGTTACAGCAAGGTCGAAGGTATCATCAACTTTAGGTCTTTCACTGGGAATAACAGCGCTGACATGTCGTGATAAAACACCTGGTATATTTTCTAGCGCACGACTGGCATTGATAAATTGCTCACGCATCTGCGCATTGCCTGGTTCTTTTAACCAGACGACAACGACATGACTGACACGTTGATCTTGTTTAGCATGAGTGATATAGGCAGTGCTAAACAGGGCAAGGAATAATAGACTTTGTAGTAGTTTTTTCATTATATTTCTCCGGATTTTTTAAGTTGAGTTATAAAGCCGTCCGAGGCTTCTTCGATTAGGTCTAATACTTTTTCAAAACCATAGGTGCCACCATAATAGGGGTCTGGTACCTCGTCAGTATCCAGGTGTGGTGCATAGTCCAGAAATAATTTTATCTTGTGTTGATAATTTTCGGGGCATGCTTGCATCATAATGGCATGATTATCTTTATCCATTGCCAGCAAGTAATCAAAGTCCTCAAAATCACCCATAATAACCTTTCTGGCGCGTAACATACTCAAGTCAATTTGACGCTCCTCTGCTGCTCTTTGAGAGCGCAAATCAGGAGATTCACCAATATGATAAGCATGAGTGCCAGCTGAATCAATTGAAAAATACTTTTCTAATTGCAGCTCATTGATTAACTTATTAAAAACACCTTCTGCGCTGGGTGACCTACAAATATTACCCATACACACGAAAAGCACCTTTAATGGTTTTTGTTTGCTCATAACTATATGAATTTATTTATCAATTACTGAACAGCGGAGCTATCAGGTCTTTTAAAATTGGTGATCGTAGAATGGTAAGCCGTGAAGCACTTAAATAACACTGAGTTATTAAGTAACAGCAAGTTTACAGCCTAAAGCATTGATGATTTTATTGATAGTTTCAAACTGTGGTTTCCCATCTTCAGAAAGAGATTTATCAAGGTTTGCCCGGGTAACGCCTGCTTTTTTTGCAACTTCACTCATACCTTTTGCTTTAGCTGCAATGTTTAAGGCATGAATAAAATCTTCTGAGTTACCAGTTGCAACAACCTCTTTTAAGAAGCCTTTAATATCATCTTCAGTTTCTAGGTAGTCAGCAATATTAAATGTATTGGTTTTCATGTGTTACTCCAGTTCATTAAGTATCTGCTTTGCTGTTTCAATGTCTTTGCTTTGGCTTGACTTGTCACCACCTAAAAGCAATAAAACAAACTTGAATTTATGGATCGTATAATAAATACGTATCCCAGAAGAAAAGAAAAAACGCAGTTCAAATAAATTACTGCTAATTTTCTTAAAATCGCCAAAGTTTCCATTTTCAACACGAGCAAGGCGGGCTAAGACCTTCTGTTTAACAGATGAATCTTTTAAAGCACTAAGCCATTTATCAAATTTCTTAGTGCTGGATAATTCAAATTTCATTTAATGATTGTATTCTGTAAGGTGAAGGTTATCAATAGCACTTAAAACACTAAATTGTACACAAGCCTTGTACACAAAATAAAAACAAGCCTATATTTTACTTGTATATCAATGGTATATAATTTTGTATTTTGTGTTACCCATACAGGCGAACAATACTTTTACTTGCTTGCTTTTATTCATAGGTAATGATTAAAGCTTATATAAAACGCTATTTTCAGTATCTCGTGGGTCATGCTGCCTCTTAACATTCTGATTCATACGGTCCTGGGTATATTTAGCAATCATCTCATCCCAATTAGCGTATTGCTGGTATTCCTCAAAGCCTTCTGCTTTACGCTTTGCAAAAATTTCTTTGCCGACTTCAATTATTTCATCAGATGTTTTGCCATTGACTATATCAAGGAATTCTGTATTTTTTCTATAGGCAGTACGTATCGCCCAAAAAGAAAGCTCAAAGGCGATTCTTTTTTCTTGTGGCATACGGCCCTTCATCATTTTGACTGATTTTAGAGCGGTTTTAAAGCTACGTCCGTTTATTTCGTTTCCTCCACTACAGCCAGTAGATAAGAAGATACTAAATGAAATAATGATGATGGAAAGTATGCGCATATTAAAAAATCCTCTCGGTAAGTATTATTTATTATAATAGTTGGTATAGTCTGACAGAAACAAGTTAGACTTTAGATGATTTCTGTCTAAGAATATGCCAGCTTACCAGCATATTCTTTTTCGACAATCACCTTAAACATAGTAAATCACTAAGTAATTATATACATAAGCCAAAATCCATGCTGGAATTTATTACATCTTTAAAACAGCGATACCTGATAATTCAATCGAGCTTAGCTGTAGAAAGTTCGCAATGGAGTGTTTTTCAGGCGAGTATCGAGCAATTAATGCTAATCGAGTCATTCCTGTATAAAGAACAATTAACTGAGCAACAAGCATTACCTATTAATATCGCAGTAATTGGACCCACCCAGTCTGGTAAAAGCACCCTGGTGAACTTGTTGCTTAATCAGGAATCAGCTGGAGTCAGCCCGTTAGCAGGGTATACCGTACATCCTCAGGGCTTTGCAGTTGGCTTACATGATCAGGCATTGAGCGGTGTTAGCCAATATTTCTCGGGCTTTCAGCAAGTTCAGCAAGTTTCTTTAAGTCCTGAAAAATATGCCTGTTATTCGTTAACGCATATAATCTCGGAGAATATACCGGCCTGTATACTCTGGGATACACCCGATTTTGATTCGATAGATGCACAAAGTTATCAAGAGGGGGTTCTAAAGACCCTGGCGCTTGCCGATGTACTGGTACTGGTGGTCAGTAAGGAGAAATATGCTGATCAGTCTGTATGGGACACTATGTCTATCCTGGAACCATTAAATCAACCCGTATTGGTGGTTATTAATAAACTGGTAGAAGATTCACAATCGATAGTTGTAGACTCGTTTAAAGAGCGCTGGCAACAGGTACGCAGTGATAAATTACCTGGAATAATGCCAATACTCTTTTCTAAGGGTGATATAGCAAATGATCGACAAGCTGTACTGGTTCGTTTATTAGATAATAATATCCGGCTAGTTAAACGCAAGAAATACGATATTGCAGCGACAAATTTTATTAAAAAATACTGGCAGTCATGGTTAGCGCCAGTTCGATCTGAGCAAGAAGCACAAGTGCTGTGGCAGTTAATAATTGCAAGGGAGGTTAATGAGGCGCTGGAAGATTATCAGCGCGATTATCTTAATCATCCGCACCATTATGATACCTTTCAAAATGCCATGGCCAAGTTACTTACCTTGCTAGAAGTCCCCGGTCTTGCACATGTAATCGCTCAAAGCAGAAAAATCTTAGCCTGGCCACTAAGGAAAGTATTTTCTATAGGCCGCAAGAAAGCGGGTGTCGCGTATCCTGAAACTCTGGAAACAGTCGTATTACAACAAATTGCCGAGCATGTTTTTTTGCAAGTAGGGGATAAGGTATTAGATCAGATCGATCAAACTCAAGTGAATAATAAATGGTGGAAAGCAGTCAATAGCCAGTTGAGGCAAGATAAAGCAGATATTTTAAAACACTTTGATCATAGTACTCTGGCTTATCATGAAACATTTAAGCATGAAATAGAAAATACGGCACAGGGGCTTTATCATAAATTAGAAGAGCACCCGGCTATCTTAAATAGCCTACGTGCCACCCGGGTAACAACAGATGCTGCGATGTTAGCACTGGCAGTACAAGCTGGCGGTATAGGCTTACATGATTTATTGATCGCTCCTGCCATGCTTTCAGTCACCTCATACCTGACGGAAAGTGCTATAGGCAGTTATTTACAACGCGCAGAAGCCGAATTAAAACAGCAACAACTTAACACTGTAAAGCGTCTATTATTTACCCGGGTATTACAGCAATCCTTACAAGAGCTACCCGGTAAAATGATGCAAAACAGCTATTTTAATATCTCTACTGAACAACTTGCTGAGGCAGAGGCGCAACTGGAACAAAAAAGGCATGGATTACGAATTCTCTGATTTAGTTAAACAGGCAAAAGACTGGGGCAAAGAGCTGATAAGCAGTGCCTGGGCCACTGAAAATCAGTTAGAGAGTCTATTGCAATATGATGCACGGACTCCTGATGCTCTATTTACCGATACTGTATCCAGACCGCTCATTGTTGCTTTTTTAGGCGGAACCGGGGTTGGTAAAAGTACCCTGCTGAATCGCCTTGCAGGTAAAGAAATTGCGCGCACAGGTGTGGTCAGGCCTACGTCTAAAGAAGTAACATTATTTCACCATAATAGTGTCAAAATTGCTCACCTACCTAATCAGTTACCCGTTGATACAATAAAAACAGCAGGGCACTCGGAAGAAAAAAATAAGCATATTATCTGGATCGATATGCCCGATTTTGACAGCACAGAACAAAGCAACCAACAACTGGTTTTAGAGTGGCTGCCGCATATCGATGTTTTGATCTATGTTGTTAGTCCAGAGCGTTACCGTGATAGCAAGGCATGGAAAATACTCCAGGCCGAAGGAGGTAAGCATGCCTGGATTTTTGTCTTAAACCAGTCGGATCGTGGCCAGGCTGAACAATATCAGGACTTTATCGCGCAACTGAATAAGGCTGGTTTCTCCAGTCCCCTGATTTATCAAAGCTGTTGTGCAACTGATAAAACAGCCAGTCAGATAGATGAATTTGATGATTTACAGGCAACATTACAAAGCCTGGCAACAGAAAATACCATTACACAACTGGAATTAAGAGGCCAACTGGTACGTATCGCAGAATTAAGTAAAGTATTGCAATCTTCTATGGCTCTGCTGGGACCTGCCAATGTTACAGAAGAATTAAATATTTTCTGGCAAGTGCAATGGCGTGATCTGGAAAGACTGATTATTGAAGCTAGTACATTAGCTATTCAACAAATGGCAGAACATTATGCAATGCACAGTGGCGATCTGGCAGATAAAGAGATAGAACCTTATTTACATCATCGGCTATGGGACAAATGGTCGCAGACACGGTTTGATGATGCTCTGGATGCTGTAATATTACATGCCGATCTGCTGAACCTGCCCGTTAAGCCGATTAAGCAGCTGTTATTATCCGTTAGATCCAGAAGTGAGAATATTGTACAAGAGAAAACTTTATTATCGGTGCGTAAGGCGCTTATTAAGCCAGGAAATATATTACAGCGCACGGTCATTAAAATAGCCCAATTCGCAGAAGTTGTTTTACCTATCGTAGCAATGGCCTGGGTAGGTTATCAGGTGTTTATAGAATTCTATGAAAGTAGTTTAGAGCAAATACCGCATTATGTTGGTGTTGATTTTGCCATTAATAGCACGATGTTAATTGCTATTGCCTGGTTATTTCCTTATTTCTTACAGAAAAAACTTAAGCCATCAATAGAAAAAGCCGCAGTAAAGGGTCTGAACCGTGGTTTTATAAGCGCGTTGCAAACGCTGGAAATAGAAGTTATGGAAGAGATAAAAAATAATGCGCAAACGCAGGAATTACTACGTCATCAAGGCGAGAAAATAATTAACAGGTGTCATATAGAAAGTGATCGAGAAATTGAAATACCAGAAAATAGTTCTCTGCAAAGGATGCTATTGTGATTTTATGCCCTATTTAATAATCCAGTATTACAATTAAGTGCATTTTAATGTTAAATCAAATATATACAACGCTATACATCAATGCAACACGGTGCAGCACAAGCGTAATCCCCGTTTTTCATTGCGGGGTTTCGTGCCTCAATCGCAGCCTAGATTGAAAACTTGATGGCCTAATCTGATTTAATAAAAACCACACTCTGACCATCATGCGATAAGGATGGCTGGCTGCAACTGCTTTTGATGCAGCGACTTAAATCGGTATGCTGGTAATAAATATTACTAATAGACCGGTGCCCGAGGATAGTTCTTTTGCGCCTGGTTTTAACATTTATCTGGGTATCACCATAAACCCGGTTCCAGCTTTTTATATGCGATAAGAATGTTTCAGCTTCTTTGTTAGTTGGATAATCCAGGCTTTCTCTTGTTCCTGTTTGAAGTGACACCAGTTCTAATTGGTCATCCTCCAGAAGTATTAAAAAACGATCAGCATCAGACTGATCAAAGCCAATGATTTTAATAATTCCCGGTATCTGAAAAAGAGGGCTTTGTACGCCATCAGCTAAACTGATTTTAATAAGTTCATTTTTCTTTAATACCAGTAGCCCTGTATCGTCGGGCAAA
>Ga0164313_10006421_pt1 | contig 10368 bp, 22 predicted proteins | sample GuaBasSedimGuay4_FD_113735 | JGI IMG/M metagenome (GOLD analysis project Ga0164313, IMG submission 113735) | Subseafloor sediment microbial communities from Guaymas Basin, Gulf of California, Mexico - Guay4, Core 4569-4, 0-3 cm | ecosystem: Environmental > Aquatic > Marine > Hydrothermal vents...
CCTCGACCTCAACGTCCTCTTCCTTGACACCAGCCTCGAGCGCAGGTTGGAACCTCTGTGCTGTCGGTGACTGGATCACCATGTCGAACTGCACGAGGTCACCCGGGTTGATGCCAGCCAACACAGGGAACGTCACCATGATCTTGTCGATCTGTACCGCACTCTCCCTCGAATACTGGTAGCTGTCACGCATACCAGTCTTGAAACGGATCGTTGCTTGAAGGGACGTCACCTCTTCGTCGTGACGTATCGCCTTCACCTCATCAACGACACCTGTTCTGCTCAGTTGGTCCACGTTCATTCTCCTTTTGCCCGCTTGATAGCGAGCTCCGCTTCGTTCTCTTCGATCGATTCCATCAGATGCTGCCAACACAACGGTGCACCTTCCTCATCCTCATGCACCATCGTCAAACAGTCATCCCATTCACACTCAGCCCACTCAGGTGGATCCGGTGGTATTGGCCTGTTCATCCTGTCACCTGCCTGTGTCATCGACATCAGTGTTCTCCTTCTTGTTCGGCTGACAGTCGTGCTTGATATAGATGTCCCACCCGGGGAACTCTGTTCGACATTTCATGCAATAGACAGGCTCTTTTGGGGGTGTCTTGTCCATCAAATCATCTCCTCATTGCAAGCATCGATCATGTCGGCTGCATGACCAGCACGGTCAGCCAGGTCAGCATCCACCTTTGCGACCTGATGCTGGATGTCATGAGCCACCACCTCAACACGGGACGTACGCCCTGCCTCAGCAGACCAGAACCTGCGCTGAACAGCACCGGCCACCCATACACGGTCACCACGCACCATGTCACGGATCACAGCATCATCAGCCGGATCCCACTGCACCACCGGTATCACATCGATGCGCCGGCGAGGTTCTGTTGACTTCGTTGTCACGAGGATGCGACACAACGTCGCACCTGATGCGAACGTTGTGAACTCAGGGTCAGCAGCCAACCTGCCAGCCATCACTATCAAATTAAGATCCATCGTCATTCCTCCTATGTTTGTCGGCGTAATACCGCTCATGCCAGATCAATTCGTCGTCATTGAATACACCGCCTGGCGTGTTGTACCTCTCACGTAATTCGCCCCACTGTTCGGGGAACTCACGTTGTAAACGCATTAGGTTCGCATCATCGGCCTGTCTCATCGCTGCCATGATGAGGGCATAGAACGGGTAGTCCTCAAGAGAGATCTCTTGTGATTTCACGTATTCATGAATGCTCATGTGTTCGTTCCTTTACTCTTGACGTACATGCCCCAATCCATCATTGCAACTGCACCACAGAGCCATGAGTGCATCGTCCTCATCGAGATGAAGTCGGCATGGTGTCCGATACCAGACAGGCACAAGCCGTGCCTCTCAACCACGCTGCCGGTGCCCTCATTGAGTTGACGCACCATCATGTCAGCCTCATCGATCCATTCGTTATGTTTCACCCTCATCCTCTCGTTCGATTGCCATTTCAACATGCATCTCATGATGCTCGGTACACATCGGTCGGTCATGCCACATCTCGTCACCGTCACGGCCGCACAACGACACGGCACACACCAGGGCATCGAGCCCATCGAAGTACCTGTCGTACATGGACTCGAGGGTGTCCCCGGCTACAGGCTTGGGCGTGTGCTCCATACATAGGCTTGCGTGCCTTGGGGGTAAATCGGTCAGGTCCTGATCGACCGTGATAACTGCAGGTCTGTTGCAGTGGTCGCATACATGTTCTGTATATTTCGTTTCCATTTGTTCATCCTCCATCCAATGAGAGAGAGCGGCGACCCAACCGGAAGCGCCGCTCTCTCTCATGGTTCATGTTGTTATGACGTCGCTCGATGAACGTCGGACTTCCTCGTAGCCACCAGGGTCACGGCTTCGCCGACAGTCGCCCCTTCGGGTCGACTTGGAGGCATAAGCACCGGGGCCGATCGCCCCGGTGTAGCCGTATGGCGCAGCGATGGCACCACCGGGGCCGAATCCGGTGATGCCATCAAGCTTGTTATTCCTTGGTGAAGATCTCTTGCATCCACTTGTAGGTGGGGTAGACACAAAGGCCGATCATGACGATGGCTACCACTTGAAGCATGTCAGGCATCGGGAGCGAACCCCATGCTCGCATGTACCATCCGGCAAGGATGATGACAGCTATGGCAAACCACGTTTCTAGTTTTCCATACGGCATCAGGAATCATCCGGCCAATGTTTACCGCCCCTGATGTTGACCTTCCCACCTCGAAGCACCTGGCGTGCATCAAGAAGAAAGTCAGCGACCTTCCACATCAGAGCCTCCTCCTTGCCCTCTAACGACATCGCCATGCGTTGCACCTCAACTACTGCCTCCCTCGAGAGGGCATCCTTACGGAGACGGTTGAGCGCCTGTAGCTGCGCCTGAGGCGACATCGGCTCGATGTCGGGCAAGGACGTGAGCCCCGTCCGCTGTGTTGTTGGTTCGGCCATCACAAGTCCTTCCCATGCCTGTTTCCAGACACATCCATTCCGATTGGTGGCACTCATCGCACCACCCTGTTTTCATCTGATGCACCATCGAGTTCTCGATACTCGAGATCTGCGAGATCGTCTGACCTCGTAGCCCCATGTTCAACAGCACCAGACGTTCACCTATCAGGCCACATCCACATGCGCCCATGTCCTTCGGGTTCGCTCCCATCAGGAACCTCCTATGTAATCGAGATAGTCATCAACATATCGCTCAGGATTGAGGCATACGCCCTGAGAGGTACGCACCTGGTCGTCATAGGGACAGGTCATGGCCTCCTCCATGCGAGAGGCACCGATGTTGTTCCCCCACACCAGCAGGGCAGCGAAGAACACAACAGCAACCAGCATCCAGAAGTACTCGAAGCCCTTATGGTGCCACCACTCACTGACAGTGAGGTGAAGGCGAGCCCATTGATATCTGATGCCGCCTTGCTCCATCAGTTCGATCAGTTCCTGAAGATCGGAGATCTCCTGTTCGGTGCTGTACTCAGGCCTCATTGTCATCCTCCTTGAACATCTTGTCGAAACAGGATGAATGGGTGCCTGAAACGAGAGTCTCTCGATCATCAGCAGACATCATCGGCCATACATGTTGGACATAGGCCCCACCTCTCCACTTGAGAGCCTTGTCGGTCAGGATCGTGACCCATGTGGATCCTTTGCAGTACACGCATCGGGTCGTGAACGACGATGATGCCTTGTCTCCGATCGGGTCGGGACACATGTCGTATTCGATCGGTTCCACCCCTGGGTGGGCTGGTGCCTTCATCGCTTCCTCCTTGAGTCGTGCGAGGAAATCCTGTAATCCGTTCATGTGACTTTCCCTTCACCCTTTTTCTTGGCGTAGTGGATACCGCAGTACCCCTTGCAATCTTCGAGGGCCTGCTCTTCACAGACCTTAAGTCTGCATTGTTGGAGCCCTGTCCATTGGAAGGTGACGGTGCTGCCTACGATGCGGCTCCGTGACTGATACGGGCCGTGTGTGCGTCGAGCACCGTTGCGTAGCATCGTGTCGAGGTCTTGGATGGCACGACCACGCAGATACTTGGTGTGCTTGGCGAGATCTTCATCAGTAGTTTCGTGGCTGTACCTGACAGCTTCGATCGGCATCCCGAACAGTACATGACAGTCCTCAACGTCGAACTGGTAGATCTGTCCATCGAGATATGGCTGTGCTCTTTCGACCTGGGTCTGCTTCGCAGGCTTTGTAGGCCATGCATCAAGTATCTTCATCCGTCGAGTCCCCTCAACAGCACATATAGTGCATGATTCTCATCGCTCTCACTGATGCAGTAGTTGCATACAGATTCGAGCTCTCCTTCGTGGTCATCAACGTCGATCGCAATGACAACATCACAGATGATGCACACATAACGGGTTACGTCTTCAAGATCGGGATCTGTAGCTTCGATCCCTGCTTGTCTGAGTGCCATGTTCGGCCCTTCTCTATAGAGGCATGTTCCCATGTCAGGAGGAAAACCCCCCGACGAAGGAGCGGGGGTTTTCCTCCCAAAGAGATCACGCATTGCGCTCCCGTAGGTGCCTCACTGATCACACATCGGAGGATATCGGGATCCGACGTAGCCACTGGGCCGACCCTCGGAGCTGGCATGGCAGGAGCCATGCCAAAGCACACCGTAGGTGTGCGGAAAGAAACAGTCGCCCTTGGCGACCCCATACCTCCGAAACAAGACCGCAGGAGTGAAACGACAAGCCCGAACGACAGTGAGGGTGCGGACAACACGGGTCGGCTCCTGCCGACACAATGACGCTGAATGTGCATCCCCTGGATGCACCAAAGAGAGGACGACTCCTTGAGTCGTTCCATACAATCGACCGAGCGCAGCGAGGGAGGAAAATTATATTTTCGATATGTCGGATTGCCCGATCCGCTCCCTTCGAGGGAGCATATCGGGCGGTTTGGGTGCGGTGGGGGGGGGGGGTAGTAGTACTCCGTAGCCTAGCTCGGCGTTCGCTAGTTGCTGCGCTTCCCGATGAACTCGGCAGCCGACTTCATCGAGTTCTCGCAACTAGCTCGGCGCTTCTCGCTGGAATAGTGGGAGTACTCCAACACTGGTAGTACCATCAGACCAGACGAGATACTTTGGAGGTATCACATGCAAGCGAAGCGCAAATACATCTGTCCATCGTGCGGGTGGGCGGTCACCCACACCACTACCTACCTACGGTCGGGTCGCAAGGCTCGTACCTGTACCTGCTCGGGTGAGGTCGTCAACGGACTCGGCAAGTACGCTGGCTGCCTCGCTCGATTCATGCCACCAGTTGAGCAGATCCCTCGCAACCTTGCCGACGGTGACCAGTTCGCATCGTACCCAACGGGTACGGGTCAAACGGACTTGGTGGAGTCGCTGCCGTTCTCGGAACATGCGAGCGTCAAGCCTGCTCGGACTCATGCGGGCTACCGTGTCGAGGTCGTGGCGACTGGTGATGCCAACGAAATTCGGGTTCGTCAAGCGGTGCGGAACTTCGGGTTTCTAGCTCGTCGGCGTGACATCGAGTACGCTGCATCGGTCGGGATGGACTTGGGCGAGTTCGTTACAGGCATCGTAGAACCTGAAGCGGATACGCTCTGCATCGAGGGGGCAGGGTTACCGATCATATCGGCACCACCCAGGGCGACTCGTCCGCTCGGTCTTGCGAACATGCGAACATGGCGCAAGGCTACAGGACGGGTCGGGGGCATCTCGGAACGGGTCAAAGTGAAAGGGTGCTAGGTGGGTCGCCGTGGGTGTGTCGGGGCTTGCGCCCGACACACCCACTTGCTTGGTAGGAGTGATGGTAGTACCAGCATGGTATTACGATAGGGGTAGAACGAAGACGGGGCGCACAAGGCGCAACCGCACCGATACTTGGAGGTATCACGATGAGCAAGACACTGACCGCAGCCGAGAGAATGGCTGCAATCGCACCGGAAGCTACGCCGGTCGACGAGCTCCCCGAAGTCCTGACCATCACGGTCGAGGAGGTCGACGGGCGAGGTACTCGCTCGAAGTTCACGGGCGTTACCGACGAAGCCGGTACGGTGATGGTTTCACTGTACTTCCCAGAGGGGAAGCGCTTCCCTAGCAAGGGCGTGAAGCTGGAGATTGGCGGAACGGATTACGACCGTTTCGGCTCTGTCCTGAAGGCGAACCGTCGAGGCTCCGTGAAATGGGCGTTCGGTGACCTGCGGGACGCTGACTCCTACGGTGCTGCTGCGTTCGTACCTGCGAAGGCTGCAACGCATACCATCATGGTAAAGCTGGCTTCGTAGTTGGTGAGAGCGCATCCCTTCGGGGGTGCGCTCGACTCCACTTACGGACGATACGATACTCGGAGGTATCACATGGAAACATTCCTCAATCAACAGATATGCGAATGGTGCTTCTTCATCGACGACACCCTGAAGCAAGCGACTTTTGGCATGGAACACGCTACCGAGGGCGATGGCTACATCTGTCAACTCTTGTGTGATGCTCACTCGGAGGGACAGCTACGGCGTGGCAAATGTGCCGACGATGGAACACATGCCGATCATATCCGGCTTCCCCTCGACCTGCAAGGGGGGTGGTCGTAATGTGCGAGAACTGCTCCCGCACCTACGGGGTGACCTACTGCCCTGCATCGAGGGCGTGGTTCTGCCGACGATGCAAGGCTGCTGCGGTTCGCTGGCGGGAGCAAGCGCAACGGCGGGACAACCTCGGCTAATTGGCTGAAGTGGTTCGAAAACCCGAAGGGTGCCACACTGCCAGGGCGATACAGCCTCCGACCCTACGGGGTCGGGGGCTTTCGTCTGTCGCAAGGCTCCCAGACCCTCGCCCATTATCGAATGGAGAGTTTCGCCGTACCCCAGACAGGGATGGCACGATCGTGAATGGCTCGCACCGTCTCTCGCAGCAACTCGCTGCCGCAGCGAAACTCTGGAGATTGCTTCAGTGCGACGAGGGACGAGGAGCTTCCCTGTTCCGCTGTTGGGAGGGGAGTTTGAGGGGGGATCCGGTTCCTCCGGATACAGCTCCCCCCTCAATGTCCGCTGCCGGCAGAGAGCGCAGCGAACGATACGCCGGTCTCCTTGATTGCAAGGAGCCGGAGGGGGGACGAGGGGGAGGGCGCAGCTCTCCCCCTAGGCATGAGCGTCGTCGGGACTGCCGATACGGAGTCTTCGGAGTTCGGTCGTCCCAGCGATGCGGGACAGATGGAGTCGCCCCTGGCGACACCTACGAGCAGCACCGCATCGGTGCTGCGAGCACAGCTCAGGCTTGAGCTGTTGCCATCGATCTGATCGATGGCAGATGATTCGCCATGCGAATCATGAAGAAGTCGTCGGCATACGCCGACGACCCAGCAGAGCGGTAAGAGCTATTGGGTCGCAGCGACACAATGCATTGGGATGACTTCGACATTCGTCGAAGCTCGATGACGCTGCGTCATTCATCCCTCACTGACCCCAGGGGTCAGTGGTCAATAGAATCGCCTTGCGATTCTATTGACATACTTGGGTGTTCGTGAAACGAACACCCAAGTGACAGTGAGGAATCGCCAAGGGCGATCCATTGTTTCCGCTGATCATGCAATGATCAGAGTTTCGCCCATGGCGAAACGATGACCCCAGATATGATATGACTACCGTCATATAAATCTGGGGTCATGGATAAGAGAGTACGTAACCTTTTGTTTGGTGTCTGGTAATTATTGTTGAATATTTTCGGATAATTGCAAGTTTCTTTTATTGGTTTCGTTGGATGGGGAGTGTTTTGGGTATAGATCACCCTCCCTGTCTGCCAGGGCTTCGTATTTTTGCCGGTTGTGGTTATCTCGGACTCATGGATTCCCGCCAGCTCTCTCGGTGTGAGTACGAGGATGCGGCCCTATGCCTTGCCTTTGTGCCCTGTAAGCAGTTCAGACTGTTCCTCATTGCTGGTCCCCGTCGGTTTTGGGGCCAATTCCATGCAAGCTACCCGAGCATCACCGTACCTTCCGGTTTTTGCGGTTCTTTGCTCGAGCGTCGAGTTCGTCGGCTCTACCGATGGGGTCGATGTCGGGCATGGAGATCTGTTGTGCTTCGTGGCGTGCTGTGTTGGCTTTGTATGAGGCTTGCCATTGCGTCTGATAGAGCATCTTGGCATGGAGTTTACACGGATCACAGGTTCCCGGGTAGATGAGGGTTCGTTCTCCGCAGACATTGCAGGGGTTCATGTGGTATCCTTTCGTTGTGTAACAACATCAGCCTAGCAGGTGAGTGGTATCTCTGCGAAGGGTTCTAGAAACGGGTTCCAGCGATGGAGCCCGTTTCTCGTGGTATGGTGGGGGTCTGGGGATGGAAGCTAACTATCCTGGGAAAACCCCAGCGACGGGCTCTCTTCACGGGGGGCCCGTCTTTCGTGATAGGGTTACAGGGACCAAGGAGGTCGTGATGGGTGCAAGGATCGAAGGTGGGCAGCGTACCGGGAGTTCCGGTGTGGCTACTGCTCTGAATACGGCGGGGCAGCGTACTACGTCGTCTGCGTCGAAGGTGTTGAGGGACGGCGGCGGTAAGTGTGGGGGTAAGTGATGGATGTCCTTAAGAACCTGCCGGGGTCTGCTGTTAAGGAGGACCCGAATCCGGCACGCTCGAGTTATCACGACCCTTCGGTGAAGAGGGCTGTTGAGGCTTTGGATCCATATGTGTCTGACAAGACACGGGCGAGGGATGCCAAGACTCCGCCGAGGTCTAAGGGTGGCCCTGCGTGAAAACGTCTGTTGAGATGTTGTTCGATGCGAATGCGTCGGCTCGTTCTACAGGGGTGGGTACGGTGCCGGTGACCCGTGAGGTCATCGACCGTACCATTGCTGGTTTGGATGGTTACGAACGTGCCAGGGCAGCTCTGGCAACGTCTCATGCCCGACACGTTGCCATGATGCAAATGCATCAGGCCGGAATGCTCGACTCGACGGTGAACTTCGTTTTCGACCGTTGACCTTTCGGGGATCGTCCAACGGCAAGACGCCAGCTTTTGGAGCTGGTCATCGGGGTTCGAATCCCTGTCCCCGAGCCCCCTGCTCTTTCTCCACTGAAACTTTCATGATAAGGTTTCGACATGATGTGCGATATCTGCGGAGATCTGATCCGTTTCACAGGCTGGTGCCAGCTCGCTTTGGATGCCTCAACCGAGGTGTGGTTCACGGCGGGTGAATGCATGTGCGGCTATGTCATCTACGAGGCGATGACTCTCGACACGGCTGCCAAGCACTGATGGCTCACAAGAAGCCGAGGAAGTCATATCCGAAGCGTCGCTCCCCCAACATCAAGGGTCGTATCTGTCTTCACTGTAAGAAAGCGATCTCTCCTCGTAAGAACGAGAAGACAAAGTACTGTACGGTTCAGTGCAAGACTCGTGCTGCCCAGATACGCATGGCAGACCGTGCGAGGTCTGACCGGGAGATCGCCAACTCCGATCTGTCGGGTTCTCGCCAGGGTCCGCTGTTCGACAAGCTCGATACGAACGGCACCCTTCAAAGGATGCTTGACAAGACGATCACCGCCAAGGAGGTAGCTGTCCTCGAGCAGGTGACAGCAGCCACGGTGTCGAGAACCTACCAGGCGTGGCTGATCGTTGAGGCCCAACGTCGGGAAGCTATCAGGTGGAGGATGGAACCTGAGGTCGCTGCCATGTTCCCTGTTCACCTCTTCACTGAACTTCAATCTGTTGGCCTTGACAGTGAGGGGTCGGAGGAGTTCGAGGTTCTCATGTTCCGTCTTGAGTTCTCGTTCTGGCAGTTCGAGCATCGATACTTCACCATCGGTTCCCGTCAGGACACCTTCGAGATCTTTCCGTTCCATGTGGAGTCGGTGCGTGAGTTCATCATCGCTCAGGTGTTCGCCACCCGTGTCCTGATCCTGACACCGCCGAGGCATGGCAAGTCGGAGATGGTGCTGCGGTTCGTTGCGTGGCTCATCATCATGTTCCCCAATATCCAGGTGTTGTGGGTTGCAGCGAACCTGCCGCTTGCGAAATCGATGACAACGAAGCTCAAGGGTGTCTTCGAGTCATCCAAGCTGCTCATCACCGAGACGCTGCCTCCCGGTAAGAAATACGGTGACAAGGGTGCGCCCACATGGACGGCATCGGAGTTCACCCTCTACACCCGCACCGACCACACCCTCAAATCCGCAACCTTCACCGCCATTGGGTCCTCCTCCACTGTTGCAGGCCGTGATGCCGATTTCATCGGAGTGGACGACCTCGAGGAACGCAAGACGGTCAACACCGTCGAGCAGCGCCAGAAGTCCAAGGAGAAGCACTCTGAGATCATGGAGCGTCAGGAATCCCATACAGGGGTCGTGACGATCGCCTCGAGACAGCACCCTGACGACATCCCCAATACGCTCATGCAGCTCGAGGATGACGATGCGTGGCGTGTCCTGTCCTTCCCTGCTCACGACCCTGATTGCACCCTTGATGATGATGTGGTCGAGGGGCATGACGAAAATGGTTGTGTCCTTATGCCTACGATCCGTCCGTATGCATGGCTGTTGCGGATGCAGCGAGAGACGGAAGCCCTGGGGTTGCCGGGACGCTTTGAGCTGCGGTACCTTCAAAAGGCGATCCCTGTTGACGGGATGATCTTCGATATTCAACTGATTCGGGAACGTTGCCTCGACCGCTCACGGATCATCGGAGAGATCGACCTCAACACCAACTACAGGCTCATTGCCGGAATGGACCCGGCCCCCCGTGGCTACCAGGCTGCTGTGCTGTACGCATGGACGTCGCATGTCACCTACCTCATCGACATCGAAACGACGAGAGGCAAGGGTCAGCTCGGTGCCATCCAACTGTTCGCAGACTGGTACCACAAGTACGGGTTGACTCATTGGGTGTACG
>Ga0164313_10006422_pt1 | contig 10365 bp, 7 predicted proteins | sample GuaBasSedimGuay4_FD_113735 | JGI IMG/M metagenome (GOLD analysis project Ga0164313, IMG submission 113735) | Subseafloor sediment microbial communities from Guaymas Basin, Gulf of California, Mexico - Guay4, Core 4569-4, 0-3 cm | ecosystem: Environmental > Aquatic > Marine > Hydrothermal vents >...
AGGAATCATCGGAGCGCTTGTACTGCTGACTCTCCTGCTGCCGATCAACGCCTATGCCGAGACCATTTTCTGGCTTGATACACCGGCCGATGGGGCCACGGTTTTCGGGCTCGTAGAGGTCAACGGTTTTGTCGTCGACGATGGCCAGCAGTGCGGTCCCCAGTGGACGTGGAACACCTGCCAATGGGATCAGGCTTTGGTGAGCAAAATCGATCTTTACGTAGATGATGAGTTTGTCGCCACGGCGGATCTCGATCAGCCGCGCTACGACATTCTCCAAGCGTACCCATGGTATGCGGGAACACCGTACGCCCGTCCAGGGTTCGCGACCTCCTTTGATTCAAATGACTACTCGGACGGTTCTCATACGCTCTTTCTCACAATCACGTTTTCGGACGAAACGACTCAAGACTACGGGCTGCGATCGGTCACGGTCGACAACGATCGCAACCAGGCGCCCCTCGGTCAGCTCGAGCTGCCGGGCTCCAACCAACCGATGAACGGCGTCTTTCCGGTGACCGGTTGGGCGTTGGATGACGAGTCCATCGATTTCATAGAGATCATGGTCGATGGGCTGGCGATGGGTAACGCGGTGACCGGGGTTCATCGGCCGGATATTGGGCATCGCTTCCCCACCGATCCGGATGCCGAGTACTCGGGCTTCATTCGCATGCTCAACACGACCTCGCTCAACAACGGCATCCACGTCATCGCGGTGCGGGTCATGGACAACGAGGGCGCTTCGCGGGTAATCGGCCGGCGCTTTGTTCAGACCTTCAACACCGGATCCAACCTACCGCCCTTCGGCGGAATCGACTGGCCGATCGCCGACCACACGATGTTCGCCCAGGGATGTGCGCCGGTCAACGGCGTCGTGCCGCCGTGGTCGGGCGATGTCTTTGACAACCCCGATAACGTGGAGATGGTCGTCGGTTGGGTCCTCGACGTGGGCTCGCGGACAGACTTCGGTGGTGTGGCGTACGTCCAGCTGTTGCTGGATGGCAATATCATCTCTGACACCAACGAGGGCAGCTTCTACTGGGATCCCGCCGAGTGGGACTTCAACTACTTGGGCCACGAGCGGATGGATGTCCACCGGCTCTACGTAGACGTCCCGAACTCCAAGCACTCGGGCTTCTCGTTCTTGATGGATATTTCCTGGCTCATCCTCGGCCGCGGCTACGGCGAAGGTTCGCACCTCATCAAGGTGCGTGCGGGCGACCGCGAGAACAACGTCACCGACATCGCCCAGCAATGGGTGATCTTCGATTGCAACGATGACGCCGACGACCCCGCATGGGGCGACATCTGGACTCCGGAGCACATGGAGTTGGTGGCCGACGTGGTCACGGTGACCGGGTTCGTCATGGATTCCCAACGGATCGATGCAGTCGAAATCTATGTCGACGGAGGCGTTGAACCAATCGGCAACGCCGACTACCCCCTCCCCTCACCCAATCTCAAGGATCTCTATCCGTGGATGCCGCCGGTCTTTTCGAACAACGCGGGCTACGCCTATGATCTCGACACCGTCGCCGCGCACCTCGCCGACGGTGAGCACAGCCTGATTGTGAAGACAGTGGATCGTCTCGGCGGCGAAACCATCATCGGCGAACGCCGGTTCGTTCTCGACAACCAGAACCCCTGAGGGGTTGATCTCAACCGTGGAACCGCGACACCCCGCTTCGGCGGGGTTTCGCGTATTTACCCCGAGGGCTTGAGGCTTGGGGCTTGAGGCTTGAGGCACGCATGATGCGTCGGTCCCACGCCCCACGCCCCAAGCCCCAAGCCCTACGCCCCAAGCCCCTCCCCAGTCGCGTCGGACACAGTTACAATACCGTCCGTGGGAGGTGCTCGTGAAAGCCCTGTACTTCGAGGAACACGGCGGGACCGAAAATCTGCTCTACGGTGACCGGCCGGAACCCGTGCCGGGGGCCGGTGAGGTTTGCGTACGGCTGAAGGCATTGGCTCTCAACCACCTCGATCTCTTTGTCCTCGGTGGCATACCCGGGGTGCCGATAGGTCTCCCCCACATCGGCGGCGCCGACGGCGCGGGCGTGGTGGAAGTGGTCGGCGACTCGGTTGAGGGTGTCGAGGTGGGTGCGGAGGTTGTCTTCGATCCCGGGTTGTCCTGCGGCCGTTGTGAGTACTGTCTCGCGGGCGAGCAGAGCTTATGTGTTCGATTCGGTGTTCTCGGTGAGCACTCGGACGGTACCTTTGCCGAGTTGGTTGTGGTGGCGGCCGATTCACTCGCACCGCGCCCGGCCCATCTATCGTGGGAGGAGGCGGCGGCCTTCGGGCTCACCTATCTGACGGCTTGGCGCATGTTGATTCACCGTGGCGGGCTGCGACCGGGGGAAACGGTGCTGATCCACGGCATCGGCGGTGGAGTATCGCTGGCGTGCCTGCAGCTGGCCAAGCTCACCGGGGCTCGGACAATCGTCACCTCGCGCTCCCAGGAAAAGCTCGCTCGAGCGGCCGAGCTCGGCGCAGATGAGGTCCTACCCGCCGACGCCGAGGTGGCGCGCGGAGTACGCCGGCTGACCGGCAAGCGTGGCGTCGATGTTGTCGTGGATTCGGTCGGAAAGGCGACTTGGATGCAGAGCCTGAAGGCGGCGGGCAGGGGAGGGCGCATCGTGACCTGCGGCGCCACTTCCGGGCCCGACCCGGCGGAGGAGATTCGCTTGATTTTCTGGAACCAGCTCAGCATTATCGGTTCGACCATGGGTTCTCGCGAGGATTGGCGGCGGTTGATCGCGACGGTTGACGCCCATCGGATGCATCCGGTCATTGACGGGGTGCGCCCGCTCTGCGAAGGCCGGGCGGCATACGAGCGAATGGAGCGCGCCGAACAATTTGGTAAGATCGTGCTGTCCATCGATGGATGAGCATCGGTCGGCCACGACCCACTCACCAGAGATCTCTGACTCTGAAGGTATGATCGAAGCTATGGGTACGCCCGTTGACGAGGGGCTCGCGCCGAGGATTCTGACCCGCCCCGAGCACAAGCTGTCGAGGAAGGACCTTTCGCAGGAGGCGATCAAGGTCCTCTATAGACTGCACCGATCAGGATATTCCGCTTACCTGGTGGGCGGCAGCGTGCGCGATCTCCTGCTTGGGGGGCGTCCAAAGGACTTCGACATCGCCACCAATGCGCGTCCGCAGGAGATTCGGCGCTTGTTCCGGAACTCTCGGGTCATCGGCCGCAGATTCCGTCTCGTGCACGTGTTCTTCAAGGGTGAAATCATCGAGGTGGCGACATTCAGAGCCAGCCCGGAACCTCCCGAAACCCCCGACGATTGGGAAGAGGCCGAGGAGGAGGCCGCGGAGGAGGAGGCGGTCGCCGATCCGCCGCGGCCCCACATCGTAGAGGACGTCTACGGAACGCCGGCCGAGGATGCGCGCCGTCGTGACTTCACGATCAACGCGCTGTTTTACAATATCGCCGATTTTTCGATCATCGACCACGTCGGCGGCATCGAAGATCTCGAACGCGGCATCATCCGGACGATCGGCGATCCCGATGAGCGCTTCGTGGAGGACCCGGTTCGTATGATGCGGGCGCTCGAGTACGCGGCGCGCCTCGGGTTCGAGATCGACCCACAGACAGCCGAGGCCATCGATCGCCAGAAGGCGTTGATCTCGGAAGCTTCGACGCCAAGACTCACCTACGAGCTTCTCGAGTGCCTGCGATCGGGGCAGGCGACCGCGATCCATAAAGCCTGGTGGAAGGCCGGGGTCTTTACCCGTGCCTACCAGGACCTGCCGCTCGACACCGATGAGAGTGTCAGGGTGCTCGAAATGGTGGACGCAGGCGTGGTCGCCGGCCGAAAGTTCTCTGATCCGAGCCTGATCGGCGGTTTCTTCCTCCCCAGGTTCCTCGTCCTGGCGGAAGAGGAGACCGATGAAAAGGGACGGGTGAACAACGTGCGACTCCTCGATCGTTTGCGGGAAATGCTGGAGCCGGCGGCGGCGAGCATGCACCTGTCCAATCAGACCGTCCATTTGATCCACCAGGGGTTATTCGCAGTCACCAAGATGCGGTGCGCGCCCGAACGGGGACACCAGGTCTTGAAGCTGGCACGACAGGGCTACTTCCCGGTGGCCTGGGAGTTCTTCGTTTTTGCCGCCGCGGTCGGCTACATTACGCCCGAGGTCCACCAGAGTTGGAAACGCGCACTGCGCAAGGTGGGGAAGCAGGAGCTCACCGATCAGCAGCGGGAATCAGCCCAGGAGCGGCCGCGCCCCCACCGTCGCCGGCGCCCGCGGCGGCGACCCCGGTGATCGTGCGAGCCCATGGGCGCTGATCGAGCCGGCGCGCAGCGGGTCGAGGAGCTGCGGCGGCTGGTGCGGCGTCACGACCATCGCTACTACATCCTCGCCGATCCGGAAATCTCCGACTTCGAGTACGACCAGCTCTATGCCGAGCTCGTGGAGCTTGAGCAACGATTCCCGGAATTGCAGAGCCCGTCGTCTCCGACCCAGAGGGTGGCGGGGGAACCGCTCGAAGGCCTCGAGCAGGTGCAGCACGCGATTCCGATGCTCTCCCTCGACAACAGTTACTCGAAGGTTGAGCTCCACGTGTGGTTCGAGCGACTGAGGAGGGAGCTGGGACGCGAGCCGGAGGGGCTTGCCGCCGAGCTCAAGATCGACGGGGCTTCGATCTCTCTCATCTACGTGGACGGCAGGCTCGAGCGAGCGGTGACCCGCGGCGATGGGTTGGTGGGTGACGACGTCACCACAAATGCCCGAACCATTCGCCAACTGCCGCTCGTGGTCGAGGGTTTGCCGCCGGTGGTGGAGATCAGGGGTGAGGTGTACATTGCTCGATCCGTTTTCGACGAGCTCAACCGGGAGCGGCGCGATTCGGGCGAGCGGGAGTTCGCAAACCCACGCAACGCCGCCGCCGGCGCCATCAGGCTCCTCGATCCGCGGCAGGCGTCGCGGAGGCGTCTCGGCGTCTGGTGCTACCAACTGGCTCGTGCGGATGGCCACGAAGAGGACAGCCACGTGGCGGCGCTCGAGTGGCTGGGTGGCCTCGGCTTTCCCATCAGTCCGGGTCTCGACCTATGCCGCGGGATCACCGAGGTCGAGACCTTCATCGAGAGCTGGGAGGAGAAGCGGCACGACCTCGATTACGACACCGACGGTATCGTTATCAAGGTCGATAGCGCGTCCGAACGGGCCGCCCTTGGCGCCACCGCGCGATCCGTGCGGTGGGCCGTCGCCTACAAGTTCCCGCCCGAGGGACGTACGACCGGGCTCACGGACGTCGTCATCCAGGTCGGAAGAACCGGGGTGCTGACCCCGGTCGCCATCCTGGAGCCGGTCGCGATTTCTGGATCAACGGTGTCTCGGGCCACCCTCCACAACTTTGACGAGGTGGCGCGCCTCGACGTGCGGATTGGCGACACGGTATGGGTGGTAAAGGGTGGCGAGGTGATCCCCAAGGTGGTGGGGGTGGTCACCGCGGAGCGTCCGCAGGGCGCCGAGCCGGTGACCGCGCCGATAGTATGCCCGGTCTGTGAGACCCCGGTCGAGCGCGAGCCTGAGGAGGTTGCTCTGCGCTGCCCAAACCCCGTCTGTCCAGCCGTCGTGGCGGCTCGTCTTCGCCACTTCGTCTCACGCGGTGCAATGGGGATCGACGGTCTCGGTGACCGCATGCTGGCGCAGCTGGTCGAGGCCGGCATGGTGACCGACGAAGCGTCGCTGTGGGATTTCGATATCAATGCCGTTTCGGAGCTGCCCGGTTGGGGCGATACATCGGCGAAGAACCTCCTTGGTGAGCTTGACGAAGCCCGAACACGACCCCTCCACCGGCTCCTCTTCGCGCTCGGGATCCCCCATGTCGGGGAGCGGGCGGCAAGGTTGTTGGCCGAGCGATTCGGCCGCCTGGAAGAGCTGGCAGCGGCAGACCCGGAGGTACTGGAAGAGATCGACGGGATCGGACCGGTCATCGCCAACGCGGTGGTCGGGTGGTTTGCCGACGATGGTCACCAGAGTACGATCAAACGCTTGGCAGAACGGGGGATCGATCCCCACCAGGAACCGGGGGGAGCACGCAGCGAGGCGCCGCTCGCAGGTCAGACCTTTGTCCTCACCGGCAGCTTGAGCCAGTCGCGCCGCGCGCTCAAGGAAGAGTTGGAGAGCCTTGGGGCGAGGGTGTCGGCCTCGGTGTCGCGAAACACCTCGTATCTGGTGGCGGGAAAAAACCCGGGCGGCAAGCTCGCCACGGCGCGCGAGCTCGGAGTCGAGGTCCTTGACGAAGCAGGATTGAACCGACTACTCGAAGCGGTTGGGAGTTAGCGATGTCGGCAGTGATTTTTCTCGTGGACGATGACGACGGGTCCCGCGACGCGATGAAGCGGACCCTGGAGCGAGTTGGATACACCCTGTGTGCCTTCCCCTCCGCCGAGGAGGCGCTCGAGCGCTTGCGCGAGGGTGATCCCGTGGATGCGATCGTTTCCGATGTCAGGATGCCGGGGATGGACGGCTACGAGTTCCTGCGTACGGTTCGCGCCGAGTACCCGAAGCTGCCGTTTCTCCTGGTCACAGCCTACGCAGATGTCGAAGACGCGGTGTCGGCCCTGCAGGAGGGGGCCGACGATTACATGATCAAACCGGTCAAAATGCAGGAGCTGCGGCAGCGGGTGCAGCTGCAGCTCGAGCGCCGGGTGCTGTCGGACGAGAATCGTCGCCTCCATCAACGGCTGGAGAAGAGTTTCGGTTTCGAGGGCATCGTCGGTCGATCACAGGGCATGGAGGAGCTGCTCGATCGTCTGCGGGTGGTGGCGCCGACCCGCTCGACGGTGCTCATCGTCGGCGAGTCCGGGACCGGAAAAGAGCTGGTCGCCAATGCGCTGCATCAGAACTCCCCCCGTTCACAGGGCCCGTTCGTGGCCATCAACTGCGGTGCAATTCCCGGCGAAATCCTCGAGTCTGAGCTCTTCGGCCATGAAAAGGGAGCATTTACCGGCGCCCATCAGCGGCGCATCGGACTCATCGAGCGGGCCTCGGGCGGTACCCTGTTCCTTGATGAAATCTCCGAGCTCTCGCCCGATCTCCAGGTCAAGCTACTGCGGGTGCTGGAGGAGCGCCACATCATGCGGGTGGGCGGCGCCTCCCAGATCGATGTTGATTTCCGTCTCGTCGCGGCCACCAACCGCGACCTTGAGGAATGGGTGGAGAATGGCCGTTTCCGGCAGGATCTCTATTATCGTCTGAAGGTCGTCACGCTCGAGATTCCGCCGTTGCGGCAACGGCGGGAAGACATCCCGGTCTTTGTCCAGCACTTTCTCGAGCTCATCAATCGGGAGCTGGACCGCAACGTGCACGGCGTCCATTCTGCCGTCCTGTCGGCCCTCAAGCGCCAGTCGTGGCCCGGGAACGTCCGCGAGCTCCGCAACCTCATCGAATCCATGGTCCTCTTCGCAAAAACCGATGAGATTACCCTCGAGGACCTCCCGGCCGAGTACCGAGCAGCGACCGAATCGTCTGTGCCTGAAGAGTCCGCCGAGTGGCGTCCACGTCCGATGGCCGAGATCGAACGCGAGGCCATCCTGAGGACCGTGGAGCACACGAGAGGTCATCGCGCACGCGCTGCCGATCTTCTCGATATCGGCCTCCGCACCCTGCAGCGCAAGCTCAAGGAGTATGGAGAGATTGCACCGCGGGGCGATGGCGACGAGTAGAATTAGGAATTAGGAATCAGGAATTAGGAATGCCGACCCCGATCCCGGGATTGCGCGTTCAATGGAGGTGCCATTCTTGACATTGTTTGCGGCCTGTGCACTCGGGTTCGGCAGGTTGCTTCGGGCAAACCATGTCAAGGGTGGCTCCTCTCGGGTAGCGCTCTGAGAAACGGTCCACGTGAAATTCGGTGGCGCCTCGCCGGAACACAGGCACGGAGACGGACACGGGAAACGCGGTGATAAACTCGAATGTAGCGAAAGGAGCCCGCGATGGAAATACCCGGCAAGGTCTCTTTCTATTGTCCTTTGATTGATGCGAAAGGGACGGCGGGGACGCTGATGTCTGTCTCTCCGGAGGGCTACTACCGGGTCGATGTTCCCATCAAGGGCGCGATCCATGTCATGTTCCTTCCGATCGCCCACACGGCTCTCTACTTCAGTGAGTCCGAGCCTGAGGTCGAAGAAGGATTCGAGATCGAGCGTTAAACTCGACTACCGACTTCCGAAACGCGAATAAATCCCACCGCCCGGACTGTTATAGAGGCGTGGTACGAAATGATGGGAATCCCCTGGATGGCGGGTGGGTCGAGGTGCTCGACCGGCTCGGCGAGGCAGTCATTGTCCTCGATGATCAACGCACCTTGATCCACGCGAACATCGTCGCGAGGCGGCTGCTGGGATACGAGGAAGGCCAGCCATTGGGCGGGCGGTGTCGATTGACCACCCGCGGTGTCGATTGTGAAAACGCCTGCCCGCTGACCTTTGCCCTGGAGGCTGGACTCAATCGGGTCGAGGATTTCGGCACCGTATATCTCACGAAGGACGGCCGAAAGGTGTCACTCGACGTGACGGTCGTTCCGTTGCGGGACGAAAATGGAGATTTTCGGGGCGCGGTGGAAATTCTCCGTCCCACCGAACCCAGACCGGGTTTCTTCATGGCCGGGTCGTCCGCCGCGTCTGAAGCGCTGCGCATGCGAGTGAAGACCCTCGCCCGGGGTCGCGGAGACGTTGTTATCGTGGGCGAGGCTCCCGCCTGCCATGACACGGCGCGCGCGATTCACTGCTACTCCGGCATGCCCGAGGAGCTCTTTCACACGTGGACCGGGTGCTGGGACGACGCCAACCCGTGGCCGCCGGGAACAGCATACGCGTTTGGAGATCACGCCGATTCGCTCCTTGGCGCCCAACGTCTGGAAGGTTGGCGAATTGTGGTCGGTGTGCCACATGCCGAAGATGTTGATGCGTCGTTGGAGGTATTGGATCTGCCGCGTATCGAAGAGCTGTCGGGGGATCTGCCGCGGATGATCGGTGCCTGGATCGAAGATCTCGCCCCGGGGAAAAAGGTCTCGGCGGACGCTCTCGGTCGGCTCACCAGAATGGCGCACGACCGAGGTCTCGCTGATCTCGAGCATGTGCTGACGGCGGCGATCGCCTGTGCAGGTGATCGTATCGAAGAGGCCGATCTGCCGGTTGATGGCTACCAGGCGGCGCTGGTGGACGAGCTCCTGCGGGCGCCCAGCCCGATGGCCGCCCTCGAGGAGCGCCTGATTCGGGAGGTCCTCGAACGTTGCGGCTGGCGGGTACAGGAAACTGCCGACCGTCTCGGTATCTCACGCGTTACCCTGTGGCGGAAGATGAAAGATCTGGGAATCGAAAAGAATTCTTAATTCTCAGTTCTCAGTTCTCGATTTCCGTCCATCGGCCTCCTTCATTCGGTGATACGGCAATTGAGAATTGAGAATTCAAAATTGAGAATTTGGGGTCTTTATTCTTCGGCCTCTGACGTGAACCGGTAGCCCACTCCGCGGACGGTATGAAAGTGCAGTGGGTTCCTGGCGTCTTCCTCGAAGTGTTTTCGGAGGCGGTGAACGAAGGTGTCCAAGGTTCTCGTCGAGGTGTCGAAGGTGTAACCCCAGACTCGTTCGAGAAGCTCACCGCGGGCCAGCACCCGACCTTCGTTTTCGGAGAAGAAGCGCACCAGCATGACCTCGCGTTCAGTCAGTGCCACCGAGCCGGCGGCGGTGGTCGCACGCATGGTGTCCATGTCAACCTCGCTGGCGCCGATTTGGATAAGCGGACCGGAGCGGGCGGGAGTCTGCGACCACTCGGCGCGGCGCACGATTCCTCGTACCCGCAGCACGAGCTCCTCGACGAGAAACGGTTTGGTCAAATAGTCGTCGGCGCCGAGCTGCAACCCGAGGATGCGGTCGGCATCCGAGCCGCGCGCGGTGAGGAAGAGAATGGGGATTTGGTTGCCGTCGGCGCGCAGCTGGCGGCAGACCTCGAAGCCATCGATCCCGGGGAGCATGATGTCGAGGATCAGCAAATCGACCTCGGCGGATGAAGCGCCGAGTTCGACCAACCCGTCCTCGCCGGTCCCCACGCACGTGACCGAAAAACCCTCCAGCTCGAGATTGCCGCTGAGTCCCTCAGCGAGCGGCTGGTCATCCTCGACCACCAGAAGTCGAATCGGCTCGGATGTGGATTGAGATTCGTTCACTCATACAATTGTATCGCCACCCAGACAGATACCAGATACCAGATACCAGATCGACCCTTTTGCCCCTTGACATTGAAATGGGGAAATTGATGATTTCGTCGCATCCGGCATCCGGCATCCGGCATCCGGCATCCGGCATCCGGCATCCGGCATCCGGCATCCGGCATCCGGCAT
>Ga0164313_10006423_pt1 | contig 10365 bp, 9 predicted proteins | sample GuaBasSedimGuay4_FD_113735 | JGI IMG/M metagenome (GOLD analysis project Ga0164313, IMG submission 113735) | Subseafloor sediment microbial communities from Guaymas Basin, Gulf of California, Mexico - Guay4, Core 4569-4, 0-3 cm | ecosystem: Environmental > Aquatic > Marine > Hydrothermal vents >...
CCCCTCCTCATCCGGCCAGACCTCCGCCGTCCGATCCCGCCACCTGCGCCGGTGAGCTCTGGCACTAGGCATCGAAGAGGCGGATGACGCTGCCCGCCAAGGGCTACTTGCGCCATCCAGCACCCGGAAACGCCCCACCGGTGCGTGCCGTCCCACTAACATGCCTGTGGACATGGCCGTGCATGCCCGGAGCGGGCGCAGATCGGCCGCTCGTCCGCACGGTCACTCGGCGACCGCCCCCCATTTTCGCAAGAAGGCGATTTTGGTAATTCTGGTCGAGACGAAATCGGGCGTTTGTACGGCCTATACTCCGAAGGCGGCCTGATCAACAATGTCAACCCGTCCTCTAGCTCGCGGCCGTCGTTGTCCGAATGTGCCTGACGACATACGGCTAGCGCGCCTGCAGCGCCTCGGCGAGTCCAGGCACGTGCTCGGCTCCGGTGGGCACCTGGATGCTGGCACCCGCGAAGTCGCCGCCGATGGCTTGGGCCTTGCCGCCCAGGCAACGGGACAAGAAGATCTCTGCCACGGCGTTGAAGGCTATGTCGTTTTCCGGCCGATGGAAGCCGTGGCCCTCGTCGGGGAACAACGCATAGGTCACCGGAATGTCCCTGTCCTTCATCGCCTTGACGATCTGATCGCTCTCGGCCTGCTTCACCCGCGGATCGTTGGCCCCCTGCCCGATGAGCAGGGGGCGTGAGATGTGTTCCACCCGGGATACCGGCGAACGGTTGAGCAAGTCCTTGCGGCCCCGTGGCGTGGTGTAGTCGCCAACGCGCCGCTTGACGAGGGCGATGTACTTTGCCCAATAGGGCGGGAAGGACTCGAACAGAGTGACGAGGTTCGAAGGGCCGACGATGTCGACGCCACAGGCAAAACGCTCAGGGGTGAAGGTGAGGCCGACCAGGGTGGCATAGCCGCCGTAACTGGCTCCCATGATCGCGATCTTCTCAGTCTGTGCGATCCCTTGAGCGATGGCCCATTGGGTGGCGTCGATCAAGTCGTCGTGCATCTTGGTCGACCACTCGCCGTTGCCGGCGTTGATGAAGCGCTTTCCGAAGCCCGTCGAGCCCCGGAAGTTGACGCTCAGCACGGCATAGCCGCGATTGGCCAGCCACTGATGCCAGCGGTGGAAACCCCACCAGTCGCGCAACCAGGGGCCACCGTGGACGAGCAGCACCATCGGCAGCGGCTGGGGCGGCTTGTCGGTCCCGAAGGCCGGCGGCAGCGTCAAGTAGCTGACCAGGGTCAGTCCGTCGCGAGAACGGATCTCGACGGGACGCATGGGTGACAACGGCAGGCCCTCGAGCTCCGGTCGCTCGGCGAACAGGGGCACGGCTTGCTGGCTGAGGCGGTGGTAAACGAAATGGCGCGTTGGACCGCTGTCAGTCTGGACTGCAACCGTCCATTTGGTGTCATCCAGAGTGCGGCTGGTCACCTTGATGTCGCCGCGCGTCAGCTTGCCCAGCACGGCGAAGTCCTGTTCCACCTGCTTGTCGAAAAATACCCACGTCTCGCGCAAGTAGTTGGACGCCACCGCCTGGATAGTGCCCGTGGTCGGGTGGTACAGGACCCGGGCGACATCGGCCTTGGGGTCGTGGGAGACGACCTGCGGCTTGCCGTAGGGCAGCTTCAGCCGCACCAGGGCAGAGGTGTTGCGACCCCGGCTGTCCTTCAGGTACAGCTCGGTGCCGCTGGCGTCGAAACCGACGGGGACGGTGGTGACCCCGTCCTCCATCGAGACCTTGATGAACGGCACGAACTTGCCGCCAGCGAGGCGCAACAGCTCCTTGCCTCCGTCGGCTGTCGGCTTGATGGCCAAGCGCACCTGGTAGTCGTCGTCGGTGACGAAGCCGCTATAGCCGTCGTTCTGCTGCACCAGGGTGCGCTTACCGCTGCGAAGGTCAATGCGGTGTAGGTCGTGGAACGTCTTGTTGCGGTCGTTCAGACCGATGAGGATCGCGCCTGGGTGCTTGTGGCTGACGTGCTGAATGGTCGTCTTCACACCCGCGAGAGGCGTCAAGTCGACCTCTGTACCGTTCTGCACATCGACGCTGTAGGCGCGCCAGTTCTCGTCGCCGCCCTTGTCCTGCAGGTAGATGATGTGCTGGTTGGTATAGGCCCAGAAGAAGCGAGAGATCCCACGACTTCGGTCTCTCGTCATCACCTTGGCACAGCTGATGTCACCGGTCGGAGCGACCCATAGGTTGAGTACGCCGCCGTCAGGGGCCAAGAACGCCACCCGGCTTCCGTCATGGCTGATTTGGGGCTCAGTCTTCTGTGGATTGCCAAACAAGACACTGCGCCGGATCAGGCCGCCCACCAGCGTTGATGGCTGGTCATCGCCATCGTCGCCGAACCCGTCTTGCTTCGGCTGTTCGATCGAGTCCTTGGGTCGCGGCGGTAGCGGGATCCCTGATGCGGGCGCGGGTTGCCATTGGACCGATGGGCAGCCGCTCAGCATCAACAGGACGAGCCAGAACCATTTGATGCGCGCCATCTTCATCCCTCTCCTCCGGTGTGTCGCTGGGTGTGCCATAAACGGGGCCGAAGGGGGCGTCGACTCAAAGTCTGCAGAGGCGCAGGCTCGCTGGCGCTGGTCGGACTGTCGCTCGTCGTTGCAGCGCCTTCGAAACATGACGGCCTAGCCAGCAAGCAGCGGAAAAGCCGATGGCAATCGCTCAGAAGGAGCCGTATACTCTGCTGTCTTTTCAGCAGAACGACGGCTGCGCAGCGAGCAGGCCATCATAGGAGCCAGGGATGACTGACGAAGAACACAAAGCAAAGTGGCTTGCAGACATGAATTCGTTGTTGGCACATGCCTATGACACTCGACAGGTCACCAAGACTTCGGAGACCGAGTCGGTCACCTTCTCCTTCACGGTGCCCGTCGCGCCGGACGTCGAAGGACAGATGCATGTGAGTGACCCGGATCTCGACCCGATTATGGCACTCGCTGCTTGTATTGACTCCTAAGGGTGCCGATGGCCGAGCTACGCGAGGACCCGACCACCGAGCTCCGCGTCCGGCTGCTACAAGAGACGCTCCGCCAAGCGGTGGAGCATTCGCCCTTCTATCGGAACCTCTACCGAGGACTCTCCACCACGGTCGAGGATCTGGAAGGGCTCGCTGCGCTACCGACGATCGACAAGCGCATGCTTGCCGCCAGCGGTCGAGACGTCCAAACGGACAGCTCATTTCCACGCCGCATTGGGTTCACCTCAGGCACTGACTACGACGCTAGCCGCGGTGGCGAGCAGCTGTTGCTGCGCACCTTTCAGTCCGACGAAGAGCTGGTTCAGTTCGAGGCGCTGCAGCAGTTCTTTCACGATCGGAGGCCAGAGCGCCCCGGATTGGTCCTGGTGCTGATCAGCAGCTTTCATGGGTTGCCCTTCACCCGGCCGGCGCCAGGTGTTTTCAGCTTGCCACTTGGGTTGCCATTTCATTACGCACACGCGCGGCAGTTGCTGCTCGAGCGGCACGCCTTTGATGGCTTCGGGCCGCGGATCGAGGCGATGCTGGGCTCGGTCGTACAGATCAAGCTGCTGACGACCTTGTTGCTCCGCGAGCCAGAGAGTGTGCTGGCCGATCTCGCGATTGGTAGCATCTACACCCGGTCGTGGTACCTGCCTCGTCGCTGGCGGAAGCTCCTCGTCGAGACCTTCGGTGCCCGGGTGACCAGCGTATATGGCCTGTCGGAGGTCGCTGGGTCCACGATGAGCGAGTGCCTGTCGTGCGGTGACTTCCACCCGGCACCAGAGTTGGTGTCCGAGGTTCTGGCGCTCGACAGCGACGCGCCGGCCCCGCCAGGGACGGTGGGAGAGTTGACGCTCACGAGCCTGGTGCCATTTTGTAGCCTCCAGCCAAAAATCCGCTATCGCACCGGAGATCTAGTTCAGACGATGCCTCGCTGCGACCTCGTAGCGGATGCTCGGTTCCGGCTATTGGGTCGGAAACGGAGGGGCCTCTACGAGGCCGGGACGAGGCGACTGCTGCTCGATTCCCACTCGGTCTACGATGCAATCGAATCCCTCCCCGATGTCGCACTCACTCCGTTTCCCGAGCTCGAGCCATTCGACGTCGGCCGGTCATTTGGTCGGCCTCGCTATCGCGCGACAACCGAAGAGGTCGGAGGTCGCACAGCCGTCGTGCTGGACGTGGAGACGACCTACCACCCCCGTTTCTTCCCAGACCGAAGCCGCAGCGTTGGCGACCTGCTGCACGAGCGACTACAGACCGCCCACGCTCGCCTTCCAGGGAACACGTCTCCCCTCGACGATATCCGCGTGAACCTGCATCCAGCGGGCGCGCTGCCCAAGGAAGTGGCGGAGCTACTCTAGCCCGAATGGCCTGCCTGGTCGGGTTCGGTACCTGGTGAGCACGCGCTCCTTGGTTCGTCATCGCGAGTCGGTGACGTTGCGCTTTCCAGCTCTTGTCGCGTCAATGGCAGCAGGTCACCATAGTCGCACCACTTGTCGTAGGGGCACGCCTCGTCGGCGGCTGCCGCCATGATCTCGTGGAAGCTATGGGCTTTGATGGGCAGTAGGTAGCCGATGCAGGCGAGCCGTGCGGAGAGCTTGTCGTGCAAGCTCATCACCCCATCGAACATCAGGTACTGGCTCGTGATCCCCGACAGCCCGGTCATCAGCGGGCACGCTTCCCTGCGTGCCTCCTGGACCCATGGGTGCCGCTCGTCGACCCCCCAGACCGCCCGCGGATCGAGCCAGGGCACGCTGCCCTCGGAAGCTCCACTCAGGCCCAGCTCCAGCTCGCTGAACCTCCCACCGTCCTGCAGGAAGCTGTCCGTGGTCTGGAGGCTCCAAACATCAGGCGACCCGTGCTCACCGATCGCCACCCGCATCTCCCTGTGCGCCTGAACCGTGCGATTCCAGGGAAGCTTGAACACGTCACGGTAGGGGTCGAGGTCGCCCCTCGAGACATCGCGCCTTGCTTCTCCGAGCCGGTGGTCGAGAGCCCTTTCGATGAGCTCCTCGAGGGCACCGACATCAAGACCCGCTCGCTCCGCGAGCGCTCTCCAGCTCGTCAGGGCACTGGGCCCGACCACATCAGGGATCAGGACCAGGGCGATGAAGTTGTACCCGCTGTTCATTAGCTCGCGAATGTTCCCGCGACCCTGAAAGACCGCTTCCAATGCAGCCGGCTCTGGCGGTACCCGTCCGGCAAACTGATCCGCCGCGATGTCATGCTCGTCGACGTATCGTGCCGTGGCCAGCAAGGATCGCGACAAGTCGCGATCCCGCTCGGCGCCGGCCTCGAATCGACTGCTCGCCCTTGCCTGCAGGTATCGCCAGCTCGCTTGCACCAGGCGTCGCGCCCAGTCGAGCGCTACCGGGTGATTGGCAAGATAAGACCCCAAAGCCGTTTCAATCACCTGCCGATCGGATTCGATCGTCGAGGCGCGCTGGGCGCCGGGCAGCAGGGCGGTGGGTGGCGTCGACACGTTCAGGCAATACCCCGGCTCACGTAGCTGGCGTCGCCGATGATCGTGGCACTGCGGTCTCGGCCGACGGTCAGAATGGCGATCGGAAGGTCGCACAGCGCTGCGATTCTCTCGACGTATCGCCGCGCGTTCTCAGGCAAATCCTCGAAACGCCGAGCCTCAGTGGTTGGCTCGCCCCAACCCGGCATCGCCTCCAGGACGGGCCGACACTCAGTGAGCGCCCGCTGATCGCTGACCACCCCCTCGAGCCGTCGTCCTTGGTATTCATAACCCACGCAGATCTGCGGGCTCTCAACTCCATCCAACGCGTCGAGCTTGGTGATGGCGAGGGCATCGATTCCATTCACCATCGCCGCGTATCTCACCATCTCCACGTCGAACCAGCCGATCCGATTCTGTTCTGTGCCACCACTCTCGCCAAGCTGTGAGCGAAGGTCGTTCTCCGTCTGCTCCGTCATGGCAGAAGGGAACGGGTCGATGTCACCCACCTTCGTGATGTAGGCCTTCGCGATCCCCAGAACGCGGTCGATTCGCCTGGGGCTGACCCCAGTACCGATGCAGGCTCCGCCCGCCGTCGTATGGGACGATGTCACGAAAGGGTAGGTTCCGAGGTCGATGTCCAGCCCAGTTGCCTGGGCGCCTTCGAACACGACCGATTTGTCTGCGTCGAGTGCTTGATTGAGGAGGCGGACCGTGTCGCGAACGAAGGGACCCGCTTGCTCGGCCCACCCGCAGCAGAGCTCGAATAGCTCGTCGATAGGCCTGGCCTTGGCTCCCAGGACGGCGCTTTTCTGCTCGAGGTTGCGCGACAGCTTCTGCCGCAGCAGCTCTTCGTCGAAGAGATCGGACACCCGAATGCCGGTGCGTCCCACCTTGTCGACATAGGTGGGTCGGATGCCATGGTGGGTGGTAGCCAGCCCAGCGGCCTGCAGAACAGGGTCATTCGGAGCGTCGAGGTCGAGGTGGTAGGGCAGCGTCACATGTGCCCGGTCCGACACCACGAGGTTGTCTGGCGTCACTCGGATCCCTCGGGCGCGCAGCCCGTCAACCTCGTCGAGGAAGCGGCCAGGGTCGAGGGCCACGCCATTTCCGAGTACGCAGGTTGTCTCTCGGAGAATCCCTGCCGGGACCTGACGAACCGTGAGCTCGGCGCCGTCAGCCACGATCGTATGGCCCGCGTTTCCGCCGCCTTGATAGCGAACGACAAAGTCGGCGTGCTCTGCCAGGACGTCGACGATCCGACCTTTTCCCTCGTCTCCCCATTGGGTCCCAAGCGCGATCAACGTTGCCACCGTCGTTCCTCCCGCTAGTGGTTCTGCACCATCAACTCTCAGACGCGCCGCCTGTCGACAGCCCTGTTGGCGCTTCTAGCTGGCGCCGCTGTGCTAGCTGATTCCGGGCCTCGATCCCCTGATAAAACTCCCGGTCAAGCTGGCGAACGCGTCGCGAAAAGAGCATCCAAGACAGAATGTCGCGATACTTCATGCCCTTCTCGGTCAGCTGGTAACGGGTCCTTCCGACTTCTCTCAGGAGGTCCAGCGCAAGCCCCGCGTCCAGCACGTTGCGGTACTCGTGAGACCGTTGCTGCCATCGGTACCGTTCTAGATCCTTGGTATCCAGGTCGAACAGATTGAGGGTCAAGGACTTCCTGATCCGCTCATCGTCGTCGTAGACGAAGCCAGCACCAATCAGAGCACCCCCGCGGCTGACTTCGCGAATGTAGCGCTCCACCTGTGACGTCTGCGGCTGGTCGCTACCGCCGACGATGTAATCCACGGTGTTGGTATAGGTGCGCGCTCCGGCGCCGATACCAAGGCAGGGCACGCCACGAAACTGGAGGATCTTCTGCCGGTACCCATCGCTGCCTAGCTTCTTGTAGCGGACGTTGGTTTCCTGAACGTAGCCAGCATCCAGAATGCGGCGCCGGGCAACATCGTAGCGATCGTAGAGCTCCGGACCTCGGTGAGCCGTGTAGCGTCCGGCCCGCGAAAACGACGCGTCCGGGCGAATGGTCAAGAAGTAGGTACTGATGGTGTCCGGAGCGAGTTGCACGAGCTCGACCACCGAGTCGCGCCAGGTTTCGTCGGACTGACCGTGGAACCCCATCATCAAGTCGGTACTCAGATTCGGCAGCTTCAGGTGCTGCAGGATTGAGATGGCTTGGTGGACCACCTCCCTACCTGCCTGGGCTCTGCCCGCCTCCTTCAGCTCCTCGTTCGCCAGCGACTGGATGCCGAGGTTGACCCTGGTCAATCCCAGACCCGTGAGGTGCTCGATCCGTCCTCCGTTCAACTCGACAATCGAATCGGGAGTTGCCTCGATGCAGACCTCCTCGACGCTGCGGCGCCATTGGGGATTGATCTTCGAAATGGCCCGGAAGATCGAGTCGAAGTGCCTCCGCGAGAGGAGGGAGGGAGTCCCGCCGCCAATGTAGACCGTGCACAGCCTGCGCTCTTCAATGACCTGCCGGTATGCCTCCAGATGCAGGCAGATGGCTGCGGCATAGGCATCAAAGAGAGCCTCATCCGTCGAGCGCATCGTGTACAGATTGCAGAAGCCACACTTTCGTTGGCAGAAGGGAACATGAATGTAGAGGTTCAGCTCGTTGGTGGCGCTGTGTTTCCGATCGTCCTGCCAGATCCGGTGGGGTTGCCACGAGGGATCCAGTGGCCGGTAGGCTGAGCGGGTCGGGTAGCAATAGACGAAGGGCGGAATCACTCCTCGTGCCATCTGCTGCTCAATCTGCGTGAGGGCGAGATTGCTCATGCTGGACCGGGCGTGGGCGTTTTCAACAGATCTGTCTCCAAGTGGATGAAGAGTGCGAACCCCAAGAGATCCGTTCGGGTGTTGAGCAAGGCGGTGTTGTGGCCGGCCCGGTCTAGACTGTCGAAGGAGGGCACCAAGGTGGCGGGAGCGCGCAACCGCATTGCAGAGCGCCAGTTGTCGTAGGCCGGACGGGCCAGGGTGGACACAAACCCGCGGTTGTCGGCGAGCGAGAGCGTTGTGGTCACCGCCGCCTTCCGGGGCCGGCTGTGGAGCTCACCGGCTGTCCCCGAGGCGAGCCGGGCTCGCTCGGTCGCGACCAGCGCCCTCAGCGACCGTAGATCCCCAAGGAGCACGAAGAGCTCGAACTCTCGCTCTTCATCATTGAAGGCGGCATAGGGCTTCAGCATCGATGGATTGAACGGTTCAGTGTGCGCGGCGCCATCGGCATTTCCCCCACTCCGTTCGAAATAGGACTCGGACCAAAGGTCGTGGATGTGGGTCGCAGCAGCGTCCCGCAGACGGTCGTCATGTTCGATGGCATCGATGGCGTGGAGCATGCCGTCGAATCCCAGGAGCCTGCCAGGCTCAGCACCCCGGTGAGCCGCGTCGCTCATTGCGAGCTCGGCGGTAAGCTCCTGGACGATCCGTGCCTTGGCGCGCGTAACCCCACGATAGCGGGGCTCGACGTCGCTGCTCACCGAGAGGCCTCCACAGCAAGCGGGTGTCTTGTCCAACTCAAACATGGGTCACGCTGCGGTGGCGGAGACAAGGGCCAGAGTCTACGCCATCGCCAGCCCCAGTCCCAGTCCCAGTCATGTCGACGCACCTTTCTTACAGCTCTTTGAAGTAGTGATGGCACCATCGGAGTCGGTAATAGGGAATGGACCGGATGTTGTACGGTATGACGCATTCATAGGTGCAATTCGCACACCCCTGCGAGGCTCTCGTTCTGACGTTCTCTATGGCGTCAGCTGAGCTCGGACCAAAGCGGGGGCTGAGCTAAGGGGCACTTTCGGAGGCAAGGTAGCCTCCAAGGAGTCTCACATGCCACGCAAGAAGAAGCCGTCAGCGGAAGCTGCCGTCAGGGACATTCGACGAAAGACGAGGCGCCGATTCTCGGCCGAGGAGAAGATCCGCATCGTGCTAGAAGGGCTTCGGGGCGAGCAGAGCGTGACTGAGCTTTGCCGTCGCGAGGGGATCGCCGCCACGCTGTACTACCGCTGGAGCAAGGACTTCCTTGAAGCCGGCAAGAAGCGCCTAGCGGGTGACAGCGTCCGTGAGGCAACGTCGACTGAGGTCAAGGAGTTGCGTACCGAAAACAGCCAGCTCAAGGAGGTGGTGGCCGAGATCACGCTTCGACCATCCTCGACGACTTCTCGTGCTACATCATTAGGTGGAAGGTCTCTGCGACGATGGGCGCAAGCGATGTCCAGGACACGCGCGACCGTGCGCTCGTGGTGACCGGCGTGCGGAGCGTGCCTGTGCGGCACCGCCCTCGACTCCTTTCGGATAACGGCCCCGCCTACGTCTCGAAGGAGCTTCGCGAGTACTTGCACGACCGAGGCATGGTCCACATCCGAGGAGCGCCGTATCACCCCATGACGCAGGGAAAGATCGAGCGCTATCACCGGTCGATGAAGGCCGTGGTCAAGCTCGAGCACTACTACTTCCCGTGGGAGCTCGAAGCCGCCCTGCGCGACTTCGTCGCCTACTACAACAACGAGCGCTACCACGAGTTGCTCAATAACGTGACGCCGGCCGACGTCTACTTCGGTCGGCACCACCGGGTGCTATCCGCACGCGATCGCATCAAGCGGCAGACAATGGAGCAACGAAAGAAGGAGCATCAGGCGGCGAAGGCGGCCTGATCAACAATGTCAAACCGTCCCCTAGCTCGCGACCGTCGTTGTCCGAATGTGCCTGACGACATACAGTGGACGGCACTCCCTACCGTCCCGGGCGCTAGGAACGCTATAGCGAGGGCGCCTCGCGGATCACGGGACGGCCCGGGCGGCCGGCGCCGACGTCAGCGCGCTTCGCACTGGGACGTGCGGCAAACGCACGAGCTGTCGTCCGGCCGGGCTGGCTCCGGGCTGCACCCGATGCTGGTCGAGACGAGCGCCACGTCGCGGTGGGCG
>Ga0164313_10006424_pt1 | contig 10365 bp, 11 predicted proteins | sample GuaBasSedimGuay4_FD_113735 | JGI IMG/M metagenome (GOLD analysis project Ga0164313, IMG submission 113735) | Subseafloor sediment microbial communities from Guaymas Basin, Gulf of California, Mexico - Guay4, Core 4569-4, 0-3 cm | ecosystem: Environmental > Aquatic > Marine > Hydrothermal vents...
GGAGTCGCGTCCACCAGGGACTCCCGGTTGCTCAACGCCACGCACTTGAGCGGCTTCTGCTCCCAGGTGCTCGACAGAGCGCGCAACCAAGGGGCTTGCCGGTCACCGGATACCAGACCGTTCACGCGAGCACCTCGCCCAGCATCCCCTGGATCTCCTGCTCCAAGTCCCGGATTTCCTTCTCGATCACTTCCAACGGCCGCGGCGGCTCGTACACGTAGAAGTGTCGCGTGAACAGGATCTCGTAGCCCACCTTCGTCTTCGACTCGTCCACCCAAGCGTCGGCAACGTGGGGCAACACCTCGCGCGCCACGTACTCGTCGATGTCCTCCTTCAGCGGCACGTTCTCGTAGTCCCGCAGGTCAGAGTCGGGCTCGGGCTCGCTCTTCTTCTTGCAAACCTCGGCCGCCTCGTCCCGCTCTGACAGAGCGCTCAGGATCGCCTTCTGAACCGGGCCGGGGATCTTCACCGCCTGCGCCTTCGCCTCGGCCTTCAGAGCCTTCTCGAACTCGGGCCGGGCCATGTAGACCTTGCTCCCATCCAAGGCCCCCAGCACGCCCAGCACGGCCTCCTGGAGCGCCCGCCCCTCCTCGATGTCCGCCTTCCCCTTCTCACCCTTCTTCTTCGTCTTCAAGAGCCCCTGCCACGCGCGCTCGTCGTCCAACCGGGCAATGCGCTCCTCGGATGCCTGAAAGTTCAGCTGGAGGGGACGCTCGACGGTGATCCGGTGGAAGCCGAAGTCGGCGTTGTCGAAGACTTTCACGTCCTCCCCGGCCTCGAACTCCGCGTAGAGCTTCGCCAGGTCGCGGATGTGGTCGTCGCTCAGCTCCTTGCGCTTGTCGCCGAGGCTCTTCCGCATCTTCTGGAAGAAGCTCACCCCGTTGATGAGCTGCACCTTGCCCTTGCGGTGCGCCGGCTTCCGGTTGCTCACCAGCCAGATGTAGGTGCTGATGCCCGTGTTGTAGAACATCTGATCCGGCAGGGCGACGATGGCTTCGAGCCAGTCGTTCTCGATGACCCAGCGACGGATGTTCGACTCCCCGGACTCCGCCGCCCCCGTGAAGAGGGGCGAGCCGTTGAAGACGATGGCCAGGCGGCTGCCGCCCTGGTCTACCGGCTTCATCTTGCTGAGCATGTGCAGCAAGAAGAGCAGCGACCCGTCGTTCTTCCGGGGCAAGCCGGGACCGAACCGCCCGGCGTGGCGCTGCTGCTCGTGCTCCGCCGTCACCGCCGCCTGGGCCTTGGACCAGTCCACCCCGAAGGGCGGATTGCAGATCAGGTAATCGGCCGTCAGCTCGGGCAGCCCGTCATCCGTGAAGGAGTTGCCATACTTGATGTTGTTCGCCTGCTGCCCCTTGATGAGCATGTCGGCCTTGCACATGGCGTAGGACTCGCCGTTCAGCTCCTGACCGAAGACCTTCAGTCGGGCCTGGGGGTTGAGCTTCGACAGGTGTTCCTCGGCCACCGACAGCATCCCGCCCGTCCCGCAGGCCGGGTCGTACATGGTCCGGACGATGCCTGGCTTATGGAGGACCTCGTCGTCCTCGGCGAAGAGAAGGGTCACCATGAACTTGATGACCTCACGGGGAGTGAAATGCTCGCCCGCCGTCTCGTTCGACTGCTCGGAGAACTTCCGGATCAGCTCCTCGAAGATGTAGCCCATCTCGATGTTGCTGACGTTGCTGACAGGCTTGCCATCGTCGCCGATGAGGGGCTTCCCGCCAGGCTGACGCTGGTACGGGTCGAGATCCACCGCCACGTATTTGCGGAGCACGAGGAAGAGCAGATTGGCCCCGTCGAGGCGGGCGATCTGCTCCTCGAAGCGGAACCTCTCCATGATGTCCCGGACGTTCTTCGAGAACCCATGCACGTAGCCGGTCAGGTTCGCCGCCGCATTGTTCGTGTCGTCGAGGAGCGCTCCAAAGTCGAGCTTCGACGTGTTGTAGAATGTCTCGCCCGAGGCCTTCAGCAGCATGCGCTGGCGGAGTGCCTCCGGGGTCTTGTCGGCCGGGTGCTTCGCGTCAGCGGCGAGCACCGCCTTGCGAGTGGGGGCCAGGACCTGGTCGAGGCGCCGCAGGACAAGGAAGGGGAGGATGACGCGCCCGTACTCGGACTGCTTGTAGTCGCCGCGCAGGAGGTCGGCGACGGACCAGATGAAGGCTACCTTTTCGGAGAAGCTATTCATGTCGGCAAACGGGTAGGTACCTGACGCGAACGACCGCGTGGTTCTGACGACGAGGGCGAGCGTACTTCCCCTAGGGCGCGCCACGCCCCGAAAAGTCATCGACGATATGAATCAATTTCCACCGGCTGAAGACGAGAGTCGTCAACAGGGCAGCGAGTGCTCCAATGTGTTCTGGGCTCTTGGGAGTGATGAACTGGGGCATCGAGCCGCCGAGTAACGACATCGGCAGCGCCCGACGATAGCGCCTGTCCCACAACTCGATACCGGGCTCGACGAACGGGCTCGAGGGTGCGCTGCAAATTGCGCTCCCTGTATCGACCAGCCGAGGCAGGACCTCGCTTGCCCACTCCAGCGGGCAGTCGTCAACGACGTCTCGAATCAGCGCCAGACCGAAGACGCCTGCGGCCGCGGCCGCGTTCCCCTTCCACTCCCAGAGCAACCCCGCCGTATGACGGAGCCCCTTGTGCTGGTTGCCGATGTGGCCGCACTCCAGCAGGCCCTCACGTCGGGCGTCGACCTCGTGTAGCGGCCACCACATGACCGCGTCCTCGCTCACGGCCCTTCCCCCGGAACTCTCCCGATGGAAGACCGGCAAGTTGGCAGGGTCACCCCAGTCATCGTAGCCAGCCCACCGCCAGCCACGCAGGTACGCGCACCAGGCTTCGTCGAGTTTAGCGTCTGAAACTACACTCACCGATTGCCCTCCGGGCCCCGCCCGGAGCTCCCGATGTCGAGGGCGCCGCGTTGGCACGTGCCCTCGCTGCGCCGAACGACTCCCCACCTGGACGTCCTCGCCGCAGCTGCGTTACAGGACCGGACCCATCCTACAGGACTCGCTCGCGCACCGTCGCTCTCTGAACAAGGCGGCGATCCTTCCAGGGCACCTCAGCCCCCTGCTCTTCTCTTGTCCTGATGTCAGCCGCACCGAGGGCAACCAAGAGGCCAGAGACAGGCGAAGACGCCGGCTGCTTGCGCTGCCCGCGCGAAGATGGACTGCAACCGTGTTTTGGCTGGCGACGAGGGGGCCGGCGCCGTTGGCGAGGAGTGACCGGACACGCCCGCGGCGACGCATCGGTAACCGTCGACGTGGGTGGGCCGCGCGGTCGCTTCGCGTCCGCTCTGTCGCGGGCCGGGGGCCCACGACGCAATCGGAGCACATCGAAAAACGCACTTGACATCCGTTCAGCCTAAGTGCAGAATACCCCAACAATCGCGAGAGGTTTCGCTTTGGGGGCGATCAGTGGGGATTCTGAGAGATGCTGGGCGACGGGGTGCTGCAGGGCTTCACGTTGCGGCGATACATAGAGCTGACGAGATCGACATCGAGGCGCTCGATGTGGCGAATGTGCGGGTGGCTCGCGGGCAGGGACGGAGGCGGCTTCGGGTGGGGCATGTGGCGGATGCGTTGCTGACGCAGTCGGGGCATCGCGAGCTCGGGTTCTCGTCGGTGACCGGCTATACGCACGAGCGGCTCGGCCGCAGCGCGGCGTGGCTGCACGAGTCACGGCGCGTGGCGGTGAAGCTCAGAGAGTTACCGGGCTGCGAGGAGGCGCTCGCGCGGGGCAACATCACGTGGAAGATGGCGGCCCTGCTCGGGCGGCACGCAACGCCGGAGGACGAGGCGATCATCCTGGCGGCGGCCCGGTGCAGCACGGTGCGCGAGATGACAGCGCTGCTCGCCGATTGCGAGCTTCAGCGGGAGGCTGCCGAAGAGGACGAACACGGGCAACGCATGTGCACGGTGGTGCGGCAGGTCGAGGTCGGAACGCTGTGGGACACGGAGGTGACGCGGCGGATCGTGGCGCACCTCGAGGGAGGCGACCTGGGTGCGGGTTGGATCGAGCCGGTGTTGGCCGAGGCGATGTCGACGATGCAGAACGCCGGGGTGGACCCGTGGATCGGGCGGGTCGGTGAGGACTGCGCTCGGTTGCTCGGGCGCCGCCGGGAGCAGACGGCGGCGCGGGAGCAGGCCGAGGAAATCGCAGAGGAGCGGTTGGAAGCCGAAGGGCGGACGGCCAATGACGGGGACTTGGAGCTCGACGGGGACTTGGATGACTGGCCGTTGCCAACGGACCCGGTAGGCCTCGATGCGGAGCTCCGCCAACTCTGCGCAGGGCTCGACAACGCAGACGCGTGGTTGGGCGGGGGGCTCGAGCGCTTTCGACGGGCCGATGGGCATACGCGGTTGGGCTACGCGAGTTTCGACCACTACACGCGGGAGCGCCTGGGACTTGGGCGGAGTGCAGCGTATTTGAAGATGAAGCTGGCGCGAGAAGCCGAGCGATTGCCGGAGATTGGCGAGGCGCTTCGCCGGGGGGCGGTCGATCAAGAGGCGGCGATGTTGGTGGCAGTCGACAAGAAGGCGAAAGGGCGACGCCAGTCGACCAGAGCTGGATTGGCGACGGAGGGTATCCGCTCCCCATACCGTGGAGGCGTGGCTCGAGCGGGCGTCGAAGCGGACGTACAAGCACCTACGCGAAGAGGTTGAACTGGTCGAGACGCAGCAGCGGGTCGAGGGGCCGCGCGCGGAAGCGGCGTTGCCGCCGAGCGACGAGGAGGTCGCGGCGTTCTTCGAGCTGGAGAGCGCGATGCTGAGCGGCGAGATGGTGCAGGAGGCGCTGACGGAGAGGGGCGTCCGGATGTGTCAACAGTTGCCGAGCCTGGCCGGCAAGAGGGCGGAGGGCGATGGCCCAAGAGGCCGCCGGGAGGTTCGCTTTCGGGTACCCGAGGATGTCTTCGTGCAGTTTCGGATGGCGGAGGTGGCGTTTGGTGGCTCGGGGCTTCCGGGGGAGTTCCTGTCGTTCATCTGCCGGACGTTCTGGTGGGTGTGGGGGCCCACATTGGGGGTCAGTGACAAGTGGGAGGTGATCTACCGGCGCGATGGGTACCGATGCGCGTCGCCGGTGTGCAGGCGGCGAGACGTGACGCTGCACCACTTGATGTATCGGTCGGCTGGCGGCGGTGACGAGGGGGAGAACGTGCTCAGCGTCTGTGCCTGGTGCCACCTCGAGGGAGAGCACGGTGGGCGCTTGAAGGTCCGGCCGGTGGCTTCGAAGCCGCGGTGGGAATTGGGGCGCCGCGGACGGGCGCCGGTGATGGTGGTGGAGGGACGGGAGCGCTTGGGCTGAGGGCGAAGGGCAGTCGGCGAAGGGTTCCTTGCGTGCCACGGCACCCTTACCGCAGGCTGTTGTCCGGAGGATGGCGGCGGTGGCCGACAACCGGAGCATTGCCCTGCCCTTCCAGACCACGGAGGGCGTCGTCACGGGTCACGTCTCGGGGGCCGGGTTCAAAGCATGCGGGCAGGGACGCAACTGCGTCGTCGTCGACGCGGCATCTCTCGGCGGCCCTGCGAGTCACTTCTGCGGCCGGCGGGCCCAGGCGCCTCGGGCGTCGAGGCCAATCTGCTCGAAGCGCGGCAGGATCTCGTGCTCGATGGTCGCGTAGAAGATGGTCGCGTATTGCTCCTTGGTCAGGAGCGCGAGGTTGGGTTCTGCCGGGTCTCCGGGTTCGATCGTGATCTCGGTCCCGGCGAGGTCTTCGAGGGAGACGCCGCGGGCCGCGCTCCGCTCAAAGCCCGCCAAGCGCTGCGAGAGGCGTTGGCCCAGCCAGCTTCGAGAATCGTCGGTGAGCCTCGGCCAGAGCTCAGTGAAGGCCTCCCAGCCGAAGGTGGCGTGCAGATGCTCATCACGGAGGATCTGCCGGATCACCGCCTCGCCGACCGGGTCGGTGCAGACCGTCGCGACCGCTTCGAAGAGGGGTCGCGAGAGAGTCTCGCCGATGCAGCACGAACAGAGGATGGCGTCGGCGGCCCAGCGCAGCAGGGGCTCCGCGTCGTTTGGCGTGTCCTTGCAGGAGGGCGGCTCCGGGAAGGGCATCGTCGGCCGGGTGAAGTCGAGGTCGCCGGGACCGGCCTCGGGCCAGGTGACGTGTGCCATGCGCCCGCAGAGTTCGGCGTGGCGCACCTCGTCGGTCACCAGCCGGGAGATGCCTCCGAGGAGTTCGATCGGCGCTCGGGCCTCGGCGAGGGCGTGGCCAAGGGCCGTGAACTCGTAGACGGACCCGAGCTCCTCGCGGGCCCGGCGGATCCACTGGCGGGCGGCGCGAACTCGGAGAGCGAGGGGGTAGCGCGCGAGCTCGAACGCATCGAAGTCCGGCCAGTCATCGCGGTGGACTTGCTGGACGTGGATCGCGGTGAGACCGCGCCCACTGCCGGCGAGCGGATCCGGCGCATCACCCACGCCCTACTCGGGGGCCGGGGCCGGCTCGTTGGTCGGGTGGCTGGGCTCGGGCTCGGGCTCGACCTCATTCGCGGTCGCCTCGACATCCGGTTCGGGCTCGGGCTCGACCTCGTTGACGGTCTCGTGGTGCTCGGGCTCGACCTCGTTGACCGACATCTCCTGATCTCCACCGCAGGCGCCGACCGCTGGCGCCGTCGCGAGCAGCGCGGTGGTGACCGCGAAGTGGAGTACCTTGCCCGCACGCTTCTTCTTCTGACCGCTCATCTTCGCTCCCTGAGGTCGCCGACCATACCAGGTTTCGCTCCTAGGCGCCGCGAGGAGTCCGCCATGATCCACCCACGCCCACCTTACGATGGAGGTGTTCAGCTCGATCACGCGTCGATGGTGCCGCGGCGCTGTCCGAGGTAGCGTCGTTCCAGACGGGAGAACAGACATGCGACGAAGAGAACTCGTGATGGCCGGCGGCGCAGCAGCCGCCGCGCAGATGGTAGGAACGGCGATCGCTGGGTGCGGGGCGCAGGCTCCGGTGGCCGGCGGAACCGCCACACCGGCCGCCGCTACTGGAGGTGCAACCGCGGCCTGGGCCGAGGCGAGCGCCGAGTGCGTCGCCAAGGGGGAGATCTGCCTCGCCCACTGCATTCGCCTGCTGAGCGACGGCGATCAGTCCATGGCCGAATGTGCCAAGGCGGTGCACGCGATGCTCGCCATCTGCCGTGCCGTCGGTCCCATCGCGGCGGCGGGCTCCGAGCACGTGGCGGCCCTCGCGGCGATATGCCATGCCGTCTGTACCTCGTGCGCTGCGGCATGCGAGCCCCACAGCCACCACCACGCCGAGTGCGCCGGTTGTTTCACGGCCTGTCGCGCGTCCATCACGGCCGCCGAAGCCGTGCTCGCCTGACCCGGGTTTCAGTCGAACCGCCGGCCGCACTAGGCGGGCGGGATGGAATAGGTGAGCGTCGCGTGGGCTATGACGGCGTCGTCTTCGGCGCGGCGTACGAAGACTTCGCCGACGGCGAGGCGTTGGCCGAGTTTGAGCAGCTTGGCGTCGGCGATGACGTCTCCCTCCTTGGCTCGCCGGAGGAAGTTGATGTTGCAGTTGGTCGTGAGGGCGAGGGCCTGGGGTCCGATCTCGGAGAGGACGGCGAAGTACATCGCGGTGTCGACGAGGGCAAAGAGGGTCGGGCCGGAGGCGGTGTCGCCGGGGCGGAGGTGCTCTCGGACGACGGGCAGGCGGACCCGCGCCGACATGTCGCCCACGCGCTCGAGGACCCACCCGAACGATCGCGCTTGGGGAACCGAGGCGTCCATGAAGCGCTCGATTTCTTCGACGGTCATTTTGGCCATGACCTGCGATCATACCCCGAGTACGGGGATCACTTGCGCCCTTGGTGCGTATGATGAGCCATGGCCCTTCGCTGCTCCATCGCGCTGGTGATCGTCGGGGCCCTGTCTCTGCTGACGAGTGCGAGCCAGACACAAGCCCGCACCGACGGCCTCTACACGATCGTTTCAACCACGACCGATCCCAGACGGGGCGCGATCTTGATCACCTCGGAGCTGCCCGCGGGGACGCCTCGTCTCTGGGTAAGGACACGACGGGCCCGCGGCGTCAGTGCGGTTCTCTACGCGACCGACAACGCCAACACTCAGTATTTTCTCTCTGTCCGCTATGCACTGGGACCAGTCTGCGATCGTGTCGTGCTGCGCCTCGGCGCCCACGCCCGCGCCTCCCACCGATGGAGCCGAAGCGAGCACATTTCGCCGAAATTCTGCGGCGCGCGCTTCAGCCTCGACCGGGCCCTCGCCGACCTCGCCGCCGCGCACTTCGGTGTCCCGCGTCAGGACCGAAGGAGCATCGGCCGGGCTCTCCGAGGTGACTTCGTGCCGGCATCCGCAATCATCCGCAGCGGCGACGACCTCGGAATCACCCTCACGATCAGGAACGGGCCCCGGGCGCCGGCAGTGGGCCTTCTCGTCGGTGGCCGCCAGCGCGGTCCGCGGAACAATCAGTTCATCTTCGTCATCGAACGAGATGGGCAACGCGTCGCACCCATCGAGGCCATGGACAGCGGGGGTCCCGCCGGTTTCAGTCTCATGGAGTCGGGGGGCCACTTCGAATTTCGTGAACAACTCTCCCGGTGGGGCGATATCACCGTACCCGGTAACTACGTCGTCCAGTGCCGCTACGAAACCGAGCTCACTCCATCAAACGGCGACCCCTATGACGACGCCCGGCGCGGAGAGAGGTGGGACCGCGCCTTCGAGGGCGTGATCCGCTTCACCGTGCTGCGGCCCTAGGCTTTCGGAATGGGCATGGACGTTGGGGAAGACCCGGGGAAGGTGTAGCGTTCAATCCTCGTGCTCTACGGCGCCGCATTCTTCGCCTTCGGGGCGTACTTCGCATTGGGCGCCGCGAACGGCGGGCCGTGGTTGGTACTGGCTTGGCCGGCGGGGTGTTTCTTCGTGATCGGCGCGGGGTACCTCGGGGTCGGGGCCGGGATGCTCGGCAAGAGGCCAGATGGGACGCGACCGGGCTGGAACCGGGTGGTCTTCGCGCCCTATTACTTCTTGGTTTGGCTCACGATGCGCTTCGTTCGCGGGCTGTCCGGGGAAGATTGCTTCAACGAGGTGAGCCCGGGGTTGTATGTCGGGCGCCGGGCGGAGGTGCACGAGATCCCCGAGGGCACGAAGGTGGTCTTGGACCTCACGGCAGAGCTCGACGTGCCGGAGGGGGTGCGCGAGGCGTTCGACTATCGAACGTTGCCTACGTTGGACGGTGCGGCGCCGCGGGCGGCGGACTTCCGCACTTTCGTGGAGAGCGCTGCCGAGGCGGAGGGGCCCATCTATGTGCACTGCGCAGCGGGGCACGCCCGGTCGGCGATGACGGCGGCGGCGATCCTGCTGAAGCGCGGGGATGCCCGGGAGCCCTGGGAGGTCGTGAGGGCCTTGCGCGAGAAGCGGCCGCGCATTGGGCTCTCGACGCCGCAGCGGCGGTTGCTCCGGCGCCTCGCCGAGGAGTTCAGGAGTTGAGAGACTCACGCACGCCGCGGAAGTTCGTCTCGTCGAGGAGCGCGTCGCGCCATTCGAGAAGGTCTCGGAACTCGTCGGCGAACTCGGGGTCGGTCCAGTCGCGCGTCTCTTCTGGGCCGCGCTCGGCCTGGGGGCCCGGGCTCACCATCTCGAGCATGGTGGCCATGGCGATGTCGGCATAGCTGAGGGTGTCGCCGACCACGTAGGGACCGGCGCCGAGGGCATCGCGGAGCTGGGCCAGGGCATCGACCATGGCGCTCCGCGGGGTCGACGCGTACTTGCCGAGGGTGCGTTTGGCGATGGCGCGGGCGACGGGCCGAAGCAGCGGAGCGACGGCGGGCGGGAACTCTTTGGAAGACGCCTCGTCGAGGTGGCCCGCGTTGTCGATCATGTCGCCGACGGCGCGCAGGCGGCCGTACTCGAGGGCCCGGTCAGCGAGGGCGTTCCAGCGGTGCGCCTCGGCGACGTCGGGGATGAGGTTCGGCGCCGACGCCGCAGGCGTTGCATGGGCGGCAGCCCACCGGGCGATGTCGAAGGAGTCCTCGATGGGACCGCCCGGGGTGCGCAGCAGGACCGGCACGCTGACCCTCCCGCCGAGGCGGCGCAGGTGAAGGCGCAGACGGGGCTCACCGAGGGTCGGGGTGTACTGGCCGAAGCGCGCCGGCACCCCCGAGAGGTGCAGGGCCCAGGCCGCGCGCTGGGTCCAGGGGGAGTAGTCGAGGCCGACGAGGAGGGGGGTCATCGACGGGGAGTATGGGCGTTCGAGGGCCTCCCTCAGCGAATTCTCACAGAAGTAACCTGACAAATCGTCAGACTATGTTAGTTGACGGTTTGTCAGCTCATGGCCCGCCCCGTCGACATCGAGAAGCGCCGCGATTTAGCCCAGCGGGCCGTGGAGATCCTCCAAGAAGA
>Ga0164313_10006425_pt1 | contig 10364 bp, 9 predicted proteins | sample GuaBasSedimGuay4_FD_113735 | JGI IMG/M metagenome (GOLD analysis project Ga0164313, IMG submission 113735) | Subseafloor sediment microbial communities from Guaymas Basin, Gulf of California, Mexico - Guay4, Core 4569-4, 0-3 cm | ecosystem: Environmental > Aquatic > Marine > Hydrothermal vents >...
CTGGTAACTTCTGTCTCAATACTCACACTTTGCCTCTTGGATAAATTCACGCATCAGTTCTTCGTTCTTGACTCCCGGCCGGTCTTCCACGCCACTGGAAACATCGACGGCCCAGGGTCTTACCTGCGCCACTGCTTGCCTGACGTTTGCAGGACTCAGGCCACCGGCCAGTACCAGCGGCATCGAAGCTGACGGAATTATCGCCCAGTCGAACACCGCTCCAGTACCCCCCACTCCACCGGGAGCATGACTGTCCAGCAACAGCGCAGCCGCATCCGGATATTCATCGGCGGCCCGCTGCACCGCCTGGTCAGAACCCATGCTGACCGCCTTGATATATGGCAGGCCAAACTGGCGGCAAAAATCTGCATCCTCGCGCCCATGGAACTGGAGCAGGTTTAGTGGAACCTGACTGAGAATACTCGCCACCGCATCAGTGTCCTGGTCCATGAAAAGACCGACCCGGGAGACAAATGCCGGCACTTGCGCGACAAGTTCTGCGGCCAGGGCCACGTCCAGCACCCGCTTGCTGCGCCGGGCGAAAACAAACCCAAGCGCATCCGCACCGGCCTGAACTGCCGCCTGTACATCGTCACTGCGGGTCATGCCACATATTTTTACTCTGACCCCGGTCATGAGAGGTCCCAGCCTCTTGGGAAATCCGGCGTACAATCCGGCAGGCCATAGTGATCCGGATACCTTGCGCCGATGAAGTACAAACCGTCCGGTGGCGCCGTCTGCCCCGCCTGTGCCCGGTCCATTTTGTCGAGTACTTCCTGCATCCAGGATACCGTTTCTTCACCGAGTCCCACTCGCATCAGGCTGCCGGCAATATTCCGGACCATGTGATACAGGAAACCATTGGCCATTATGTCCAGGGTGACGACATTCGCCGTGCGCTGAACCGATACCTGCTGGATTTCCCGCACCGCGTGCCGCGCCTGGCAGGCCCGGGCCCTGAATGAAGTGAAATCATGTTCGCCCAGCAATGCCTGGGCCGCTTCATGCATTTTATCAGCGTCCAGCGGCAGGCGACACCAACTCATGCGTTTCGCCTCCAGCGCAGGGCGAATCCAGCGGTTCAGGATCACATAACGATAACGGCGCGAGAATGCGCTGAACCGGGCGTGGAACGAATCATCTACTTCGCGAATCCACAACACGCTGACGCCCGGGGGTAAATTGCTATTGAGGCCCAGCATCCAGGATCGTTCGGAACGGGCTATCCCGGCATCGAAATGTGCGACCTGGCCCAGGGCGTGCACCCCGGTATCGGTACGGCCGCAGCAGGTAACCCGCGCCTGGTGATCCGCCACGATGGCCACTGCCTGCTCAAGGCAACCCTGCACAGTTGGCTGCTGGCGCTGGATCTGCCAACCCAGGAATTCACTGCCGTCGTATTCGAGCCCAATGGCGTAGCGTATCAATGGGCCAGGAGTTCCAGCATCTTCTTCGCTTCCTCGCGCTGCTCATCGCTGCCATTGCTCTCGACTTCATCGAGGATCACGCGGGCCGCTTCCTTGTCGCCCATGGAAATATAGGCGCGAGCCAGGTCGAGCTGGATTTCGGGATCGGAACTTTCCTCATCCAGTAGCTCGGCCTCGTCGCCGGTGGCGCCGAACTCCTGCACAACGTGCTTATCCTCAGCATCATCGCCGGACGACTCAGCGTCGTCATCCCCTGTTGCGTCGTCTTCTGAATCCTCGAGCACGCGCAACACTTCTTCCGCCTCGCCCTTGATTTCGCGCAACTGGTCTTCCTCGGCGCCCAGGTCAAATTCGGCTCCATCTTTACGCCGCTTCAGCAGCCAGGCAACAACTGCCACCACCAGTACCAGCAGGCCAATCAACCAGCCAGAAAGACGGCTGTACCAGGGCGTGTCATCGGCCTGACGGGCGCTGGCCGCTGCGGCGAGACGTTCCTCTCGAAGCCGCGCTTCCATATTGGCCAGGTTCGCATCAGTGACTTTGTTTTCCTCGGCAGCAAGCAACTGTGTTTCCAGTTCCTTGATCCGTTCCGCCAGGTATTCATTTTCCTGCTGCTGGGTAATCAGGTCCTCCTCCGAACGGGCGAGGTCCTGGCGCAGGGTTGAAACCGAAACAGACGCATCTGCGTTGCCGTCTTCGGTTTCTTCAAATCCGGGAACGCTATCGAGGTCACTTTCTTCCGATGGCGGCACCAGTTCAAGCTGATCCTGAACTTCGGGCTGCTCCAAAGCCAGATCCACGTCTGCGACGACATCGGTTTCAACGGCGTCGGCCTCAATGGCATCGGTCTCAACCACATCTATCTCAACGGCATCTATCTCATCGGCCTGGGCTTCTTCAGGTTCCGCCACGACTTCCAGCGGCGCTGCTTCTGCCGCCAGCAACGGCGTATAAGGACTGGCGACGGGTTCGGCAGCCTTGCGGCCGCGGAATTCTTCCGTTTGCTCGGTCACTTCACTGATCGCGGTTGCCATCGAGATCGCATTGACCTCATCCGCCCGCGGCATCCGCAGGATGGCTCCACGTTTGAGGAGATTGATGTTACCGCGCAGGAAGGCGCCGGGGTTTTCACGCTGAATGGCGATCATCACCTTGTTGGGGTCCAGACCGGTACCACGCGACCAGTTGAGCGCGATTCCCCACAGGGTCTCGCCGTTGCTGACCGGGCCGTATTCGCCGTCAACCGGCTGGCGCGGCGCGCTGTCAGCGGCCGGGGCTTGCTTACTTTCGGTAGTTTGCTCGCTTGCCGGAACTGGGGCAGGCTCTGTTGCTGTTTCCACTACCGGCGGCGGCGCCTTGCGCAGGTCGACGCGGGGAATGGGTGCTTGCTCAGGAATTGTAGGCGGGTCGAGAAACACCGTGTATTCCCGCAACAGGCGGCCACTGGACCAGTTCACTTCCACGATCAGCCGGACGATCGGATTGCTGATCGACAATTTGCTCGTGGCCAGGATGTAGGCATCGCCTTCGATGTCTTCGATCAGGAAGCGGATCGGAACCGGGATGGCCTCGCGACTGGCGCCGATTAACTCGTAATCATCAGCCGATGCCAGTTTTGCAGTCACCGAGCCCAGGTCATCCGATTCCCGGGTGACCAGATCGATTTTGACCTGTAACGGCTGGTTGAGGAAAGATTCCACGGTGATGTCGCCCAGTCCCAGAGACCACGCTGCGGGGCTGAAAAACAATGAAGCAGCTGCCACCAAGGAAGCTGCGCTGATGCGGTTTAAGGTAGTCATGAGTCCCTCCGTCATTCCCTGACGCTCAGAGTTCTATGCAGAGTTTACGTTCGCTTGATTCGCGTTTCCACTGGAATTTCTTTTTTCTTCAAGATAATCCATGATCTGGATTGCATTCAATGCGGCTCCTTTGCGGATATTATCCGCCACCACCCACATGTTGACTCCACGTGGATGAGTGATATCCCGCCGCAACCTGCCGACATAAACCGGGTCTTTGCCGGCCGCATGCGTGACGGCTGTAGGATGGATCATATCGGCGCCGTCCATTACTTCCACGCCAGGCGCCTGTTCTAGTAATTCCCGGCATTTGTCGATGCTGATGTCTTCACGGGTCTCGAAATGCACCGCTTCTGAGTGCCCGAAAAATACCGGGACCCTGACGGCCGTGGCATTGACCAGGATCTCCGGATCGGCAAAAATTTTCTGCGTTTCCCAGACCATCTTCATTTCTTCTCGGGAATAGCCATTATCCAGCATCTCGTCAATTTGCGGCAGCACGTTAAAGGCAATGGGCTGAGCGAACTTGCTGACTTCCGGGTCCTGGAAGTTGAGCCGTGCAGCGGTTTGCAGTGCCAGTTCGTGCATGCCCAACCGGCCCGCGCCTGAAACAGACTGATAAGTGGCCACGTTGATGCGCGTGATTCCGGCTGCCCGGTAAATCGGCGCCAGGGCCACCACCATCTGGATGGTGGAGCAGTTCGGGTTGGCGATGATGGCGCCGGCGGTAATGCCGTCCAGCGCCTGCGGGTTCACTTCGGGAACCACCAGCGGAATATCATCGTCGTAGCGAAACGCCGAGGTGTTGTCGATTACGATCGCACCAGCGGCGGCGGCCTGCGGGGCATACTCTTCGCTGACCGACCCACCCGCCGAAAACAGGGCGTAGTCCACTGTTGAGAAATCAAAGTCAGCGAGGTTTTCAATGGTCAGGTGAGTGATGCCAAAATCCGCATCCTCACCGGCGGATCGCTCGCTGGCCAGCGCCTTCACGTGATCCTCCCGGTAACCACGATCGGCGAGAATGGAAAGCATAACCTCGCCGACAGCACCACTGGCGCCAACGACTGCAATCTTCGGTAGTTTGCTCATAAGTTCTTCAGTTCCCCATCTGTGCGCGGTGAAGCAGCACGTGATCCATTAATACGAGAGCCATCATTGCCTCGACTATTGGCGTTGCGCGGATGCCTACACAGGGATCATGGCGTCCCTTGGTCACGATCTCAACCTCGTTGCCGTCGATATCCAGGCCGCGGCAGGGAATTCTCAGGCTGGAAGTGGGTTTGAAAGCCGTGCTGACAATGACATCCTGGCCGCTGGAAATTCCACCAAGAATACCGCCGGCGTTGTTGCTCAGAAAACCTTCCCGGGTCATTTCGTCGCGGTGCTCGGTGCCCTTCTGGGCCACACTGTCAAAACCCGCGCCAATTTCGACACCTTTGGATGCATTGATGCTCATCATGGCGGCGGCCAGATCAGCATCCAGTTTGCCGTATACCGGCGCCCCCAGGCCAACCGGCACATTGCGTGCAATCACGTTGACCCTGGCGCCAACGGAATCACCGGATTTTCTCAGGCTGTCCATGTACGATTCCAGTTCAGGCACCCGCCCGGGATCAGGGCAGAAAAACGGATTGTCATCGATGCTGTCCCAGTCCAGAACCGCGTCGGTACGAATCGGCCCCAGTTGCGCAAGCCAGCCCTGGATATCCACGGAAAGATTGACCTTGAGCCACTTCCTGGCCAACGCGCCGGCGGCGACCCGCATCGTGGTCTCGCGGGCGGATGACCTGCCGCCACCCCGGTAGTCCCGGATGCCGTATTTTTTCCAATAGGTGTAATCCGCGTGCCCAGGCCGGAACTGGCGCTTGATATTTTCGTAATCTTTCGACTTCGCATCGGTGTTTTCCACCAGCAAAGCGATCGGCGTGCCGGTTGTGCGTCCCTCGAATACACCGGAGAGTATCTGTACCTCGTCTTTTTCACGGCGCTGAGAAGTATGCCGGCTTTTCCCGGTGGCGCGCCGCAGCAGTTCAGAACGGATTTCTTCAGCCGTGATTTCCAGGCCCGGCGGGCAGCCATCGATGACACAGCCGATGGCCGGACCGTGACTCTCCCCAAAAGTGCTGACCCGCAGCACATGTCCAAAACTGTTGTACGACATCTAGTGTAGTGTCCTATATTAGTCTTTCCCCGATCAACGTGGCCAGGTCTGCCCTGGCCTCTTCCAACTGGCCTTTGGTCAATACGAATACACCGCAGCCGCCATGGGCAAACTCAAGCCACAGAAACGGTATTCCTGGCAAAGCGGCCGCCAGCCTTGGTTCGCTTTCGCCCACTTCACATACCAGTACGCCATCCTCGCCCAGAAAGTCCGGCGCGTCTAGCAGGATCGACAGCACGGCATCCAGGCCATCACTGCCGGATGCCAGCCCCAGGCCCGGCTCGGCGCGGAATTCCGCCGGCAGGTCTCCCAGCGCCTGCGTCGGCACATAGGGGGGATTGGCAACGATCAAATCATATTGGCCAGCGGGAATCGATTGAAACAGGTCTGATTCGATCAGTGTCACGCGCTCGTTAAGCTGGTGCCGCTCGACGTTGCGCTGCGCCACCTCCAGCGCTTTTGCGCTGATGTCCACCGCGTCAACCTGCGCCCCCGGCAGGTAAATCGCCGAGGCGATGGCGATGCAGCCACTTCCCGTGCACATATCCAGGATTCGGTCCACCCTGCCCGGCTCAAGCCAGGGCATATACTGATCCAGGATCAATTCCGCCAGCGGCGAGCGGGGAACCAGCACGTTTTCATCCACCTCAAACTCCAGCCCCGCAAACCGCGCCACGCCCAGCAGGTACGCCAACGGCAGCCTGCTCTCACAACGGGCACGCGCCAGGCGACCGGCTTCGAGCAGTTCCGTGTCGGTGACAATCCGGCCCCAGTCGTCGAAACTGCCGTCGAGCGGCGCACCAGCCACGTGCAGGACCAGCCAGGCCGCTTCATCCGCGGCGTTATCGGTACCGTGGCCAAAATACAGATCTGCAGCGTCGAGTTGACGGGCAATCTGCTCAATACACTCGGCTATGATCATGTCTCGAAGTATAATGGCTGGATGACAGAATTGAATTCGAAAAAGAGTAATTTCCGGCTGGTCGTGCTGGCAATGTTCGTCGGACTCCTCAGCGCCGTGGCAGGCATCTCGCTGTGGAAGGTCATGCAGGGCCCGCCACAGCCCTCCAACGCGGCGCTGATGGTGCTGCCCGAACCACGGGTGATCGCCGATTTCGCCCTGGTCGATGACGTGGGAGCGCCCTTTTCGCTGGATAATCTGCGCAGACACTGGTCGCTGATCTTTTTTGGTTACACTCATTGCCCCGATGTCTGCCCCAGCACGCTGTACGACCTGAAGCTGATCCAGGAGCAACTCGATCAGTTGAACGACGATGCCGCATCCAGCCTCCAGGTTCTGTTCGTGTCGGTTGACCCGGAGCGCGATACACCCGAGCAGCTCAAGCAGTACGTCCGCTATTTTCACCCCGACTTTATCGGCGTGACCGGCCCCCAGGAGCAGTTGGCCCCGCTGACCATGCAACTGGGCATCGCTTATCGTATCGAGGAACACGAAGCGGGTAGCCCGCAATACAATGTCGATCATTCGGTCAGCATCCTGCTGATGGATCCGCAGGGCCGCCTGCATGGCGTTTTTCCCGCACCCCACGATGCTGACAAAATGGCCGGAGAACTGGCCGCTGCCATCAGGTAAGCGGGAAAACAATATGGGACTGATCGAAAAACTGCTTGCAGGCATTCAATACCTGTTACCCCAGCACCTGCTGTCACGGCTGGTGTACTGGTTCATGCGTATCAGGCTGGCTCCGGTCAAGAACACGCAGATCGCTCTGATTGGCAGCATGGTCGGGGTTGACTGGACCGAGGCGAAAATTCAGAACATTTCCGAATTTGAGACCTTCAACGCCTTTTTTACCCGCGAACTGGCAGACGGCATGCGCCCGATCGATGCCGATCCCTTGTCTTTTGTCTGCCCCAGCGATGGCCGCATCAGCGAGTGCGGCAGGATAACCAACGACCGCATATTGCAAGCCAAGGGGCACCACTACTCGATTCGCTCCCTGCTGGCAAACGACCCCTCATCGGCAGAATTCAACAACGGCTTTTTCCACACCGTTTACCTTTCACCACGGGATTACCACCGGGTGCACATGCCGTTCGAAGCTAAGTTGCAGCGCACGATCCACGTGCCGGGCCGCGTGTTCAGCGTAGCGCCCTACACGGTGCGCCAGGTGCCGGATCTGTTTGCCCGCAACGAACGGGTCGTCAGCCTGTTCGAAACCAGCCACGGCCCGATGGCGCTGGTGCTGGTCGGCGCGATGCTGGTGTCCAGCATGGAAACGGTCTGGTCCGGTGTGGTAACACCACCGCGTGGCCGCAAAATTGTGCACGGTGACTGGTCGCGCCGCGACATCGTGCTCAAAAAAGGCGCGGAAATGGGCCGCTTCAACATGGGCTCAACGGTCATCCTCCTGCTGCCGCCCGGCGCAGTCTCCTCAATCGAGCCCTACGAAAGCGGCGATGTCATGGCAATGGGCCAGAAGCTCGGCCGCCTGCGCTAACATGCCGTAGGAGCGGGCCATGCCCGCGAACGCTAACCCGTAGGAGCGGGCCATGCCCGCGATCTTTTCTCTTTGGCATTTCCAATGAATCGCGGGCATGGCCCGCTCCTACATATCACCACCCGCATTGACGGCCAGCGTTCTGCTCGTCCAGCCATGCCTGTAGCGGCGCGAAGTAATCGAGGATCGCTGTTGCGTCCATTTGTGGGGAGCCGGTCAGCGCTTCCAGCGCTTCGGGCCAGGGCCTGCTTCGGCCCATTTCCAGCATTGCATTCAGACGCTCGCCGGCCTGTTTGCTGCCGTAGATGGAGCAGCGGTGGATTGGACCCTCATTACCGGCAATCTCGCACAATGAACGGTGGAACTGGAACTGGAGGATATGCGCGAGGAAATAGCGTGTGTATGGCGTGTTGCCCGGCACGTGGTACTTGGCGCCTGGGTCGAAGGCGTCCGCAGGCCGCTCGCCGGGCGCTGCCACGCCCTGGTATTGCTCGCGCAGGGCCCACCACAGGTCGTTGTAGCCGCCCGGCCCCACTTCACCGGCAAATACTTTCCAGCGCCACTGGTCGACCATCAGTCCGAATGGCAGGAACGCGATTTTCTCTAACGCCTGTTGCATTAACAGGCCCAGGTCGCCCGAAGCATCCGGCACCTGGTCGAGCAGGCCCAGTTGCTCCAGGTATTCGGGGGTGATCGAGAGCGAAAGCGTGTCGCCCACGGCTTCGTGGAAGCCATCGTTGGCGCTGGCGCGGTACAGGTAGCTCTCTTCCTTGTAGGCCCGCTGGTAGTAGTTATGGCCCAACTCGTGATGGATGGTTTTGAAGTCTTCGGCGTTGACGTCGATGCACATCTTGATGCGCAGGTCATCCTTCTCGTCAATGGTCCATGCAGACGCGTGGCAAACGACATCGCGGTCGGCCGGCTTCACAAACAGGGAGCGTTCCCAGAATGTCTCCGGCAATTCTTCAAAGCCCAGTGAGCTGAAAAACGCCTGACCGGTCTCCACCATGCGGACCGGATCATATTCCTCACCCTGTAAAATGGCAGTCAGATCGTAACCTGCAGCAGTCTGCGGCGGGGCGACCAGGTCGTAGATATTCTCCCAGCTCTGGGCCCACATATTGCCCAGCAAGTGGGCTGGAATCGGACCGTTGGCCGGAACAGTGTCGCTGCCGTAGACTTCACCCAACCTGGCGCGGACGTGGCAATGCAGCGCCTGGTAAAGTGGGCTCACCTGCTCCCAGAGTTTATCCAGTTCGCCCGGAAATGCCGCCGGATCCATGTCATAAGCGGAACGCCACATGGTGCCCAGGTCGTCAAAGCCAAGTTCGGCCGCCCCCTCATTGGCCAACTCGACCTGCCGTGCGTAGAGCTCTTTCATCGGCGGGGATACGGTGCGCCAGCCCTGCCAGGCTTCCAGCAGTTCGTCAGCGTTGCGGGACTGCGCCATGATGTCTTCCAGTTCACCCAGGGCCAGGCATTCGCCATCCTCTCGGCAATAACTGCCTCTCCCGTACAGGCCCTTGAGATTTGCGCCAATTTCCGCCTGTTCAGTCGTTTTCGCGGCATCCATTGGCGCGGGAATGACGATTCCGCTTTTCAACATGTTCAGCTTACGGGCCGTGTCGTAGTCAAGCCCTTCCACGTCATTGAAACGGGCGGCTTCAGTGCCGATTTCCACCTGGGCTGCAGTGAACTTTTCAGCAGCGCGGGCCGCCAGTATTTCAGTGTCCCCGGTGATGAAGTTTGCCAGCACCCAGCCCATCCGTTCACTGTGCTGGCCCAGGCGCGCCAGCCGTTCCTCGGATGCAGCCACAAAGGCTGTGGCTTCTTCGGCTGTCGGGCCTGCGGGGGTCACAACTTCAACGCCCTGCTCAGGGTCGACCTGTGAAGTGGCTTGCGGTGATTGATCACACGCGGTCACAGCCGCCACGAAGACGCACAGCGAGAGAATCCTGGTTAGTTTGTCCATTATGGTTACCCGTCTTGTCGGTGAACAGAGGCTGGAAAGGCTATCAGAACTGAGTCTCTGACTCCACCGGGCATATAATGGAAAGATGTCCTGGGTCATCACACTTATCCTGCTACTAATCGCTGTGCCGATAGTTGCCGAAGAGGCGGATGACCAGACAGTTTCGCCCATCAGCCTGGCTGAACTGGCAGCGAGCGCCGACCTGGTGGTTCTGGCGCAGGTCAAAGACACCGACTATTTCATGCGCCGTGATATTCCAGTTAGCGGCAGCGCCTATCTCAAGGTGCTCATTCCCTACAAGGATGACGGCCCGGCCGATCTCATTGAGGTGTATGAAAAAGGCCTGCATGAGCGGGAGTGCTATTTCCCGAATCCGACGGTGTTTGAAGAAGGCCGGCGCTACCTGTTGTTCCTCAGGCGAGACCCGGACCATGAGGAACGCTACCGTGGGTTACCGCAGGGCTGCGCACTGGACGTCCTGGTCGACAGCGATAACCGCTACGCACTGCGCTACCCGGTCACCGGCATCGATTTGTCGGA
>Ga0164313_10006426_pt1 | contig 10363 bp, 10 predicted proteins | sample GuaBasSedimGuay4_FD_113735 | JGI IMG/M metagenome (GOLD analysis project Ga0164313, IMG submission 113735) | Subseafloor sediment microbial communities from Guaymas Basin, Gulf of California, Mexico - Guay4, Core 4569-4, 0-3 cm | ecosystem: Environmental > Aquatic > Marine > Hydrothermal vents...
CTAGGGTCTTCGTGGGTGAACTGAAATGAGTCGAAGTTATTACGTCATCGAGCTCAGCGCTCGCTGGTTGACCGCCCTCCTCGTGGGGCTGGCCGTACTCATGGTGCTCGCCTTCGGTCTCGGCTACGGCGCCGCCAGGTCGGTCGGGGGAGAACGTCCGGTCTCGGTTTCGGGCGAACCAACCCTGACACCGGTTGTTCAGACCGAGGTCATTCCCGACCCGACGGTGCCCGCGAAGCCCCCGGTCTCGACCCGACCGGCGGCGACACCCACGCCCCGGCCCGCTCTACCGACGGTGGCGCCCCCGACGGCGCCGCCGGCGACCGCGACCCCGAATCCGAAACCGACCGAGAAACCCGCCGGCGGTTTCTGGGTTCAGATCCTGGCCTCGTCCACCCAGGCATCCATCGACGAAGCCGGGACCAAGCTCGTCGGGCTCGGGTTCGACCGCGAGCATCAGAAGGTGGTCCGCGCCGTGGTTGCCGGTGGGAATGAGCTGATCAAGCTTCGGGTTGGTCCTTTCCCGGACAGGCCGTCGGCCGACCGCGTGCTGCAACGGATGCGCAACGCCGGATTCCCCGACGCCTGGGTCGTCGTGCCGTAGGGGTTTCAGCATGAGTTTTGGTGGACGGGCCCCGGCGCCGATCCTCCCCGAGTGGATCAGGTCGCGCAAGATGAATCTCGGCGAGCTGCACGAGGTCAAGAAGCGCATGCGCTCGGGTGGCCTGCACACGGTCTGTGAGGAGGCTCGATGCCCCAACCGCACCGAGTGCTTCTCGCGCGGCACCGCCACCTTCCTCATCAACGGCCGGGTCTGCACCCGCAACTGCTCCTACTGCTCCATCGCCCACGGCCGACCCACGGCGGTGGACCCCGACGAGGCGAGGCAGCTTGCCGAGACCGCAAAGCGAATGGGTCTCGAGCACGTTGTCATCACCGCGGTCGATCGTGACGATCTTCCTGATGGTGGGGCCACCGGTTTCGTTGGGGCGATCGCTGCTCTGCGCGAACTCGATCCTGCGCCTGCCATCGAGGTGCTGACTCCGGACTTCCGGGGCGATCTCGACCTGGTGGACCGGATCATCGAGGCCGGGCCTCAAGTTTACAACCACAATGTCGAGACCGTACCCAGGCTCTATCGCCAGGTCCGCCGATCGGGACGGTATGAGTGGGCCATGGACGTCCTGCGCCGGGTGGCCGAGAAAGCGCCCGGGATGATTCGCAAGTCCGGCATCATGGTCGGACTCGGTGAGACAAAGGACGAAGTCGCCGAGGTGCTTTCGGATCTCGCCGCAGCCGGCTGTCAGGTCGTTACGATTGGCCAGTACCTCCAGCCCACCGGCAAACAGGTCAAGGTTGATCGCTACTGGACCCCTGCCGAGTTCGAAGAGCTCGCGGAGATCGGCAAGAGCAAGGGCCTCGAGGTCTTCGCCGGCCCCTTCGTGCGCTCGTCCTACCGCGCCGAAGAGGCATTTCTGCGGGTTGCCAGCAGCTGACCCGGAGACCCCTCACCTTCTGAGCACGCGGGCTCGGTGCCTGGCTCTCTTTTCGTCGCGAAAAGGTGCCTGGCTCCGCTCCCATCGCGTAGCTGGTGTGCGGTTTCCGTTCCTTCAGCTCCGGCCTTCTGGTCCGCCACGGAGGCGGCCCAGCGTCGCACCATCGGCGTGGTCGCGAGAGGGATGATTGGAGGGCTGCGACCACGCCGATGGCGCGCCGGCGGCCTCCCTCCGGGCAGGAAGAGCTGCACCGGGAGGTGGGTGCCCGAGGTTGCCCCCCTAGGATTTTTTCGGGGCGCGAATCGTTCGTGAGGGCGCTGGTGGAGAAAAACTCCAAGGACGGCACGCCCGGTGAGCGCCAGAAGTCTGACCGTGGTTGTCTGCGTCCTTTGTCGGCGTGGAGTCTGCGGAATACCGGTCGGGTCGAGGATCGAATAGACTTGGTTGATGAACCGACGAGGTAGGGCGCTGATCGTTGCCGTTAGCCTGGCGGTTGGTCTCGGAGGCCCCGGGCGGTGTCTTGCTGGTGAATCGAGCTTCCGCGAGACGCTCGACGAGATGGTCTACGGTGAGATTGACCGTGGTGAGGGCAGTGTGTTCCATCAGGTTCTGGTTCGCATGCTTCCCGAAGCTCACGCCGGTCAGTTTGATGTCGCGGTGGGCGAACAGGTGGTCTCTTTCATCACGATCTGGGGCGCTGGCCAAAGGGCAAGATGTGAGCTGGTCTATCTCCATGAGGATGCGTGGTTCGGTGCGTGTGATGTTTACAGCTTCAGATTCGGAACGTTTCGAGAGTTCGGGGATTCCCTCCTTTCCTGTGACGACTGCAAGAATGCCCGACGATTTGTTGTGTGGGCTGGTGACACCGGCTGTGGACCGGAATACGTCGGAACCGGGAAAGGATCGGACTTTCGATCGGTCTTCGGTCTGCAATGGGCGCTCGAGTTGTCGAGCTGGGATCCGACCGAAGTGGATGCATTGATCGAAGCATTGGACCTGGTGGGATCTTACGGTTGTCCCATGTTCGGGAGGAGATTGATCGAGTTTCTTGGTCGAGACGAGCCCTGGTATGGATCGCTTGGAGAGGGCGCTCTGTCTCCGATTTCGGAGATCCCCTCGTCGATTGCAAGCTTGATGGATCACGATCAGCTCAACGGGTTCGTATGGCTGGTGGAACACGAGGTGGATCGCATGCCCATCGAGCGGTCTGTCGGCATCCCCGCCGAAAGCAATCCAGCCAAGCCGGGAGTCGAACGTGCCGCCCTGGATGCAAAGAGTTGGCGGGGGGTCTTGGACAAGGCGAGCGAACGACTCGTGGCCGAAGTCACGGTTGTGACTTTCGACAACCTCACCCTCATGGTCGGCAGTGTCAAGAACGAGGCTGGCGAGAACATGGCGTTCCTCGTTCCGACATCCGGGGAGGGACTGATCACCTCCACGTGGGCCATCACTTCACTGGACGAGAAACACCCATCGACCCTCTGGTCGGATGGAGGCTGCCTCCTCCTCGAGGTGCGAACCACCAAAGAACCGGAGAATTTCGTTGAGCGGGCACCGTGGCTTGGGTGGGGCGTTCGAACTCCAGATGTATCCTTGCTTTCGGCCCTTCAAGACGTGGAAGGTCCCAGTTGGGCGGTGCAGCAACTTTTCATGGGTTTGATGGATTTCCACCCCGGTGGCGTGGCTGAAGCCGTTGCCTTCGGAGAGGTCGTTTCGAAGTCCTCTAAGGACCCGGCTATGCAACCGGAGATGCTTCAGGAGTACTGGGACGAGATCGTGTATCGCTACTTCGAGACCCGCGATCGGTTGCGACTCGTCGATGCGTTGCGAGTCGTTGATGCGGAAGAACCACCGGTGGAGCCGGAGACCGGCGCGCAGCCGTCCCCGTAGTCGTTCCGAGCACGCGGGCTCGGTGCCTGGCTCTCTTTTCGCCGCGAAAAGGTGCCTGGCATCCCCTCCCATCGCGTTGCCTTGGCCGGTCTGCAGAGCGGACACCCTTTCCTTCAGGCCCGGCCTTCTGGTCCGCCCCTGGCGGCCCAGCGTCACCCGATCAGCGCGGTTGCTCGAGGGTGAGAGGAAGGGCTGCAACCGCGCTGATCGGGCGCCGGCGGCCTCCCTCGTTACGTGGAGAGCCGCACCGGAAGGAGGTTGCCCGAGGTTGCCCCCCTCGGAGTTTTTTGGGCGTGAATCGTTCGTGAGCGCGCTGGTGTAGAAAAACTCCAAGGACGGCACGCCCGGTGAGGCGCCAGAAGTAGGAGTCTGCGGTTCTTGCGACGGTGCGATGGGATCTGCGCTATCTGCGGTATCTCCGACCGCGATGGTGTGATGATCCAGCATCCAGCATCGTTCGATAGCGATAGCGAAACCGATACCGATTCCGGTAGCGAGAGCGAGTGCCTCCTGGGACGGGATCGCACCGCTATACTCCCCACCATGGATGACGGATTCTTCATTACCTTCGAAGGCGGCGAGGGGACGGGCAAGACGACGCAGATTCACAGGCTTGCCGGACACCTGGAATCTCATGGCCACACGGTGGTCATCACCCGCGAACCCGGTGGGACACCGGTGGCCGAGGCGGCGCGCGCGGTGCTGCTCGACCCGGCGCTGGAGCCCGACGGTCTGACCGAGCTCTTTCTTCTCGAGGCGGCGCGCCGCGATCACGTGGAAAACATCGTCGTACCCGCACTCGAGCGTGGCGAGGTCGTGATCTCCGACCGCTACGCCGACTCGTCGACGGTTTACCAGGGCATGGTCCGCGGGCTCGGGGAAGAGTTGGTGATCCAGCTCAACCGGCTCGCGACCGGCGATCTCGATCCCGATCTCACCATCGTCTTCGATCTCGACCCGGAAGCGGGCGTCGGCCGTGCGCGATCGCGGAACGCCGAGGGGGACGGTTCGGAGAGCCGGCTCGATGACGAGCCCGCCGAGTTCCACCGCAGGGTACGCGACGGTTTCATTCGCCTCGCCGAACTCCACCCCGAACGGGTCCGGGTGGTCGATGCGAGTGGCGATCCCGACGCGGTCTTCTCGAGAGTGGTTGCCGAGCTTCCCGAGGACTTCCGATGAGCGATCCGGTCTGGTGGTCCGACACCACCCTCAACCGCTCCCGATGGGGCGGGGTGGCCGAGCCGATACTCGAGCGGATTGCCCTCGCCAGAGACCGCGATCGTTTTCCCCACGCGTTGCTTCTGATCGGACCGCGTGGCCTCGGTCGTGAGCTGACGGCCGTGGAGGCGGCGGTGATGTTGGCCTGTGACGGTGCTGCCGACCCTTGGAGTGTCACCCCCTGTGCCGAACGGGTTCGGAGTGGCGTCCATCCGGATGTTCGCGCGGTTCTCCCCCAGGGCAAGGCAGGCAAGATCAAGATCGAGCAGATCCGGGCCATCGCCGATGAAGCCAGGTCCCGTCCTTACGAGGCCCGGTGTCGGGTGTGGATCCTCGACGGCGTCGAAGCCGGGGGGTTCGTCACCGCGGCTGCCAACGCCTTCCTCAAGACCCTCGAAGAGCCACCGGCGCACGTCCGCTTGCTTCTCCTCGCCGAAAACCCGGGGGCTGTCCTTCCGACCATCCGATCCCGTTGCCAGCAGCTTTCCCTGCCGGGTGCGTCGGCGGTTGCTGACTTCAGCGATGACGATGGCGTCCCCCCCGAGCTTGCGGGCGCCGCGCTCTCCGGGATCAAGCTGGATGGGCCGCTCTCCGAGGTTCACAGCGCCCTCCGAGCGGCCAAGGGTGGAGAACCGCGTCACCTACTGCGTTTGCCGTACCTAATCGGAGAAAAGATCAACCCGTTCGAGGTGGTTGCGACGGTGGCCACCGAGATGGCGACCGATGCCCAAGGCGATGATGGAAGCGAGGATCTCATCCGTCTCGCGGCCGATCTTCTTGCAACCGAGCGACGGTGTCGGACGCTCAATCTCAGCGTCGATCGCCAGTTGGTGGCGTGTCTGCTGCGGTGGTTTCAGGAACTCTGAGCGAAGCGGTGTTGTGCGCCCCAAGAGATTTTGGTGGAACTGTGAAGGGACCGAGACACGGGCGACGGCCTCAGAGGAGACACGGGTCCGTAGTCGTTCGGAACAGGAATCCTCATCCCCTATACGATGTTTCTCATGGCAACCACAAAGACGCCAAGACTCGTAGCAGGCACGAAGACACCAGGCGTTGTACCAATGACATTTCGAGGAGAAGAAAATGTGGCCACTTCAACGAATCGTGCTCGCGGTAGCCTGCGCCGCAGTCTTTTTGCAATGCACGTCTTCGGCAGCACAGTCGTTCTCATATGAGGGCGCCATCCGCTACTCACAGGGGAAGTACACGCTCGATGAGACGGTGACCTCCGCCTTTTGGCTCAACGAGTTCTCGTACTCTTCGCGAGGTTGGTGGGCCGACGTCGTCGTTCCTGTCATCTACCAGGATTCGACGGATGTCCGCTACGTCGGCGGTATGCCGATGCCGGTCGGCGGGCATCATGAAGGCGGAGGCGGCGGTGGTGGCGGGCACCACGGAGGAGGAGGCGGCGGGGGTGGAGGCATGCCCGGCCATCCGGAACCTCCGGCACAGGATTTTGAGAAGTTCGGCGTTGGGGACCTCTACCTCACCTTTGGAGCTGTTTTCTACCGGGACGTATTCGATCGAAACTCTCTTGGCGCCTTCGTGACGGCCAAAGCGCCTTTGGCGGACGAGAGCCGCGGTTTCGGATCGGGTGAGTGGGATTTCGCCGCCGGTGTGTCCTGGTACCGCAGAACTCAGCGAAATCTCCTCTATGCCGAGCTCGCCTATTGGTCGCTCGGCGAGCCGCCCGACATCGCCCTCATCAATCCGGTGGCGTTCGAGCTCGCTTTTGGGCGAGTTCTCGGTGATTCGCGGTTTCTTATTGAGGCTTCCGTCTGGGGTCGTACCAAGACGGTCGAGGGTGTCGATCCCCCGGTTGCCGTCGATCTCACCCTGAGTCGGACTCTGAAACGCCGGCACAGCATCTATGTTGCAGTTGAGTCCGGGCTGACCGAGTCGGCGCCGGATTATGCCCTTGTTCTTGGGTATCGGACCAGAATCTGGCGATGAAAAACGGGCCGCAGCCGAAGCTGCAGCCCGTTTGGATTGTCTCGCAGCGCTTCTCTCGATCATGCGGAGACATGCCTGTTTCATTCGTCCGGCTCGGGCGGATCTTCGATCCTCGAGAGTCCGGAGACACTGGGTTGTCTACTCCATGGCCGGGTATGACGACAGCCGTTCAGCGTCTTCCTGAACGACGCTCTGACAATTGCCGTAGCCAGCCCCCTGCTTCGCATGGTGGCCTCCTCCGTGTCCGCCCCAGTGGGTGCAGGCCGACACGAGAACAAGCACCGCCGCCAACCCGATGAAGGCAACAAGGGTGCGAATCAAGCGTGTGCGTGACTGAGACATTCAAGGCTCCTTTGGGTTCACATCGGCCCCGGCCCTGATGGACCGGGGCCGTTGGTGGTTGAAGATGACTCAGTTGCCGCCGAGTTCCAGACTCCAGAGCAGGCTGCCGTACCGGTCGAATGCGTACAGCGTCGAGGTACCCGGCCGTCCGAAACCGTGGTCGCCTTGACCAAGCGGGTTCGGCTCCATTTCCGAGGTGGTGGTCGCCACCACATAGACCAGGGCGCCGTCCTCCGAGATTTGGGCTCTCAGCATCGCCGGCTCGTCCAGAGTGAAGCTCCACAGCTCGACGCCACTGACGAGATCGAGTGCGATCAGAGTTGAGTTGCCGTACATACCCATGCCGCCGCCACCCATACCACCGCCACCCATGCCGCCGCCGTCCCACTCACCCGTTTCCGAGAGAACGAGAACCACGAGATCGTTCTCGGTTGTGGCCATCATCGGCCAGGCGTCTTCGAAGGTCACACGCCAACGCTCGGTTCCGTCGGTATCGATATTGACGAGCTCCTGGCCTTTGCCGTCGAGGCCCATCGATCCATGACCGTCTGTCAGGAGAACGCTGCCGTCGTCCGCGACGACGACCATCCCGATGCCACCCATCATGCCGCCGCCGCCCATGCCGCCGCCACCACCGTTTCCGCCACCTCCGTGGTGACCGCCGCCGCCCATCTGTGCGAATCCGGGGGTTGCGAGCGCCAGACCTAGAACTGTGATCAAGACTATTCGTTTCATTGTTTCGTCCTCCAAGACGTTGTTTTTTTAAGCAGTGGTCTTTGCCTGCTCGGTTGACTGTATGAGCAAGCGTCGTGCCAGCTTTCCTGGTGAGATCTGGAGATGTGTCCCATCGGCCCGAGGCCCGGTGCCACGACTGATGTGGCAAGATGCCCCATCGCACTGAGTGCGAGAATCAGATGCGTGAGCTCGATCGCGAAGATCGGCGCTGGCCGGGAGAAACACTATGCAGGTGAGGACGTATCGGAAGATCCACCGCTATTTGGGTCTTGTGGTGGGAGTTCAACTACTGCTGTGGACAGGCAGCGGGTTGTTTTTCGCACTCAATCCGATCGAGAAGGTTAGGGGAGAGACGGAACAGACAGAGCCGCCTTCGGTTCCCGCGGATCTGGGCATCGCATCGCCGGGTGTCGCGCTCGACGAGCTGAAAGACAGCGGCGATCATGTTGAGGTGCTCTCCGTTTTGCTTCGTCCGCATCTCGATGGTTCGGTGTATGAAATCTCATATCGCGAGAATGGTGTGACGCGGTGGGCATTGGCCGAGGCTTCTTCGGGAGAGCTCCGGGAACCTGTCGGTCGTGATGAGGCCGCTGCGCTGGCACGGCGGGATTTCGCTGTTTCTGCAGAGATTGCGGCTGTTGATTTGCTCACGGACGTCGAGTCGGACTCAGAGTATCGAGGCGGTCCGCTGCCCGCATATCGTGTGGCGTTTGATCATCCCCTCGGAACCAACATCTATGTGTCGTCGGATCGGGGACGCGTAATGGCGCGCCGCAACAACCGCTGGCGTCAATTCGATTTTCTCTGGATGTTCCACATCATGGATTACAGCACCCGGGACGACTTCAACACCGTCTGGCTCCAACTGGCGTCGGTCCTCGGTCTGATCACCGTTTTCAGCGGTTTTATCCTCGCCGGTCTGACGTCGCCGAAGCTGCGCCGGTTGTTCGGCGGGCGCAAGCTCGTGAGTCGTTCGGGTGCCGCAGACCGGCGGCGGACGTCTCAGCCGCCGTGACCCATCGACCCGTGACTCCCCGAGCGCCCTGACCCGTGATCGCCCATCATGGAGTCGCCGCCGTGACCCGACATCGAACCCGGCATCTGACCGTGGCTCCAGTCACCGGAGTTCATCATGTGGGACATGGGTTGGGACGGGCCTCCCCCACGCGGGATGTTGCAGAACTGTCCGGCGCTGATCGAAACCGTTGGTGTGGCTTTACCGAGATCAGTCACATCGACCACACCGGAAAAAACGACGACGGAGGTGTCCCCAGCTTTCGACACCGCGACACCGTACTCTGTCCCCCGCACGGCGAGGATCGCGGAGGGGGTGGTGATGATGCGTTCGGCGCTCGGGCCTTCGGTGATCTTGTCGAAGAGCGCGCGCAACCTGCCCTTCTGAACCTCGAGCAGCACGCCCGGCCGGTCGTCCGCCAGTCTGATCCTGGTGCGGGAGGCGACGACGAACCGTGCGCCGGCCTCGGGCGAGACAATCTCCGCCGACGACCTCCACCCCGTTCGCAGCACATTCCCCGCTGCGACCTCGGACGCGACCTGCAGGCGCTCTTCAGGTTCCGGGAGCTCCCGGAGGAGCTTGCCTTTGACCGCGACAACCAAGTACGTGGGTTGGAGCAGACCTTCCCCACGATCCGTTGCCATGGCCACAGCAACGAGCAGCGATCCTGCCAGGGACAGAAAAATAACGAGTCGGCGCATCATGATGCCTCCCGGCTTCAATATTAAGCAACACCTGTGCCAATGTTTGCGGGGACGGGCAGGTCCGAGTACGCCCTGGAAGTGCAATGCATTTTTTGGGTGACAACCGGAAGCTCGTCGGCGATACACCAGGCTGTGTCCACAGAAAGTTGGTTCCGATTAACAAGCCCTGACGCCGAAGGTAGCGTCCTGCTTGGCCTTACAGGCAGGCGGTTTCTTCTTCGAGACCGAGAATGATGCATTTCCAGAAGGGTGCTGGAAATCAAGAGGTCCAAGCTGTCGATGGATACCGTCGATCAACCTCCGGGAGCTCATCCCGAAAGAGGCGATGATCTGGGCCGGAACGTTCAATATCTCTGAATCCTGAAGGCATAGTCTCTGCAAATAGCTGACAGGTTGCTGGTTACGATGAAGTTACTGCGGTGAATACTGTATCTCAACAGCATTCATTTACCGGAATTTCCCTTCCGAACTCTGATTCTGCCGGGGTTGGCATGTTCCCTGCAACCACGAGGTTGATTGAGACTGGATAACAGTTTCGGTTGAGAGGAGATCAAGAGTCCCTTTTCCTGTTCGCATTCCGATGAGTGCGAAACTATCGTCAGCAGGTAACCACATTCATTGCTGCCGTTGACACAAACCCCCGCCCAAACTTCTCTCAGGCTTTTCATTGCGGCCGATCTTGATGGAAACACCCTACGAGCATCGCGGTGAATCGCGTTGAGAAGAATGAGCGCAGGACCTGGAGGAATCATGAAAAATCAATACAGCCTGTTCAATGTTCTCGTTCTCACCCTGGCCTTGTCGATGCCTGTTCTGGCGGAGGAGGGCCACAACCACGGGAAGACCGACCGCTCCGCGACGACCTTCGATACGATCACCATGCACTACGAGGCGATCCACGAAGCGCTGGTTGAAGACAGCATCGAGGGAGTTGCGTCCCACGCCGAAGCCATCGCAACTGCGGCCGGGTCGGTCTTGAATGATTTCAACGCGAACAAGGCAGGGGTCGC
>Ga0164313_10006427_pt1 | contig 10363 bp, 7 predicted proteins | sample GuaBasSedimGuay4_FD_113735 | JGI IMG/M metagenome (GOLD analysis project Ga0164313, IMG submission 113735) | Subseafloor sediment microbial communities from Guaymas Basin, Gulf of California, Mexico - Guay4, Core 4569-4, 0-3 cm | ecosystem: Environmental > Aquatic > Marine > Hydrothermal vents >...
TCTGTAATCATTTGCAACAGGCTGCGACGCAAACCGTTAGTGGGCGGGTAATAACTACGGTAAGTCGGACTCGAACCCTGCAGATGCTCGGTACTGAGTGCGGGTCGCCAGAAGATATTCTTGTTGTTATAGTAATCTCTATGAAGAACCCTGCATGCAACTGAATTATAAAATGTTTCTGCACATTCTGATTGCAGGTGATTCATCAGCAAGGCAATAAAGGATGCTTTTACATCAGGCCACCAATCCGCATGTTCTGAAGCACCCGGAAAGTGTGCATTCAGGTTTTCAACGGTTTCAGTAACACGTGCTTCATATCCCTGGATGCGTTCTTTGCCGGCCTCGCTGACACGGGCCCAGTCGGCGTGCTCAAAACAGGCCATGGCTTCATCGCTGAACTCACGGAATAGCTGGTAATGCTTATTAAAACCGTCGAGTATGGTTTGAGCGATGGCAAGCGGGTTCTTGCCGCCCTGTTCGTGGGTATCATTCATAACGGTAAGGTATCACTTTTTAGCCGTTGCGCCAGTTCTTCTGCCCACAGACCGCAGGCCTCTGAGGACGGATGAAATCCATCTTCACAAAATTGATGATGCAATGGGTCGATTTCAGTTGGAATGTGCATCATGTTGGCTTGATTGGCCACCACGGTAGCGGTAATGGAATCCAGCGTTGCGGCCCGCAGGCCGAGTATGAAGCTTAATGGTTGCGGTGGTAACGGGAATTTTGCCATGGGTGGCAAGCCCATAAAAACAATCCTCGCGTGCGGCCATTTTCTCCTGAGTTCCATCGTCAGAGTGTTTAGCTGGGTTTTCCAGTGCCGTGTGCTGCTGAGCCCTGTCACATCGTTGACACCAATGGATATCAACACAAGATCCACCTGTTGTTGAAGTTTGATGCCCTTGACCCGTGCACGTAGATCGGAGATATCTGCACCATTCGTACCTGCTATCTGCCAATGTACGCTGCGTGCTTCGTTTTTTGCCACGGCCTGTGCAAACTGCACCGGCATGGAACGTGGCATGGTACCCGTACCAACGCCTGCAATGATCGAGTCTCCCATCGCCAGCAGATGCAATGGCTCACCACTGCCACAGACTCCGGTTCTATCACCCGTTGCTTCCGGTAGGCGAATCGCCCTGGTCCGCAACCACAGGCCTTGTAACGCCGAGATTGGCAGCAGCAGCCAGAACCCGATGCGCATCAGGGTGAGTTTTGAATTAACCAGCACTAGGTTTTGGCCAGGAACCGCTTCTCGGCATTCCAGGTCATCGCAATGAGTACGATAGCCATCACACAGGCCCCGGAAATGAGTGCGAAACCGGCATCCCAGCCTGCATGGTCCACCAGTGCGCCGATGACAATATTGGCAGTGACAGCACCGCCGACGTAGCCAAACAATCCGGTAAAGCCTGCTGCCGTTCCGGCCGCTTTCTTGGGCACAAGGTCGAGCGCATGTACACCAATGAGCATGACCGGTCCGTAAATCAGGAAACCGATCCCGATCAGCATGGCCATGTCGATGCCGGGATTACCAGGCGGGTTTAACCAGTACACCAGCACGCACACCAGTGTCAGCAGCAGGTAGATGATGCTGGCGGGTGCGCGCCTGCCACGGAAAACCTTGTCCGAGAGGTAACCGCATAACAATGTTCCGGGTATGCCAGCCCACTCATACATGGCATAGGCCCAGCCGGACTCTTCAAATGAGAAGCCCTTGACCTCGTGGAGATAGGTAGGTGCCCAGTCCAGCACGCCGTAACGAACCAGGTATACAAATGCATTGGCTATCGCAATGGCCCACAAAAGCCGGTTGTTCAGTACGTGCTGCAGAAATATTTCGCGGGCGGAAAACTCCTGCTCGTGAGCCTCACCGTAAGCAAACGCTTTGGGGTAGTCATTTTTGTAAACCTCTATGGGTGGTAAACCCTGGGATTGTGGTGTGTCCCGTACGGTCAGCCATATAAACAGCGCAATGGCCAGGGCAAAAAAACCATGTAAATAAAGGATCGAATGCCAATCAGAGAAGATGGCCATCGCGAGGATGGCAATCGGCCCGACCAGTCCGCCACCCACGTTATGTGCGACGTTCCACACGGCCATCTTTGTGCCGCGTTCACTGCTGGAAAACCAGTGCACCATGGTGCGCCCGCACGGCGGCCAACCCATGCCCTGGAACCAGCCATTGGCCAGCAGCAGGGTAAACATGATCCCCACACTGGCGGTCGCCGCCGGTACCAGGCCCATGATAATCATCACCAGCGCACTCATGGTCAGGCCGATAGTCATGAAGTTGCGTGCATTGCTGCGGTCGGAAACGCTGCCCATGATGAATTTTGAAACCCCATAGGCGATGGCAACTCCCGACAGGGCAAAACCAAGTTGAGTTCTGGAGAAACCTTCTTCAATCAGATGGGGCATGGCCAGGGAGAAGTTTTTTCTGACCAGGTAATAACCTGCATAACCTACAAAAATACCGATGTAAACCTGCCACCTGAGCCGCGTATATTCGCTGTCGATTTGATCATCAGGCCTTTGCGCCCGATGCCGCGGTGGCTTTAGAAAGCCAATCATTGTTCTTGCTGAATATCCGCCAGTACCCGGACCCCAAGGTCAGGGTAATCAGTGATCAGCCCGTCAACACCCAGGGCAATGAGTTTCCGTATGGTTTTTTCATCATTCACGGTCCAGGGAATTACTTTGATGTTTTGCGCATGTGCGTCTTCTATCATCTTTTCGTTCACGCGCTTGTAACTCGGGCTGTAGATGTCGGGTTTGAAACTCAGCCGGTCAAGGTTTTTCTGAAAGCTTTTGCGGTTCTCAATCAATAAGACCAGGGAGACATCCGGGTCAATCAGGTGCGCAGCTTCCAGTGCACGTGGATCAAAGGACTGGATGCTGGTCCTTTCAAGCACACCATATTGCTGCAATACGTCATAAAGAGCCCGGGCATATTGATCAACTTCCGGGTGAAATACATTATCGCCTTCCGGGGCAGACTTGATTTCAATATTAAACAGCACGGGTTCTCGTCCGGTTTCCGCAGATCTCAGGCTGACAGCTTTGAATACGTCGATGAGTTTCGGCTTTGATACCTGCATGGCCTGTTGTTTGGGAAATCCGGAGTGACCACGGCTTCCGCAATCAAAACCAGCGACATCTGCATCGCTCATAGTGTAGATTTTAAGGCTTTCTGCTTCGTTCTTTTTGACTTTGTGCCCGTCGGGATGCGAGCAGATTTTTGCGGACATCCAGGGTTCGTGTGACAGGATTACGCTACCTTCCGCGTTGATGGCAACATCCATTTCCAGTGTGGTCACACCCAGATCCAGTGCATACAGAAATGCTGGAATGGTGTTCTCAGGCAACAAACCACGCGCTCCCCGGTGTCCCTGCAGGTCGAATGGTTTTTGCGGCATATTACTCTCCAAAACCGGGTCAGCCTGAACTGGGGAAGACCAGGTGCTTGCGAGGCAAATCATATAAAAAACAGCCAGTATTTTTTGTTTCATGCGGGGATTATACCCAATCGCGATGGTCACCCTTATGGGAAGCTGTAGTTCACCCACAACCCGACATTGCGACCGGGTGCATCAATGCCGGAGGCATGCTCCCGGTAGGCTTTATCCGCCAGGTTCTCCAGTCGCACACCCAGTTGCAATGCTGTGGTTGCTTGCCAGTCCAGGGCCAGGTTCAGTGTGCCCCAGCCAGCGGTGCCCGCCGGATTGATACGCGGGTCCCTCACGTCACGGGGGCTCAAACGATCCTGTTGGCTGGCAAACAGCAGGTAGGACTCGAAACGCCAGTCAGCCTTTAAAAAATACTCAAGGCCCAGTTTGCCGTTAACTGGTGGGATGCGGTCGGCAGGGAAGGCCGGTCCGAGATCACCCTGTTCTTCACCGCGGGTGTAGTTGATGACTGCATATACACGCAAATCATCCGCGGTGGCCCAATAGACACCCGCTTCAAGACCATAGATTTCTACCTTGTTAAGGTTTTCACTACGAACAATATCGCGACCGTCCGGTGTCACTTCGCCGGTAAATACCGAGGTAATCTTGTCAGAGTAGTCCAGGTAGAAAGCAAATAATTCCATTTCCAACTGATCGGTCTCAGCTTTGAAGCCGAGGTCATAACTCCACACCGTTTCCGGGTCGAGGTCCGGGTTGGCCACATTGAATCGATTGCCGGGGCGAGGTCCCAGTGTTGCCAGGTCAAATATATTGGGTGGTCGGAAACCCCGTCCGAAGTTTGCCACCAGTTTGAACCCTGGATTGATCTCATAAACCGCATGAATATCACCGGTCAGATCAGAAGGAGTTAACAACACGTCAGCGTGATTTTCATCGGCTGGCAAACGGATATCGAACCGGCTGTAGCGTAAGCCTGCATTCAGGTCAAAGTTCCCGGTTGTCAGCCACTCACCGGAGAAATAAACGGCGGCGCTGTCCATTGAAGAACCATCGGGGAAGCGGGCACGTACTTCAGAAGATACATCAGTACCCTCAAGGCGTGTGTAACGGCGACTGTCGACCGCATCGGTATAGTATTCGGCACCCCAGACCAACGGTATACCCAAAGGCAGGGACGAGTTGAACTGCACTGTCACGCCATCCAGAGTGCTGTCATTGTCTTCAGTGATGATGACCGGACTGCCATATTCCTGTGTCAGGCGGTCATCAGTAATGACCTGGCGTGCAAGGTGGGCCTCAAACTGATCAAACCAGGCAGACTCCCCTTCGAGACGGAAACGCGCATGGATAAAACTCCTCCGGTTGGGCTCGAACAGGAACTGTTCCGATGAGGGTTCATCCTGACCAAAACCGGGTACCAATTCGTCATAGCGTAGTGTTGATGGCTGTTCCATCACCTGTGCTGATAGCATCAGGCTGGAACGCTCGCTGGTATCGAAGACAAACTTGAGATCAGCCGCCTTTGACTTGTAAGCTGAAGGAACGAGCTTTTCACCGCTACCGGATGTGCGGGAAGAATGATCCTGGTAGCTTGCGCCACCGGCGAAGCCCCAGCCTTGCTTGCCGCCTTGTGTCCGGGCGCTGACGACCCAGCCGTCATCGACGCTGTCATAGCTTCCGTATAGCCGACTTTCCTGCTGCCAGCTTGTGCCGTGGTAATTCGGTTCCTGTGTCAGGATGTTCAAAACACCACCCATCGCATCGGCACCATACAACGACCCCTGTGAACCACGTACAACTTCCATACGCTGTGCCGCAAACGAGTCCACCAGCCCAAGATACTGATTCGGCGCATTGCGGAAAAAGGCGTTATTCAGACGCATGCCATCAACCATATGCAGGATCTGCGAACCTTTAAGCCCCCGGATGATGGGGATACCCTGACCGGGCGTAGTCTGCTGGAAGAAAGTACCGGGTTCACCACGCAACATCTCGGCAATTACATCCGGGGCTTGCTCAAGTATCCTGTTTTCATCAATCGCAGTGACTGCTGCAGCTATATCAATGTCACGCTTGTTTGAGCGTGTTGCCGTGACCTGTACATGTTCCTGGATCGCATTCTCATACATATCGCCGTCGGACTCGTCATCCGCCCACGCAAGAGTGTGAGATAGCAGCAAAAGACATGACGCAAACAAAAGTTGCGCGCTCAGGTTATTGGACATCAGGAATCAGAGGTTCTCTAAACAAGGATCAAAATTCAGTGCATAGTTTATACTATGTGGCTCTGTTAGACAGGGCGGGAGCCTAAAGTGACAAATGTATTAACACTAAGACAGCCGGGTGCTTTTAAAGACCACGGCCTGGAGCGTAACCCCGGTATGGAGTACACGCCGGAGCTATTTGCCGGGATACGTATTAACCGCAGTGCAGTAGAACGTCGTGCGGCGACTATCGCCAAGCGCCGCTCTGTCAAGAAAGACCATCAAACGGCCTGGCTGCTCAAGGCGCTGACCTGTATTGATCTGACCACACTGGCCGGTGATGACACACCGGGGAAGGTAAAGCGTCTGTGCAGCAAAGCCCGTCAACCTGTGCGCAAGGATATCCTGGAAGGCCTTGGCGTAACGGAACTGGGGATTCATACCGGTGCTGTATGTGTTTACCACAACCTGATTGAAGTAGCGGTGAAGGCGCTGGAAGGTTCCGGAATACCAGTTGCTGCAGTGTCCACCGGTTTTCCCGCCGGCCAGATCCCGATGGAAATGAAACTGGCGCAGGTGCGCGCATCGGTTGCAGCAGGTGCGATGGAAATTGACATTGTCATCAGCCGCGCGAAGGTATTGACCGGCGACTGGAAAGGCCTCTACGAAGAAGTTAAAGCCTACCGTGAGGCCTGTGGTGAGGCCCATATGAAAACCATCCTCGCCACCGGTGAGTTGGCTACGCTGACAAATGTGGCCAAGGCAAGTTGGGTTTGCATGATGGCGGGGGCTGATTTCATCAAAACCAGCACCGGCAAGGAATCTGTTAATGCGACATTACCGTTCAGCCTGGTCATGGTTCGTGCAATTCGTGAATATCACCGCCTGACCGGTTACAAGGTGGGCTACAAGCCAGCCGGTGGCATCAGTAAAGCCAAGGATGCCATCGCCTACCTGATCCTGATCAAGGAGGAACTGGGTAATGACTGGCTGGATCCGCATCTTTTCCGCTTTGGTGCCAGCAGCTTGCTGGGAGATATTGAGCGGCAACTGGAACATCGTTTAACCGGCAGCTATTCGGCCCAACATCGCCATCCTATGAGTTAATCGAGCCACTACGTATTAATTGGAAAGAATCAATGAGCATCAAAGAAATATTTGCCAATATGGATTATGGCACCGCCCCGGAAAGCACCGATATGGCTGAAAAGTGGTATGCCGGGCGTGACAATCAACTTCTCCACTTCATTGATGGCGAGTGGCAAAAGGCAGCCAGCGGTGAGTTTTTTGAGACCCGTAATCCGGCTACCAACAAGGTACTGGCCGAAGTGGCTGATGGCGCTGAGGAAGACACCAATCGTGCCGTGGCGGCAGCGAGCGCTGCAGCAAGTGGATGGGCCGCTTTGAGCGGGCACCAACGGGCCCGCTACCTGTATGCAATTGCACGCCAGGTGCAAAAGCACAGTCGTTTGTTTGCAGTACTGGAAAGTCTGGACAACGGTAAACCCATTCGTGAATCAAGGGATATTGATATTCCACTGGTAGCACGGCATTTTTATTACCATGCCGGATGGGCACAGGTCCGGGATCGCGAGCTGCCCGGGTTTCAGGCCCTGGGTGTGGTTGGCCAGATCATCCCGTGGAATTTCCCGCTGCTGATGGCATCCTGGAAAGTTGCACCGGCTCTGGCCATGGGCAATACCGTGGTACTGAAGCCTGCTGAATTCACCTCTTCAACTGCTGTTTTGCTGGCTCAAATATGTGAGGAAGTTGGTCTGCCCAAAGGAGTGTTCAACCTTCTGCTGGGTGATGGCAAAGCCGGCCAGGCACTGGTCGCGCATCCTGACGTCAAGAAAATTGCATTTACCGGCTCAACAGAAGTCGGCCGGATACTACGCAAAGTCACTGCCGGTACAGGTAAAAAACTGACCTTGGAACTGGGCGGAAAATCACCCTTTATCGTCTATGAAGACGCTGATCTCGATAGCGTGGTCGAAGGCCTGGTGGATGCAATCTGGTTTAACCAGGGTCAGGTCTGCTGTGCCGGTTCACGTTTACTGGTGCAGGAATCGATTGCAGATACGTTGTTGGAAAAAGTCAAAGCACGCATGGCCAAACTGGTCATAGGAGATTCGCTCGACAAGGGTATCGATATTGGTGCGGTTGTCGATGCTACCCAACTAAAAACCATCACCGACATGGTTAACCTGGGTGCGGAAGAGGGCGGCCAGGTGTGGCAGCCTGATTGCAAGCTGCCGGAAGAAGGTTTTTTCTATCCACCGACCCTGGTGACAGATGTGCAACCATCATCAACCCTGGCACAGGAAGAGATTTTTGGACCGGTGCTGGTCTCGATGACATTCAGAACACCGTCTGAGGCGGTCGCACTGGCAAATAACAGCCGTTACGGCCTTGCAGCCAGCGTCTGGACGGAAAATATTAACCTCGCCCTGGATGTGGCACCCAAACTTAAAGCCGGCTCGGTGTGGATCAATTGCACCAATGCCTTTGATGCTGCGGCGGGTTTTGGCGGGTATCGTGAATCCGGTTTTGGCCGGGAAGGTGGCAGGGAAGGGTTGTATGAATACCTTAAACCAGACTGGGAGACCGCTTTACACGAACAGCCGGTCTATCCACTGGTTGATTCAACACAGGCTGCGACCTCAAAAGCAACGAATGCCACGCAAATAAATGTTGTGGCGATTGATCGCACCGCCAAACTCTACATTGGTGGCAAGCAGGTACGCCCCGATGGTGGTTATAGCCTGATGGCCCATGATGCTGCGGGTAATGCCATAGCTGAATACCCTCAAGGTGCACGCAAAGACATCCGCGATGCAGTCGAAGCTGCACGCAAAGCTGAAGGCTGGACCAATACGACCGCACACAACCGTGCGCAGGTGCTGTATTTTATAGCTGAGAATCTGGAAGCCCGCGGTGAAGAGTTCACACGACGTATCGCACAACTGAGTGGTAAGGATGAAACAGCGGCGGCCGCAGAGCTGGCATTGTGCATCAGCCGCATTTACACCTATGCTGCCATGACGGATAAGTATGACAGCCAGGTGCATTCAACACCGTTCCGTAACGTCACGCTGGCGATGAAAGAGGCGCTCGGCGTGATCGGGATTGTCGCACCTGAAGAAGCGGGCTTACTGGGATTGATTTCAACCATCATGCCGGCGATCGCAATGGGTAACCGTGTGGTTTTTGTTCCGTCTCAACAGTATGCATTGCTGGCCACCGACTTCTACCAGGTACTGAACACCTCAGACCTGCCAGGAGGTGTCATTAATATCGTCACTGGTGACCAGCAGGAACTCACCATCGAATTGGCTAAACATTACGATATTGAGGGGCTGTGGTACTGGGGGACTGCCGAGGGCAGCACGCTGGTCGAGACCGAAGCTGCAGCCACCATGAAACGCACCTGGGTCAATTACGGCCGGTATCACGACTGGGAGGATCCAGTTCAGGGTGAAGGCGAAGTATTCCTGCGCAAGGCGACAGAAATCAAGAATATCTGGATTCCATACGGGGAATGAATCGTTCCCGCTAAATCGCCGTACATCGCTTCGCTGACGGGTCTGAGAGGCCTTGCAGCAATATCGGTTTACCTGTATCACTACACCTTCTTCAATCCCGGGGTCCGCCTGGACCTGTCTGTGCCCGTACTTGGCAAGGCGCTGCACACCCCTTTTGCTTTTGGTTTCACTGGCGTGGATCTGTTCTTTGTGTTGAGTGGCTTTCTATTGACTTTACCCTTCGCGCTGGCGGCCCGGTCAGGTTCTGGTCACCCGCTGCTGGGTAGATATTTCAAACGCCGCCTTTTACGGGTTTTGCCGGCCTACTATGCACAGCTTGCGATCATCCTGCTGGCAGGTGCCTGGTTTGTCACGTGGAAACCTCTTGGCGTGGCAACCTTGCTGGCTCATTTCACGATGTTCTTCAATGCAGGGCCTGACCCGGTGCGACCGATGGTAGGTGTCTGGTGGACATTGCCGGTAGAGATGTCTTTTTACCTATTATTGCCACTCATTGCCGTCTTCATGCGCCCCGGTCGCTGGTTATATTTCCTCGTTATCAGCATCCTTATGAGTCTTGCTTACCGATATTGGGCGGTGGTGCATTTCTCTACCGATTCGAATCTCATCCGGCTGGCAGCTTCGCACCTGCCTGGTTCTTTACCGGAGTTCCTGCTTGGATCCTCAGCTGCGATACTGGTTCAGTACTGCAGACTGAAATCGATCAAGCCACCGTCCGCCTTGATTCTTGACCTGATGTTTGTGGTTTCCACTGCCGGTGTGTTTTTGTGGCTTTGGGGAATTGTGTTGCCCCATGGCAGCCAATTCTGGTGGGGGCACTGGAGCATGCTGGTTGAACCGGTGGTGCTCGGACTGGTGCTGTCCGTGATGGTGATCAGCCTGTACTGGGGTAGTCGTATTGGTAATTTACTGTGCGCCAACCGCCCCGTTTACTTTCTCGGTTTGATCAGCTATAGCCTTTACCTGTGGCATTTCGTGGTACTACAGCAGCTTGATCAACACCTGGGCGAGGGCTTTAAACAACTGGCCGGCATGCCGAAATTTCTGTTATCGACTGTATTGGTCATAGTTGTTTCTACTTTAAGTTATTACCTGTTTGAGCGTCCTTTCTTCAAATTGCGTAGTAATGATAAAGCCGTAGACAAGGGAGTTGTGGCTAAATATGAGGCATAAGCATATTTGTAATTGATGAACAAAAAAA
>Ga0164313_10006428_pt1 | contig 10362 bp, 8 predicted proteins | sample GuaBasSedimGuay4_FD_113735 | JGI IMG/M metagenome (GOLD analysis project Ga0164313, IMG submission 113735) | Subseafloor sediment microbial communities from Guaymas Basin, Gulf of California, Mexico - Guay4, Core 4569-4, 0-3 cm | ecosystem: Environmental > Aquatic > Marine > Hydrothermal vents >...
GAGTCGGATTGTGAGGTAATCCTGCCGCTGTACCTGGAAAAGGGCAGTGAATTTTTGAACGATCTGCATGGCATGTTCGCGTTTGTGCTTTACGATGAAACTGCCGACCGTTATCTGATTGCACGCGATCCAATCGGCATCATTCCCTTGTATTACGGTTTTGATGACGAACATCAACTGTATGTGGCCTCGGAAATGAAGGCCCTGATGGATGTGTGCAATGTGGTGATGGAATTTCCCGCCGGGCATTACTGGATGAGCGGAGATGAGCAGCCAAAACAGTATTACCAGCGTCCATGGCAGGAGTTTTCAGCAGTAGAAAATGCCAAAACCAGTGTAAAAGCGGTGGGTGATGCGCTGGAAGCGTCCGTTATCAGTCACCTGATGACAGACGTTCCATATGGTGTTCTGCTCTCCGGCGGTCTGGATTCATCCATAATTGCCGCCGTCACCCAGCGTCATGCCAGCATGCGGGTGGAAGACCAGGAACAAAGCCCGGCCTGGTGGCCACGTCTGCATTCCTTTGCTGTTGGGTTGAAAGGCTCACCGGATCTTGCTGCCGCAGAAAAAGTAGCCGCACATATCGGTACCGTTCACCATGGTTTTGAATTTACCCTGCAGGAAGGTCTCGATGCACTGGATGAGGTGGTTTATCACCTTGAAACCTACGATGTAACCACTATACGCGCGGCCACACCGATGTACTTACTGGCACGGAAAATCCACGCCATGGGTATTAAAATGGTGCTTTCGGGCGAGGGTGCCGATGAGATATTTGGTGGTTACCTATATTTCCATAAAGCACCCGATGCACGATCTTTCCATGAAGAGACGGTACGTAAACTCTCCCGTCTGCACAGTTATGATTGTCTGCGCGCCAATAAGGCCATGTCGGCCTGGGGTGTTGAGGCCCGCGTGCCTTTCCTGGATCGTGAATTCATGGATGTGGCCATGTCACTGAATCCAAAAGACAAAATGATCACAGAAGGCAAGATGGAAAAACAGATTTTGCGAGAGGCTTTCGCCGACATGTTGCCCGAAGAGATTGTATGGCGGCAAAAAGAGCAGTTTTCCGATGGCGTGGGTTATAGCTGGATTGACGGTATTCGTGATTATGCGAAGACCCAGGTCAGCGCAAAGCAAATGGCACACGCTGCCAAGCGGTTTCCTTACAATACGCCTGCTACGGAAGAGGCCTACCTTTTCCGCCGCTTGTTTGAAAATCACTTTCCGTTGGCCAGTGCTGCCGAATGCGTGCCCGGTGGGCCATCGGTGGCCTGTAGTACGCCTGAGGCAGTGTTATGGGACAGCAGCTTGCAGGAACTGGATGATCCATCCGGTCGCGCGGTTCGCTCGGTGCATCAGAAAGCCTATCAATGACAATTAATACAAGGACAAAGGCACGGGGACACGGTAAATGCTGATTCAGAAATATGGTGGTACTTCACTGGCGGATTTGAAAGGCTTTATCGCCGCCGCCGATATCATAAGTAAGGCAGCGAGTGATGAAAAGGTCGTGGTTGTGTTGTCAGCTATGTATGGCGTCACAGATTTGCTCCAGGACGCTATCCAGGCAGCCATTGAGGGCGGTGACTTCAAAGCGGTGCTGGAAAGTATTCATGACAAAGAGCACGTTATTTTGCAGGATATGCAGTCATCGGGCTGGAGTTGTCCGCTGGCAACCGGGTTTTTACAGGAGCAACAACGGCGCCTGGGGTCACGGCTGGAAGGCGTGACCCTGCTCGAACAATGTCCGCAAGAGGTATTGGCGGAAATTCTTTCCATGGGTGAGGGATTCAGTTCCCGACTGATGGCCGATTTGCTACGGGCGCAGGGTCATCCGGCCCGCTGGTCGGACACCGATGTATTACCACCGGCGAATGACAGTTACATCGACAGCCTGGTTGATATTGAGGCCGCTGCACCCCTGTTGCAGCGTGCCATTAGCGGTGATGACGATATTCTGATCCTGCCGGGCTTTTATGGCATCAACGCCAGCGGCAAACCACAGTTGATGGGCCGTAATGGTTCGGATTACGTTGCCGCGAGCGCTGCCGCAGCGTTAAAAGCACGCAGTTGTGAGATATGGAAGGATGTTGACGGTTTCTTCACCGCCGATCCACGCATCGTCGCCAGCGCAAAATGCCTGGACGAGGTCAGTTACGAAGAAGCAATGGAGCTATCTTTTTTCGGCGCCAAAGTGATCAATGCCAAGGCCTTGACACCATTGATGAGCGCCGGTATTCCCTGCGAGATCAAGAATACCTATCACCCCGATATGGCCGGTACCCTGATCCATGCCAACACCGAAAAACCAACCGTGGTCAGGGGCATTTCACACCTGGATGATGTGGCCAGCCTTACCCTGCAGGGCGGAGGTATGCGTGGTCGCGTGGGCGTGGCGCGCCGGGTGATGGAAGCGCTGGCCAACCAGTCCATCTCGGTGCTGTTGATTGTGCAGTCCTCTTCGGAATACAGCATTACCTTGTGTGTGCGCAGCAGTGAGGCGGAACGTGCGCGCGCGGCACTGAAAGAGACCTTTCATTTTGAATTGTTGCATGGCCTGATCAGTGGCATCTCGGTGATGGATCAGCGCTCGGTGATCACACTGGTCGGTGATGGAATGAATCACTACCGGGGTATCGCGGCACGGTTTTTGAGCGCGATATCTGCCGCCGGGGTTAATGTTGAAGTCATTGCCCAGGGCGCCAACGAATGTGCTATCGCCGTGGTGGTGGAAAAACAGGCGGCTAAAGGTGCGCTACGCGCTTGCCATACCGCATTTTTCAGCCATACAAGCCATATGGATGTGATCCTGCTTGGCTGCGGCAATGTCGGCTCTGCCTTGTTGGCACAGTTCCAGAAGTATGGCAGTTCGCTGGCTGCCGACCATAAGGCATTGCATGTCCGGGCCATTGCCAACAGTCGGAAGCTGCTGATTGGTCGTGATACCGTTGAGCTTGATAATTGGCAGCAGGAGCTTGAAGAGCAGGGCAAGGCCTGGTCGGTTGATGACATCATCGCCATCCGTAAGGAATTGGGCTTGCTGAACCCGACCATTATCGACTGCTCGACCGATGAAGGCCTGGCCAACCAGTATGCGACTTTCCTGGCGAATGGTTTTAACGTCGTGGCGGCCAACAAAAAAGCCAATACCGGCAGCATGGCCTATTACCGCGAAATGCGTGCCACTGCTGCCCGGCATTTTCGCAAGTTCATGTATGAAACCAACGTAGGCGCCGGTCTTCCATTCATTGATACGCTGCAATCACTGATCCGTTCCGGTGATGAGCTTCGCTCGTTTGGTGGCATTTTGTCCGGTTCCCTGTCGATGATTTTTGGCGTGCTGGAAGATGGTATTGCATTTTCCGACGCTGTTGAAAAAGCCATGCAACTGGGTTTTACCGAACCAGATCCGAGAGATGACCTGTCCGGTATGGACGTGGCGCGCAAACTGTTGATTGTCGCGCGTGAAGTGGGCCTGGAGCTTGAGCTTGAAGACATCGAGGTTGAGCCGGTGATCGAAAGCGGTTTTGCCGCCGATGCTGATAACACCGAGCTTGTTTCCAGGTTGAAAGTGCTGGATGAGGGTTTTGCCAAACGGGTTGCTGCAGCAAAGGCCGAGGGCTGTGTATTGCGCTATGTCGGCCGGATAGAAAATGGCCGTTGTAGCGTATCCGTGGATGCCGTGCCGAAAGATAAACCGCTGGGCTCAATTCGCGATGGTGAAAACGCACTGGTCATACTCACCCGTTATTATCAGCCCATCCCATTGGTCCTGCGCGGTTATGGTGCCGGCGCGGATGTAACCGCGGCAGGAGTCTTTGGTGACCTGTTGCGCACGGCCTGGAGGCCTTTAGACCTATGAACGACAGAACTTTAACCGTATACGCACCGGCATCTTCCGGTAACGTTTCCGTGGGTTTCGATGCGCTGGGTTTAGCGCTTGCGCCCATGGACGGCAGCTTGCTGGGCGACTGCGTCAGTATTTTGCCGGGCACCCCGGCTGACTGGATGCTGCGTATCGACGGTCCGTTCGCACATGCTTTACCACAGGATCAGGAACAGAATATCGTCATCACCTCCTGCCGGCGATTCGAACAGGCAGCCCGCGCACTCGGTGTTGATGTCTATCCATTGAATATTACCCTGGACAAGCGTCTGCCCGTTGGTAGCGGTCTGGGCTCAAGCGCCAGTTCCATTGTTGCCACGCTGGTGGCGCTCAATCATTATTTTGACCGTCCGCTGGATCGCCCTGCACTGCTAAAACTGATGGCAGAGATGGAAGGCAACATCTCCGGTGAAGTACACCTGGATAATATTGCCCCCTGTCTGCTGGGCGGCTTGCGTTTATGTATGCCTGATGGTGCGCGTCAGTATGGTCTGCCTTGGCCGGGCCATTGGCAGTCGGTGGTCGCCTGGCCGGGAACCCGGCTGGAAACCCGCCCCGCACGGGAGGTTTTACCGACAAGTTATGAGCGTAAAACGGTGGTTGCCCATGGTGCGCAGTTTGCCTTGTTTGTGCACCATCTCTACCAGGGAGAGGCGGTGGCAGCGGCAGGTTGCCTGGTAGATTTGCTGGCCGAACCCTATCGCAAGTCCCTGTTGCCGGGATTTGAAGAAGCAAGGGCTGAATTGGCAAAAATGGGTGCGCTGGCGACGGGTATTTCCGGTTCCGGTCCAACGGTTTTTTGTATTGTGGATGATAGCCGCGTGGCGGAGGCCGCTGCACAATGGTTAAAACATAACTACCTGCAAAATGAGAGCGGCTTTGTACACATCTGTCGGGCAGACCTGGCTGGCGCCAGGGAAGTTTGATTCAGGACATTAGAATTATGCAGTACATCAATATAAGTCACCCGGAACAAAAGGTGACGTTTCCACAGGCCGTGGTCACCGGGCTTGGCAAGGGCCAGGGTTTGTTCTTTCCCGAGCAGCTTAAACCGCTGGATGATATCCAGGGCTTACTGGACATGGATTTTGTCAGCCGTAGCAAGATTATATTGCAGCACCTGGTGGGTGATGCGATGAATGAAGAGGTCTTGCAGGATTGTGTCGAAAAGGCATTTAATTTTCCGCTGAAGATTGAACCTGTTTCTGAAGGCGTTCACGCGCTCGAGTTATTCCATGGCCCGTCGCTGGCGTTTAAAGATTTCGGTGCCCGCTTTATGGCGCAATGCCTGGCCGGTTTCAGCGTAAGTCAGCGCACCACTATACTGACAGCGACCTCCGGTGATACCGGGGCGGCAGTAGCACTCGCATTTTATGGTCAGCCAGGTATTGATGTCGTAGTGTTATATCCGAAGGGTAAAGTTACACCATTGCAGGAAAAGCTGTTTTGCACCCTGGGTGGCAATATTCGAACCATCGCCATCGAGGATAATTTCGATGCCTGCCAAAAGCTGGTCAAACAATCGTTTGATGACGCACATCTGGTTGAGGCGATAGGGCTTAACTCTGCCAATTCAATTAACGTGGCCCGCCTGCTGGCACAGGTTTGTTATTATTTTGAAGCGGTTGCAAAACTGCCGCGTGGAACCAAACCAGTATTCAGTGTCCCCAGCGGTAATTTTGGTAATGTGACAGCCGGCTTGCTGGCTCACGCCATAGGCTTGCCAATGAAGCGGATGATCGCAGCAACCAACCGCAATGATACGGTGCCGAGGTTTCTGGATTCCGGCAAATGGGAGCCAAGGCCCACGGTGGCAACGCTGACCAATGCCATGGATATCTCCCTGCCAAATAATTTCCCCCGGGTGCTGGAGCTGGAAGAGCGCCATGGCTTGCCCTTGCAGGAGTTGCTGACATCGTTTGCTATCGGTGACGCTGAAACCCGGGATGCTGTACGTGCACTTGATGCCATTGGTTACCTGGCTGACCCGCATAGCGCGCTGGCCTGGAAAGCACTGAACGATAGTCTTGAAGACAATGAAACAGGTGTGTTTTTGTGCACAGCGCACCCGGCAAAATTCAGGGAGACGATCGAGGACATCATGAAACGCCCCTTGTCATTGCCTGCTGAGCTGGAAAACGTGGCTGATAAAGAAGTCTTGAGTAGCGTGATGCCGGCAGATTTTGGCTTGTTACGTAATTATTTGCTGGAAGAGTAAAATCATTTCAGATTTGTACCAACCTTTTCCCCCCACGGTTGTTATATAGGGCAAGTGGGGGATTTGTGTGTGACTAAGGTCTGGGCTCCGGGTAATACCGGGGCCTTTTTTTTACAGGTTGCCCCGACTCATAAAATGTGGTGAAGGAGGACTAAACACCAACATCGTTTGAGCCGGGGACTTTTAGCGCAAGTACTGTGCTCCCCGTACCGCGCCGCTCCTGCGCTTCCTGCGCCCGCGGCGTACCGTACATCCTGTACATAAAAAAGTGCCCCGGTTTCATTCCTGGTGAATTGGGGGGGGAATAATTCACCAGGGTATAACGAAAACCGGGGCAGTAAGGTGGTAGCGTGTACTTGCTACCTTTAAGCCCTATGACGTAAAACCATTATCCAAACACCACCAGGATATTGGCGGTAATGGCGATGACTGAACTGGCAACCACCAGACGCATGACGTTTTTCATAAGTAATTGTTTCATCTTCATACTCCTGTCTATTGCCTTGTTTCGATGGCTGAACATTCATCACCCATCATCATTAATTTCCTTTCTGCCAGTTCACATGCGCTCTGCATGCGTTCGGTAGTCTGCTCAGAAACTGTTTCTCTCCGGCTCTCTATCATGTAGCGCCAAAACTCAATTTCCGCCTGTAACATTTTTTCTTCTGCTTGCATGCTGTGTATCCGGTTAGCGGCGTTTGCGATGGGTGTACTTTAGGGATAATGGATGTGCTCCGCTTGACCAACGTGGACAATCAGTTGACCTAAGTTGGACGGTGAAAGAGAATGAAGTGACGAAAGCCCATTACCAATACAGGCAAGTGACCGAATGACAGTGTTTGCACCCAGCATGGTTAATTTGTGGAAATCGATTGAATCCTATGGAATTGACCCTGCACCCTTGTTTGCGGCCGAAGACATCAAAGTCAAATTACCTATCGACCCGTGCGTACGGCTGCCATATGCACAGGTTGATCAGCTTCGGGCAAAGGCGGAGAAGTTGTGTGGTGACGAAGCATTCGGCCTCAGGTCAGCTTCAGTTTATCTGCCCTCACAGCTCGGAGCTCTCGGTTATGCCTGGCAGGCAAGCCTGACATTGAGAAAAGCCTTCCAGAGACTGGAGCGGTTTGTCCGTGTTGTAAATGACAAAGCAGAGGTTTATATCGAGGACAGGGATGCCTGCATGGTCGTCACGCTCAAAGTGAATATGGGCAGTCAGTGTGAGTTTGCACGCGATGATGGTGCACTGGCATTGATAACCAGGATGTGCCGATTGGTCTCCGGTGATGATTTTCGTCTGCAGGTGGTAAGTTTCACGCATGCAGAGCCGAAGGATATCAAACCATATTTCGAATTCTTTGGTTGTCAGCTAAGTTTTAACCAGGCAGATAACCAACTTTACATCCCCTTGGCATTTGCTGATGAAATGCTGGTTGGCGCCAACCCGGAACTAGCATTGCTCAACGACAAGGTCATCACGCGCCGCCTGGCACGCATAGATCGCGAAGATATCGTTGCGCGGGTGCAAGCGACCCTGGTGGACCTGTTACCACTCGGGAACATAAGCGATGATGCCGTGGCCGATGCGTTGCACATGTCAGTACGTACGATGCATCGAAAGCTGACAGAAGAGAATAATAATTTCAGAACCCTGTTGGTCGAAATGCGCCGCGACCTGGCCGAGCAATACATCCTGGACAATAGCCTCACGCTTACAGAAATTTCCCTGCTACTGGGGTTCTCCGAACCCAGCTCGTTCTCGCGGGCATTTAAAAGCTGGACAGGTACCGCGCCCAGCGAGGTACGCCAGGCACGGTTGTAGCTGTTTCATTCCGGCGTAGCTTCTTGCCCGACAATATCCGCAGCAGCCTTGCGTATCTCCGGCCAGGCATTTAACGCGGTTGCGAAATCGGCCCAGGTCTCTTTCCAGAATGCGATCAGCTCATTGCCTTCTATTGTTCGAGGTATGCCTTTAACGGGAAAATCCTCACGGCTGGCAAGATCCATGTCGCCATTCAGTTGTTCTATGCCGTTTTGCAAGTAGTCCTGCCAATCGGCGGGGGCCGATTCATTTTCTGTCAGTAATGTACTTAAATTTTGAATCTGCCGCGAAGTGCTGTGTAACCGGGAGTTTTGATACATCACAGCCAGTGATTTATTATCTGCAGTTGCCAGGTTGTTAAACCAGCTGGACAATGTGGCCAGGCGCTCGCCAGGCGACTTGGCAAGACAGAATGGTTTCTGCTCGATCACCCGGTTAAAAAAGAACGTTGGAAACGAATCCCCCTGCGTAAAGTCCCTGTCCTGCTCGCGCCATTCCCGTTGTGGTATTGGCAGATGAGGTACTGCCCATGGGTAGTCCAGTGTGACTGCAGTTGGGAAGACATAATCCAGCATGTTTCCAAATAGGCGGTCTTCGCCACGGGTAATGGGCAAATAGGGTGGCAGTAATTGCCGGTTATCAAAGCCGGTCATGGCGGACATGTTGGATCGGGGTGAGAAATGCGGTTGGTTACGGCCGAGCCAGACAAAACGCTTGTTAAGCGCATCGTCGGTTTTTTGCTCTGATGCCAACATTCGTTTGAGCGCTTGTGGAGCCATATCCGGCAGCCAGGTATTTGATCCGGTACCGGGACAACCCAGTGAACCACATTCCGTTAACAATACCGGTGAATCAGCATCCAGATCGTTGATCAACAATGCCGATGCATTGGAAAAGCCGGTTGCTTTCAGGTGGTTCTGTCCAAGCACATTCAGTGCCTCTGAAAAAGAAAGGCCCAGGCACTGCATATGGCGATCAACGGGATCGGGGTTAAGGGCCTGATGTTGTGACGCCCAGCCCTGTTCGTCACTGAAAAACTCCGCTTCGCGTGGTTCATCGGAAAAAGTGATGCTGGGCTTTGGCTGGCGCGCGTTGTATACATCACAGATGGTATCGTCATCCATCATCACAAGGCGGCGTCCGCAGGACAATAACAAGGCCAGGTTACGGGCCAGGCCGCTGGTCCAGTGATCACGCCATCTGGACTGATCGGCCAGGAAGCGAATTGCATTTTCATGCTCCGGTAAGCTTTTTGTCAGGTCACCCAGTAAAGATTGTTGCTCATCCTGGCCGAAGTAATGAAGCGGGGCACCAAACTCATATGCAAATTTGCTCACCAATGCCTGGTTCTGGCTGATGTTTTCAGCCTTGCGTGAGTCGTCTATCACATATACGCGGTGAAGTTTTTTAGTGTTGCAATTTGCAACGATAGATGTGAGCAGGCGTTCAAGGGCCTCGGGACGCTCCCATGTAATGATGGCAACAACGGGCAGGGTGGTTTCTTTTTCTGCAGTCGCTGATTCCGGTTTACGCTTAAGTCTGTCGCAGAGCTGTTTGGCAGATACCATCATGCCGCCATCAAGCATACTCTGGAGCACGTTGCGCATATCTGCTTCCTGACCCTGCATGCCGGGGTTGCGCTCAATGATATCGGCAACGTGTTGATCAATGGTCTGAAACTGGCTGCAGTGCAATAGTGAAGCATGAACTGCGGGCATGACCATGGCGCGTTTGCCATTACGCGTATTGTGCAGTAGCAGGTTGCCGCCGGGTACGGGGTAGGCTTTACAAAGATCAAAAGCGACCCGGTCGGGTAACTGCTTGAAATTGCTGGCGGGATCGACAGTGATGTCCATAGAGAAGCTTGTTTTATCAGTCATTACGTTTTTCCCGGATTTCGGTCAGTTCACGACAGTAGGCGCGACAGGCTGGGACCGAATGATATGGTTCCGAAGTGTTGCGGGAAAGTGCTGCCGAGTGCCTTTCCGCCTGGTATTTAAGTTGTTCCTGTTCCTGCTTTGAGTATTTTACCGTCACCTCCGACATCAATAAGCCGGCCTTTTCGCAGTGTTCGACATCAAAGTCGTACAGGCGGGTTCCGACCTCTGGCATTTTGTAGATGCGCTGGCAGAAGATTACCTGCCCCCACTTTTTTATGGTTTCTGTTCTGTCGAGTTGGTCAATATCCAGTGCGGCGAGTGATGTGGCAATTGAAACCAGGAGTATGGTGAAAAGCAGGCGGAACTGATACGTGGCTAAATGCATAATCGTTGGTCTGTACAAATTGGCTGATGCGGATGCGAAGGAAGATTGTAAGGTAGAGTGGCGGTGCTGTCCTGCAATAAAAAAGGCAGCTGCTTCGAAAAGAAACAACTGCCCGTTTATCCCTGTACTTGAATCCAACGCGGTTTATCAAAATAACCGTCGGAA
>Ga0164313_10006429_pt1 | contig 10361 bp, 12 predicted proteins | sample GuaBasSedimGuay4_FD_113735 | JGI IMG/M metagenome (GOLD analysis project Ga0164313, IMG submission 113735) | Subseafloor sediment microbial communities from Guaymas Basin, Gulf of California, Mexico - Guay4, Core 4569-4, 0-3 cm | ecosystem: Environmental > Aquatic > Marine > Hydrothermal vents...
CCAGTCATATGCCTAAACACCATGAACAACACCATAAATGGAATCCACAGCGATTTATAAGTTGGGCAAAGAGTATTGGCCCTGATGTTCTGATATGGGTTAAAAACCGATTAAATGAGAAAGCTCACCCAGAACAGGCTTACCGGGTTTGCCTGGGCTTATTAAATCTCACTCGAAAGTATGAACGTGAAAGACTCAATAATGCCTGCATTATTGCCAATAGCGAATCACTCACTACACTGAGAAACATACGTTCAATCCTAAGCAATAACAGAGACAAATTACTCAACCAGGATGCTATACAAGAAGAACTTGATTTTTCTGATTCTGAGTTATCACAAAGCCATGAAAACATACGTGGGCCACAAAGTTATCGCTGAGTTAAAAAATAAAATTTAAGGAAAATAAAATGATTACTGAAACTATTCTCACACAATTACGCCAACTGAAATTAGGTGGTATGCTTATATCACTACAGGGGCAAATGGAACAACCGGGAACTTATGAAGGCTTATCTTTTGAAGAGCGGCTCCAGTTTTTGATTGAACAGGAATTTACCGAACGTGCCCATCGTAAGCAACAGCGTTTAATACGAGCTGCCAAGTTTAAACTACAAGCTAATGCTCAGGCTATTGATTATCTGCACCCAAGAGGTCTGCAGCAAAGTCTTATGGCTTCATTACTGCAATGTGACTGGATTGATAAGGGCCAGAATCTATTACTGACAGGACCCTGTGGTAGTGGCAAAACATGGCTCAGTTGTGCCATTGGGCATACAGCATGTATGAAAGGCTATTCAGTTCGTTATTACCGTTTATCACGACTGCTTTTACAATTAACACAATCCAAAGCAGATGGTACTTATACAAAGTTTCTCAATTCATTGAATAAATATCAGTGGTTAATACTGGATGATTGGGGGTTGGAGCCTTTAAAAGCATCACAGCGTAATGATTTGTTGGAAATTATGGATGATCGACATGGTGTACTGGCCACCACCATTATTAGCCAATTGCCTACAGAGCAATGGTATCACTCGATTGGTGATAATACTCTGGCTGATGCCATATTAGATCGCCTAATGCACAATTCTCATCGTATCAACCTTAAAGGAGAATCCATGCGAAAACTTAATAATAACATCACAGAGGAAAAAGAAATGGCTTGAAAGTCTGTGCCGGCGATCTCCGTATGGACAAAGCGTGAATTTCCTTCGTTCCTCAGGAACGTGATGGATAAGTTATTGATAAATCAAAAAGACGATTTAGCAACAACTTAACCACACTAACTCACCCTTTGACCACACTACGTCGCATTAACTTATGAAGGAAACTTAGGGTGCCTGCGGCGCAATAATAACAAATTTTTTTATTTTTTTTGAAAGCCAAAAGCAAAGATCTAAAGCAAAAGAATTTTAATAAGGAGGTATCCCAATCTGAACACTTAGGATAAAATATCAAACAGGTGATATGTTAGATGTTCAGGTGTTCAGATTAGACCAGAATAGATGTTCAGATTAAACCGGAATAGGTGTTCAAATTAACCGGAATATGCAGCAAGTACCCCATCAGATAAAGTTAATTGATTTTTTCACCTTAACCAACTCATAGCGAGTGGATCTACCTCCTCCATTCAATGAGATTATAATTCCTTTCTCTAATAAATCAGATAGATCGCGACTGGCTGTGCGGTTAGAACATTTAGTAATTGACTCATATTTATGGGTCGATATCCCCCCTTCAAAACCTTTCCTCCCCTCAGAAAAAACACGTGCCACCATTTTTGTCTGCCTGTCATTTAATTGTTCTGAAAATAGATCATAAAATCGAGCTTTATTTAAAACAAAATCAACTTCCTGTTTTGCTATATCCTGAGCAATATTAACTATATCCAAAAAATAATTAAGCCATTTATTGATGTTCAGGCCATTCCTTCCTGCTTGTTCAAGCTCTAGATAATAAGCCTTTTTATTAATTTCAATCGCTGTAGATAAGCAAGCAGTGGTCGGATATCCTAAATATTGCGAAAGAGCATGATCTGCAATAGCTCGGCCTACACGTCCATTACCATCATCAAAGGGGTGTATTTGTTCAAACCAGAGGTGTGCAATACCAGCTCTAACAACTTCAGGTATCATATTCCTATTATTTAACGACCTTGGCTGGTTATACCAATTCAGTAATTTATCCATCTCATCTACTACCTGAACTGATGGTGGTGCTTCATAATGAACTTTATGATGTCCATAAGGTCCACTAACTATCTGCATGGCCGAGTGATCATTACGATAATGCCCTCTCATGATCAAATTCAATCGTTGATCAGGCACAGCCATAGTCTGCCATTTCCCTAGAAGTTGGTGTGTTAAGGGTTCGGACCAATTTCTACGCACATCAATTAATAAAGCAGCAGCACCTGCTGATTTTTGATCTGAAGATACAGGAATAGACTCAGAAGATATTAAGGCGAGAAGAGATGATCTGACAGACTCTCTATCCAGCAATTCTCCTTCAATAGCACTGGTTTTGATCGCTTCAGACAGCATTAAATCTATAATAGTATTTTTTTGATATTCATCAGGTAGGGATTCAACTCGTCCCATAAGACGCTCGGAATTTATGCGAAATTCATGATTACGCTCGGTAAATTCCTGCTTATCATATTGAAAATTCGGCCAGTCTGCTTCTTTCCATATCCATTTCATGACGTGATAATAACATATATTCACGCCAGATTAAATTAAAAAATGGCGTGAATAAAATATTTATTCACGCCATAATCTAATTTTCAACCTGATATGTTTGCAGTTATTTAAGTTGAGTTTTGATTTTTTCTAATTCAAGATCTTTTTCAGCCAAAATTTTTGCATACTCAACCTTGATTTTTTGCATTTCTGATTCTGCTCGTTCTTTATCTTCTTCAGCTTGTTTCGTGTCCGCCTCAGCTTGTTTTTTCTCGGCTTGAGCATGAGAAGCTGCTGACTTGGCTTGTTTTATATCAGCTCTAACCTGACTTATATCTGCTTTAGCCTGGCTTATATCTGCTTTAGCCTGTTTTAGCTCATTTTTAGCTAACTCCACATCTTCTTCCATTGCCTTCTGATCACGAAGATAATTAATCCGAGCCCTATAGCGATCATAGGCTAGTTCTTTTTCAGAAAACTGTTTCAAAATTGCCATGGCTTGCCCCATCTCTTTAGTCTGCATATAATCAGGTAAGTGGCTATCATTAAGATCTTTTCCTTCTCTAAAAAAACAAGTCCATCGATCTAAGTCATCATCTACCTGAGATTTATCCCACTTGTTTAACTCTATAATATGTATATTAGCATGTTCCGTTAATTTCAGCTTATTTTTCACATCATACCAGCCAAAATGACTATGAAATCCAGAAAAGTTTTTAAACACCGGCTTATTAGCCAGCCAGATAGAAATCACCGGCTTTAACTGTCCCCATGAATCTCCCTCTTTCAATTGGCGACTATAAAGCTCAGACCAATTATGCACCATCCGTTGTTTAAGACTACTGGAAACAAACATTTGAATTTCTATCTGAAATATATTTCCGGCACCATCATTAGCCTTAACATCAACAATACTCATTTTATCCGACAAAAAATCCTTTTCATTGTAGGGATTAATAATCGTCAAATTGGTGATCGGTGAAGCAAAATCATCCTGACATACAGAATTCACAAAGTTAAGCAGCAAGTTAATATGTTCATTCGAGCCAAGAATAGCTTTAAAAACACAATCAACAGTGGGATCAACAGAGTGTTTCATAAAATGTCCTTATTTTATATTTGTACAATAATCAATATACCATAATTATAGTACACATTTCAAATATATTTTAGAAATTTTTTAAATGAAAACAACTGAACGAAGACTTTAACCTTGTAAAATAAAAGGATGACTTTGAAAATACAAGGTTAAAATTTATGTTTTATCATGCAACATCTGGTATCTTTGGGGTAAGTCCTTCCAGCTATTAATATCTGATAAAGCATCAGCACTGGTTAGTTTCACTTCAAATCCACGCATCCCCTTTTTTACAACAGGCAACGTTAATTGCAATGCAGTTCCCAGTTGGAATAACCAATACATTTGGTCAGGATCTCTAATCTTATCCGTGCCCGTTTGAGCTTTAGTAAGATCAGCTCGTCTTTTTTGTTCTACAGCTATTATGGGATAAAGATAAGTGATTTCCAGTTGTACTGCTAAGGTACAAAATCCTGTTTTTTATTTGCATCAATACGATATTTCATCAGAAAATATGACTGGAGATCAAACTATATTTGTTTGGCCCATGACATCACTTTAGCAGGTAAGGCACACTCTAATTCCCAAATAAATGAAATAGGTTTTGAACCACTATGTTCTTTATAACAAAGAGGGCCTGCATAAAAATAAGGCGCAGTTAAACCATTAGATAGTTTTTTTCTTTCCCTAATAAATAATATTGGTGTATAGCCCTTACTTCTATGCTGAATATATCGTTTTCCTACAGGAGATGTACAACTAGTTTGAGATTGACTTTGCCAATGAAAAAGACTATCTGTAATCGCATAATCTTCGTACATTGTTGTGGGTGAGAAATCAGCTTCACTTTTATTAATATCTGCAAAAAAAACATCAAGACTTCGTTCTACCACATGCAATACACCTTCACGAGATGATTTTGGCTTTTCAAAAGAACCTAAACCAAGAGCAAGTAGAATTTGCTCTCGTGTATAAGATGCATGTAAATTTAAAGGGCCCGTATAATTCTCAAAGCGCTTTGCTTGAATCGGTGTTCGATATTGCAGTAACCACTCAAGACATTCTAGCAAGTCATTTTTTACTCCTTTACGTGAAACAATAAAGTCTTGTACGTTTCCCAATGTTCCTTGTTCTGGTCTTTCACTGCGCCATAATACACTATGCAATAATTCCTTAGTTAATGGTAATTTATGAGTACCTGTTGAAATAAGTTGTTTGGCATCTGCAATAAAATGGGTATCATCCATAAGAATAAACCGACGAAGGCCATTAGCAAGGAGGTCATCAAATTTTATTAAATCATCATCCAATGCTTGATTTCCTGCTTTGTTAAGAAGTATATGAGGCAAACCTCTTTTATAAATTTTATCTGGTGAATCAATGCATAAGAAATCAATTATATCTTGAAGTTTAATATCTCCAGTATTTTTATTTTGTAGGTTACGTAATTCATTTAATAATTTCTGTCCACGTAAATTTGCCATTGCATCTTTAATATTATTTAGAACATGCTCCTTTGCTTGTTTCTCTAAATGCAATAAACAACCAGCTGGAACAAAGGGCATATCCGATTCAATTTGTTTATCAATTCGTAGTTCAGGACGGCTTGTTAAGGACTGAAAACGTTTGGCAAAATTAAAGTGGTGATGTTGAGGAGCAATAAAATCAAGAACTGTTAGATGAGATTTTTCTTCATGCAAGCGTAAGCCACGTCCAAGCTGTTGTAAAAATAAAGTTAGACTTTCTGTTGGACGTAAAAAGAGGACAGTATCAATATAGGGTATATCAACACCTTCATTATACAAATCAACAGTAAAAATAAAACGAATTTCATAATTTTCTAATTTTCTCTGTACTTGATAACGTAAATCTTTAGGAGAATCTCCACTTAATGAGATAGCGGGAATATTATGAGAATTACAATAGTTTTCCATAAACTTTGCATGTGCAACACTGACACAAAAACCTAATCCCCGAACTTTATCCATATTAGCCACGTATCGATCAGTTTGGCTCATTACCCACTGTGCTCGACTTGTATTACCATCTAATAGTGCTGATAGCAGCTTAAGATCATAACCACCTCTTTTCCAAGCTATTTTAGAAAAATCTAAACCATCAAGATCGGGAATACCAAAATAGTGAAATGGACTTAATAATGAACGTTCAATGGCTTCAGTTAGGCGAATTTCATGAGTAAATGCACCATCAAAATCAATTCTAATATCCAAACCATCATTTCTTTCCGGTGTTGCCGTTAGACCCAACAAAGATTTTGGGCGGATATGATTAATTAATTTTTGATATGATTTTGCACTTGCATGATGTGCTTCATCTAAAACAACATAGAGAAAATAATCTGAATTATACTGATCAAGATGGCGACTATTCCAACTTTGTACAGTGCAAAATAAATGATCATCTTTTTCAGGGATATTCCCACTAACAACAAGCTCACCAAAACTCCCATCTCTTAAAACCTGACGAAAAGCAGCTCGGGCTTGTCTAAGAATTTCTTCACGATGAGCAATAAATAATAATCGAGGTCGCCCACTATTAGCACGACAAAAATTTTTATAATCAAATGCAGCAATCATTGTTTTTCCAGTGCCTGTCGCTGCAATAACTAAATGTTTATTCTTCCCAATACTTCGTTCAGCTAAAATATCATCGAGAATAACTTGCTGAAAGGTATAAGGACGAAGATCAAAAAAATTAATATTCTCATTGGATTTTAACTCACCACGTTCCTGAGAAAGAGCACCTTTTAATCGAGATAAATCCTTTTCATAACATGGTACAAATTCTGACTCATCTTCCCAATGAGATTCAAAAGTTGCTTGAGCATGGCGCCATAAATGATCCGTTTCATATTGGCTAATTTTTGCAGTCCACTCCAAACCTTCATCCAAGGCTGCTTTTGACACATTTGCTGAACCAATATAAGCTGAACCAAAACCTGTGTTACGATGAAACAAATAGGCTTTAGCATGTAATCGAGTACGTTTAGTATCATAGGATATGCGTATTTCAGTATTAGGTGAGGTACTTGCAAAACTGCTCTTAACCTCCCCTTTCTTTAGAAGGGGGACTGAGGGGGTTGGATTTTAATTTCTAACTTATTGATAACATTGAAATTATTAACCCCCTCAATCCCCCTTTGAAAAATGGGGAAGCTAAAAGCATAAAATCTGTTAGTTTTGCAAGTACCTCAGGTAATTTAAGTAATGCTTCAACTGCTTTTATATCAGTAGCACCCATACAGGAAGTCGTAGCAATTCTTAAACGAGGACCTCCATCTGAAGCGGGATTCTGAGTAAATTCATGTAAAGTCGGTAAAAGAGGTAAAATACCAGCATACTTAATAAATGAAACTAACCAATCAGCTCGATCACATGAGGTAAGTTCCTTAATAATTTGTGTACGCAAAGCAGGGCTTCGAGATGAACCGGTTAATAATGCAGAAACTGATAGGGGTGTATCAGGTCGTACTATATTTGTAAGACCAACAGAAGATTCTGGTTTGATTAATTGTAGTGTTTGTGCTGATACAGGCTTAATTTCAGCTAGGACTGTAGATAAAATTTCTGGCGCTTGAAAGATTTCCTCCAGTTTTTGCGCAAGGGTATTTCCTTTTTTCCCTAGAAGGGATTCACTAATAAATCTTGCAATTTCATGTGCTAGCGGTATGACTAAATATTGCTGTAACTCTTCTGCTTCAAATGAGGCTCATTCAGCTCGCTCTAGTAATCCAGATTCTTCAAGCATTCTCTGTAGTTGAACTGTATGTAAAAGATCATATAAACCACAGGGGAGATTGTTCATTATAATTCTGTTGCATCCTGAAGATTCACTATAAAATCAACGATATCTCTATTATTTTGATCATTAATATTTTCTTTCGTATCTTCAAATGAATGGAATTCATGCCAATCATGATCTAGCTCTTTTATATACTCAGAAAAATTCAATTTTTTTAAGCCTGCAACTTCAGCAATAAAAAATTCACCATCAATTAATATTTTTCTCACTTTTTGTTCTAGTAATTTTAGCTCAATATTATTTTTATTTGCAAAAACAACTTCACCCCAATTTTTAAAATTACCAGCATCTCTATATAGGTAGTTAAGACTTATATTCATAATTTTTTTTCTGCTCTTGGACAACACTGCTTCAAACAAACACAAAATGAGTGAATTTAATTAAGTTTTTTCTAAAAAAGTTTTCTATCTCTGCAATACCATAATTTATGTGACAAGTTGTTGTCAAATAATAATCTCATGCACTTAATCTAAATGTGTTTTGCTCTCTTTCCGCAGCAAAAGATAAACAAGCCAAAATATCTTCTTTGGTTATTTTTGGAAAGTCATCAATAATTTCATCATAACTCATCCCTTCTGCCAGCATATTAAGAATATCATATACTGTAATTCTTAGTCCTCTGATGCAGGGTTTTCCAGAACGCTTTCCCGGTTCAATAGTAATTCGAGTTCTATAATCCACCAAAACTATTCTCCTTGATTATGAAATAATAAACTGAGCTAATTTCTTTCTCATATAATTGGTCACCATCCCATCTATATAATAATACTATATCTTAAGCAACTTAGGCAAATCCCCTTGTGGGTAACTTGTTATTGTCACCTCTACAGGAAAAACAAATAAAATGAAGTATTTGGAATATATTCATTTATTTTTTTGCTGTTGGACAACACCGTTTCAAAAAAGTACTAAGTGAGTGCTGAGGTGTACAGCTTACTCTGGATGGGGTATGCGAGACATGGGCAATACGGAATCCTGCCTCTCATGTGCATTTCTGCCGTCCATGGCAGTCATGTCGGGCCTAAGTGTACACGGACATATTCACAGCGCCCCAGACAGACTAATCGGTACACCTCAGCACGTATTATTACCATTTATATTTCAACACGAAATTCAATTTTTTCATTACCCAGACTTGACTCAATAATTTTATGCACACCATGACCAGGATTGCTTTTTTTTACAATTCGAATCAAATCATATTTTGACAATATTTTTAGATCGTTATTTAAGCTGGCAGGTGATCGATCTAATACACGCATAAGTTCAGAAAAAATGACACTTTTTTCTTTTCTTAAATACTTTACAAGGTTGGTTCTTTCCGGCTTAAGTAAAAGCATCAAATCTTTTGCATCAACCCAAATTGTATTTTTCTTTGTCAGCCTTTTTCCAGAATCAATTTCTCTGGCTGTTTCTTTAGCAGATGCAAAGAAATCAGAAAGACTGCCTGATTTGATATCAATCGTCATTTTATATACTCTTTAATTTCTCTTTCAAATTGTTCAATGATTGTTTCATAATTTATAAAATTATGAACTGGTGATATTTCACCAAAAAGATGTTTATGATGATAACCATGGGCATTATCATAACCAATCACTCTACCATTATCTTTCTGGTATAGGCTGTGATTTATATAGGCAATACTGTATTTAATTAACTTCCCGTTAGTATCCTCCCATGCTTCAATTTTAATAATTCCACCACCTCTTTTGATGGGAAGGGTATATCTCTCATCTACAACCTTGACATAATTTTGAATATTTCTATCTCTTTTTAGCATAACATTAATCTTATCAGATATGTAATTTATTATAAAGCTGTGTTTTGATCATTTGTAATGCAATCATTAAACACTTGTTTTATGCATATTGGTATTCTATCTTCTAATTTGCATTAAGAAAAAAATAATGGGGAGCCATCCTTGGCATACCTGCAAAGCCAGTTAATACTGACATGCCTTCCTTCATAATATTATGGACACTCTTTAGATTGTAGAGCATCCATGATAATACTTAATACTTGATAAACTCCTTATTTTTTTCTACTGTTTTCAGGCCAATGCCTTTGATCTGATCAATACTGGAGACATCGCTAAAATTACCATGTTCGGTACGCCAGGTTACAATGGCCTCTGCTTTTTTTAAACCGATGCCATTAAGACTTTCAGCAATACTTTGTGCATCCGCAGTGTTGATATTAACCTCCTGAGTGCTATAAGAAAAAGCAGCACCTGAAAAAGCCAGCATTGCCGCTAAAGCCAGTGCATTAAATCCATTTTTAATATTTTTCATAATAATTCCTTTTTTGTTTTTATTTTCAATTAGAGTTACTGAAGTAACTGATTAATCATTTTACGCATATAAAAATTATTATCTGTCAGCATTTTTCGGTAGTTTTTGTAGGAATTTTCTGATACTTCCAATCTTATTAATTGATCACTATTGGTGCAATTATCCATTTACAATTTAATATTTTATTAAACATCAAATAAAAAGTACTATAAATCAAATAGATAAGTGTTGGCACAATTTCTGCTATACCTAGTGTAATAATTAAAATTTGGAGCAGACAAATGTCTAAAGATTCACTTAACTTATTTTCCTTTACTGGCAAAATAAGAATTTTACACCTTACCTGGATGGCTTTTTTTATCAGCTTTTTCGTCTGGTTCAATCATGCTCCTTTATTAATTGTCATCCAAGGTTCAATGGGACTCACAGATCAACAGATAAAAACTCTACTTATTCTAAATGTTGCACTGACTATTCCCGCCCG
>Ga0164313_10006431_pt1 | contig 10359 bp, 12 predicted proteins | sample GuaBasSedimGuay4_FD_113735 | JGI IMG/M metagenome (GOLD analysis project Ga0164313, IMG submission 113735) | Subseafloor sediment microbial communities from Guaymas Basin, Gulf of California, Mexico - Guay4, Core 4569-4, 0-3 cm | ecosystem: Environmental > Aquatic > Marine > Hydrothermal vents...
GGTTCAGATGGTCCGCAACGAGTACAACCCTCGTCTGCTCTGGCAACATCTGGCCGATCGGGGCTTCGTGGTCTTCCAGCTGGACAATCGGGGCTCGACCGGACGAGGTCACGCATTCGAAACACCAATCCGGGATCATCTCGGAGCCATCGAGCTCGAGGACCAGCTCGCTGGACTGGACTACCTGTCCCAGCTGCCCTTCGTCGACCCAGAGCGCGTGGGGATTTATGGCCACAGTTACGGCGGCTACCTGGCAGCCCTCGCCATGTTGCGTGCCCCGGGGCGTTTCAAGCTGGGCGTGGCGGGCTCGCCGGTCACCGACTGGCGGCTCTATGACACCGGCTATACGGAACGCTACCTGGGAACGCCGCAAGACAACGCGGCTGGCTATGCGGCCAGCGAGCTCAGCCAGCACGCTGAGCAGCTGCGCGGCAAGCTGTTCATCATCCACGCACTGATGGACGAAAACGTGCACTTTCAGCACACCGCCAAGCTCATCGACAGGCTGGTGCAAGCGGACAAGGACTTCGACCTGCTGTTGTTCCCTGGCGAGCGCCACGGGTACCGCAACCCGCAGGCTCGGCGCTACCTCTACCGAAGGGTCGTCGACTATTTGGTCGCCAACCTCTGAGATCCGCCAAGCCAGCAGCCCCACGAGGACTAGACCAAGGGTCCTCGAGGCTACGCAGAACTTGGATCGATCGGGTTCCCTCAGTTAACAGGGGCACATGGCTCGAACTGGGATCTGGCTGCTGCTCGCCTCGTTGACCCTGCCCGGTTGCGCTGAGAATGGCAGCGCCCGACCCCAAAGCGGCACCGACGCACCGAGTGGCTCGGCGAGCGCTCCGACCTTCACCCGCGGCGCCAGCTCAACGGCTCCGAGCGGAACCACAGCCGTGGCTGTTGCGCCGAGCGCCAGCGCCCTGGAAGCCAGCCCGACGGCCAGCGCCAGCGCTTCAGCAGACCTCGGACCCTTGCCTGACGTCGAGGTCACCAACATTGGGATGCACATCGGTGGTGAAGCCAACACGGCCGCCGAGAAACAGCCGATCCGCGAGGCAGTCCACAAGCACTACGACGACTTCCGACGCTGCTACGGCAAGCTCGAGAGCCCGCCCAAAGAAGCCACCTTCGGCGTCGACATGCGCATCGAGGGAGCCGGTGGTCACGCCAAGATCAGCAATCCCCGTAATACCTTCGACGACGACGCCATCACCTCGTGCTTCGTCGCCGTCTTCGAGACCGTCGATTTTCCCAAGTCGAAGAAGGGCATCGCCCAGATGGTGAGCTTCTCGCTGCGCTTCCGACGCAAATGATCAGCCGTCGTGGGCGTCCTGCTGTGCCTGCTCGCTGCCAGCGCCCAGCCAGCTGTCGACCCGCACGAAGCTGAGGTGCTGCTGCTCCGCAGCGGCGAGAATGGCCGGGAGGGCGCCGACGCTCGCCGGGACGAAGTCGCCACGCTCGGCCGCGTCATGCAGCATGATGATGGCGCCATCCTTCAGTCGCCGGATGACCCGACGGGCGACGGCCTCTGAGGTGGCACCGGACCACCCATCCACGCCCCGGGCTGACCACCCGATGGCCTGCAGCTCCATTTTTCGGATCACCTGCGCGATAGAAGGGCTGATGTGGCCGATCGGCGGGCGAAACAGCCAGGGGCGCTCCCCGGTGATCTCCTGGACTCGGTCGACGACCTGGTCGAGCTCCTTGCGCACCCGCCAGGGCGGTCGAAACATGAAGAGGCGATCGTGAGAGTAGCCGTGCACTCCGATGGCGTGGCCGCGCTCGACGATCTGCCGGATGACCTCGGGATGGGCGTCGGCCTTGTGACCGATGACGAAGAAAGTTGCCTTGGCGCCCGCCTCGTCCAGCAAATCCAAGATGGCAAGCGTCGAGACCGGATCCGGGCCGTCATCGAAAGTGAGCGCCACGCCGCGGGCGTTCCGGGGCCCCAGGGTCACCACGTCAGCGAACATGCTGAAGCGAGCGAAGACCACCCCTAGGGTGACCAAGCCCACGTAGGCGAAGAGCGCCACGATAGCGACCCACAGGGGCGGTGGCTCGACGACCAGCGCATGGACAGCCAGGGCCACGCCCCCGGCCGTGGCTAGGTAGAACAGGATGCGGGCAGGGGGCACAACCCTCAGTTCCGCCGCTGCCGCTGAGCCGCCTCGGCCTCCGCCGCCTCGGCTTCGGCCGCGCTGATGTCGGCGCTGCGGCCCTCGGTAGCGATGCGCTGCTTGGACCGGCCAGCTTTCGCTTGGGACGCGCCCTTCTGCTCGGCGCCGCCCGGTTGGTTGTCCGCGTCAAAGAACCCAGCCAGCACAGCGCCCACCAGGGCCAAAGACGTGACGAAGAAGGTCCCGAGCGTGACCGAGCTGGCTGACACCGACGCGAGCCCCGGCAGCGCCGACGGATCAAAGGGCAAGCCCATCGTCAGGAAGTGCCGCACGAGCCACATCATCCCGGGGGCGAGGATGGCACCAGCAGCGGACTTCATGCCCACTTCGATCCGGGCATCTTCGGCCCAAATGGGCTTGCCAGCGACCATCGCCACCAGCACGCCGACGAGAGCCGCGGCGGGATAGGCTAGCCAGCCCCAGCTCAGACCCGCGGCCAAGAGGCCGTAACCCACCAGCCCGCCGAGCACGAGGCCCTTGAGCAATCCGACGATTAGCCGCAAAGCCATCACGTGGTCGATCTACGATGGTGAATGGTGGTGCGCAAGCGGAGGCTCGAAATCGACGTTCAGACCGGGACGTTTGACGCCCGGTGCTCCGCGCCCGATCCTTGCGCTCCAGCCATGAGATCGCTCCCCATCCGCCCCCTGGTCACACTGGCGCTGCTCGTTGGCGCCGTCGGTTGTACGGCCACCCGGGACGCTGCGCTGCCGCTGGTGCGGATTCACGCCACCAAAGATCTGGTCTGCCCTGAAGAGAAGATCGCGATCGAACGACTGCTCGGCGGCCGCTACGTGGCGACGGGCTGCGGACGCCGAGCGACCTATCACAGTGCTTGTGAGCACCTGCGCTGCACGGTGGGGCAGGCAGGCGAGGAGCCTCCCGTCTGGCGCGACCGGCCTGAGCCAGGGGTCCACTGAATACGGCAAGCACTAGCGCGGTGGCGGCTCGTCGGGCTCGGTGAACTTGGCTAGATCGCCACCACCGATCTCGTAGATCGAGCTGCCTGCCGCCGCCCAGAAGTGGTTCAGAGCGCCGAAGCCCAGCCCCTCGACGTACTCGCCGGTACCGGCGTACTCGAAGAGATTCACCTGAATCCAGGTGTCGCCACGGTCACGCATGTACTGGCCCAAGTAATCGGAGGTCATGTCAGACACGTACACATAGGGCGTGCCCGTGTTGGGATCGGTAACGACCTCGATGCCATCCATATGGTCTCCCGAAAGATCCGGATAGCCGAACTCGAACACCCATTCGTTGGACGCTGCGTGGTAGGAAAAGACGCGCCTTCCGCCCCCCCAAATCTCCAGCTCGTTCGAGCCGTACCAGACGCCGTTCACCTCATCGTAGCCAAGGTGCGAAAAAGCGATGGCGGAGTTGGTATCAACCACCTTGGTCGTCGTCTGGCCGTTGTAGGTGAACTTGAAGAAGTCCCCCTGCGTCCCTTGGTCGACAAAGAAGACGCCCTCGGTGACCGCGTAGAGCTCGCCTTGCGACTGCTGGCCCAATGGGGTGTCGTAGGTGCTGAACAGGTCGTGGAGACACTCATCTTGGTGGGAGGAGGAGTGCTCTTGGTGGGCGTGGCTGACACCGTCGACCGCGCATCATGCCGCAAGCCGCGTGGCATGAGGCTCCGCCCGAGTAACGCCGCACGACCGGAACGCGTAGCACCTGCAGGCGATCCATGAACCGGTTGCGCTCCCCATCCGAGGCGTTGGTGAAGCCGGTGCCGTCAACCTCGTTGTAGTCGATGAGGTTGATGCGCAAGCGGACGCCCACGAGCAAGACACGGGACTGGACGGACGCAAGTCCTCGCCGCCGCAGAAGATCAGGTAGGCCAGCAAGCGGCGGACATCTCCGAGCTCACCCTCAATCCCATGCTCCGCCAGCAGCCGAGCGAGATCAGCCGGCAACATGCCGTAAACGTGGGGTTGGGAGGTCACGGATCTTTGGGACCGGGGTGCTCGTCAAAAAACGACGACGCTCAAGACAACCGCCGCGATGATCCCCAACAAGACGACGCAGCCCACCCCGACCAGCATGCCGCTCATCCCCTTTGGAGCGGCGGGGAGCTGCTCTGCAGGCGTCGGGCTCTGTGTGAGCCCGACGATGAACACCGGGTCAGACGGGCCTGGCTCTGGCATCGGTGAGATGCGATCGCCAATAGTGATCGGCCGGGTACCGACGACCAGCTGCTTGTTCACGTAGGTGCCCAGCACCCTACCGATGCCAGTGCTCCCACTTGCAGTTAGCTTGTGCTGGCTCACCACCACGAGCGTGTCGCCCTCCCATCGCACGATGAAGTGCACGCGCGACAAGAATGCGCTCGCCACTCGGATGTCGCACTCAGGCAGCCGCCCGACCTTGACCTCCTGGGTCAATAGGTGCTCCGTACGTTCGCCGGTGGGGTGGGTCACGAAGAGTGAGAGCGAGGTCCCACCCGTGAGCCCGTGAGCCGCGCCAGCGCCCGGTGAATGCTGCATGTCTACCTCCGGTCACATCGTGGGCTGCATGGTCGGTGCGGGTCACTTGGGTGCAGCTGGACTCAAGTTTGCTTGCCCTGGGATCCGCGGGGCTGGAAGAACGGCTAGCCCGGAAAGCCCGCGAAGTCCTGAGACTTGTGAAACCTAGTGCACCAAGAAACCTAGTGCACCAGTTCGCGGGATAGGAGAAGTACTCGTTCCTTTTCGAGGCGCCCCTGTGCGGGCTACCGACGGCGCACCACCTACGCGCCGACAGTTCTGATACACTTGCCGATCATGAAGCTTCACCGTTGCACTCTCTTCACGACCGCCACCTTCGCCCTGACGCTGTCCCTCGGCACCCCCACAGCTCAGGCTGAGGACTGCACGCCACCGCGGATTCTCTTTGTGGTCGATTCGTCGGCATCGATGCTCGGGGAAATCGCGCAGACCACCAAGTGGCAGGCAGCACAGGACGCCATCAACGCCGTGCTGACGACTCATGCGAGCGTCGCCGAGTACGGACTGATGCCCTTCCCCGGCGCGCCCGGACAGTGCACGACGGGCGAGGTCACCGTCGACGTGGCCCTGGGGACCGAGCAATCTATCGTCCAAGAGCTCGCGGCGATGAGCATTCCGGGCAATGCCCAGACCCCGGCAGGACAGACGTTGATGGAGGCCTCCCAGTACGGGCTCATCACCGATCCGAACTACAACAATTACGTCATCTTCGTCACCGACGGGCACCAGTACTGCTCCGTCGACAGTGGAACCCACTGTGTGACCCAGGCCGATTGCACTGCGATGAACGTGTCGTCCTGCCCCACCTGCATGCCCGCCCAGCCGGACGGTTGCTACTGCGTCCAGAACTGGCCGGTGCTCGGCGCCGAGGCCTTGGCCGCCGCCGGGGTGAGCACCTACGTGGTCGGCTTCGGCGCGCTGGTCAATGCCCACGCCCTCAACCTGACCGCTGACGCCGGTGGCACGGGCCTGCCCAACTGCGATCCAAACAGCAACGAAGCAAGCTGTTACTTCCAGGCCAGCGTCCCGGCCGAGCTGAACGCCGCGCTCGCACAAATCGTCTTGCAGGTAGTGACCGAGTCCTGCATCGGCGACTGTGACATCAGCGGGGAGCGGGAGTGCACGCCCCTGGGCTGGTCGGACTGCGACGCACCGGACACGGTGGACTGCATGTCGACCTGCGACACCCCGGGCACCCAGCAGTGCCTCAATGATCAGTTCACTGAGTGCTCCTCTGAGGTCGACTGCGGTGGCACCGGCGGCGCAGGCGGCATCAGCAGCGGAACCGGAGGCGCAGGCGGGGCCGGCCTGACGACCAGCGGCACCGGGGGCGTGGGCAATACCAACCAAGGAGATGACGATCCTGGTGAGGAGGGTGGCTGTGGCTGCCGCACCGCCATCGGGACGAGCCCTGACGGCGGCTCGCCGGCCTGGCTCTTGGCCCTCGGGCTCGGGCTGCTCGCCCGCCGACGACGGGACGGCTGACGGAAAGGTCCCTAGAGCGGGTCTCCGCCGCCCTCGGATTCGAATCGTGCTAGGGCTGGGTCGTGCCCGAAACCGAGAGCCTACTCAACCCGCCTGACCCTCAGGATGAACCGCCGGCCCAGCCAGAGCGCTTGCTCTACGAAGGCCGGCCCGCCCTGGTGCCCTCGGTCGGCGCGTTGATCATCTGCATCCTCACGCTGGGCCTGGCCTTGATCGTCTATTGGCTCAAACAGCGGGGGCGCCACTATCGAATCACCAGCGAGCGGGTCGTCGTCGAGCAAGGCATCTTCTCCAAGCGGATGGACCAAATCGACATCTACCGAATCAACGACTACGTGGTCGAACGTCCCTTCGGCCAGCGCATCATGGGCACCGGCAACCTGATCCTCCACACAATGGATCGGTCATCACCCCAGATGCGGCTCGATCACCTCGCCATCGACGTGACCACCCTCTACGAGCAGCTCCGCGGCGCCACCGAGACTCAGAAGCGTCAGCGCGGGGTGCGGGTCATCGACTACGAGTAAGGCCCGGGGTGGGGCGAGTAGCGACGTGAACCGCCGACAATCAGGGAGAGCCAGACGATGCGCAAATACGAGCAAGCAGGAATCGCTGTCGACCAGGTGCTGCTGCCCAAGGACGGGGTCGACTGGGCCACCTGGGCCATCGTGGCCTGTGACCAATACACCAGCGAACCCGAGTATTGGCAGCAAGTGGACGGCAAGGTGGGCGACAACCCCTCGACCTTGCGGCTCATCTATCCTGAGGCCTACCTCGGCGAAAGCGACCCTGAGACGCGCATCGCCGCCATCCGGAAGACGATGGACGACTACGTCGACCAAGGCGTGCTCGTGGGCCGCGACGGGATGGTTTACGTGGAGCGGGAGATCGAGGGCAAGACGCGCCGCGGCATCGTCTTGTGCGTGGACCTGGAATGCTACGACTACAACAAGGGGTCCCAGAGCCTGATCCGCGCCACCGAGGGCACCATCGTCGAGCGGCTGCCGCCGAGGGTGAAGATCCGCGCCGGCGCGCGGCTCGAGCTGCCCCACATCATGGTCCTGGTCGACGATCCGGAAGGCACGGTCATCGACCAGCTGACCGAGACACGAGACCAGCTCACCAAGCTCTACGACTTCGACCTGATGATGAAATCTGGCCACCTGCGGGGCTACCTGGTCGACGACCTCGCCCTCGAGCAACGGGTCGCCGGCGCCCTCGCAGCCCTGGCCGAGCCCGAGCGCTTCCGAGCGAAGTACGGCTTCGATAAACCCCGGCCGGTGCTGCTCTACGCCATGGGCGACGGCAACCACTCGCTGGCCACGGCCAAGGCTATTTGGGAGAAGCTCAAAGAGGAAGGCGGCGAGGCGGTGATGGACGACCCACGGCGCCATGCTCTCATCGAGCTGGTCAATCTGCACGACGAGGCCCTGGTCTTCGAGCCCATCCACCGAGTGGTCTTCGGCCTGAAAGACGAGCGCGCCCCCCTCGAAGCGATGAAGCAGCACTACGGTGACCGCTACTCGGAGACCAAGGTAGGCTCGCCGGAAGAGCTGACGGAGCAAGTGCGCTCTGCACCCCCAGGAATCCACCGTATCGGCGCATCGCTGACCCAGGGCCCGGTGGTCATCCAAGTGCGTGACCCGGATCACAACCTGGCGGTGGGCACCTTGCAGACCGTCCTCGACGAGTTCATGAAGACCGGCGCCGCCGACGAGATCGACTACGTCCACGGTCTGGACGCGACCATCAAGGTCGGCGGCAAGCCTGGTAACGTAGGTTTTGTCCTGCCAGCGATGGACAAGCACGACCTTTTCAAGTCGGTCATCTTGGACGGAGCCTTGCCGCGCAAGACGTTCTCGATGGGCGAGGCCTACGAGAAGCGATTCTATGCGGAGAGTCGCGGGCTGCGGTGAGCGGCTGCGGTCAATCCCTGTCCGTGTGGTTTTCGATCGGGGAGACACGCAGCGATGCTGCTTAGCTGGAATCGAATGAGCATGACCGCGCAAACTGAGGGAGCTTCTCGCGAGTTGTTTGAGGGACGCCAGGGACCGCTGCGCTTTTGCGACCTTCTTCTCAGGGACTGGGTGAACGTCTCGAGGTAGCGCTCCTCGTCGAGGCGCTTCAGGTCGCGGTCGACGGCGGGGGCGCGCAACTCATCGGCGAGACTCATCACGATGCGGTAGTCACCGGCGGCTCAGGGCCGGTGCTGGTTGAGCACCTGATCCCAACTGGACGGTCCACCATCCCGGACCATACAAGTGGCGGCCGCCACCCCACCGCCATGGCGACCGCCACCCTCGCCGCGTTCAAGTGCGCAGGATGAGCCAGATCGCGCGCGGCATAGCTCCTGCTCCACCTGGGCCACGTGGCTCAGCTCGAACCATCCGGTCAGCGCACTCCGGCAACACGGGTCGTGGCCGACGATTACCAACCGCGCGCGGGCGAAGCGACGGTGCTGCACCAGGTAGTGAAGGAGCATCTGGCGACTTTCGTCGAAGACGCCTCCCGCCACGGCGACGGTGCTGGTCTGCCTCCCTTCGTAGAGCGCGAGCTGAGCCGCTTCCTCGAGTGCGGCGTGTTGGCCAATGGGTTTGCGCGAGTGCGGTGTTGCGACTGCCGCTTCGAACGCCTCGTTCCTTTTTCATGCAAGGGGCGAGGCTTCTGCCCTACGTGCGGTGGCCGGCGCATGGTCGAGCGCGCCGCTCACCTCGTCGACGAGGTGCTCCCCGTCGTACCCGTCCGCCAGTGGGTAGTGAGCCTGCCCCATCAGCTCCGCTACCTCGTGGCCTGGAACCACGGGCTGTGTCGCGCTGTGCTAGCGGTCTACGTCCGCGCCCTGCTCGGCTTCCAGCGTCGCCGTGCCAAACGCGCAGGGATTGCCAATGGCCGCAGCGGTGCCGCCGCCGTCATCCAACGCTTCGGCAGCGGCCTCCGTCTCAACGTTCACTTCCACACCAAAGTGCTCGACGGCGTCTTCTACCGGGGGCCATCGGGGGAGCTCGCGTTTCTTTCGCTGCCGCCTCCTACCGAGCAGGACGTGGCCCGACTACTTGCCACGATCTACAAGCGCACCCTCCGGCTGCTCCGCCGTCGTGGTTTGTGCCCCGACACCTCGGGACACTCGAGCACCGACCCGATCGGGGATGGCGAGCCTGCTCTTGCCGGGCTGCTCCAGGCCTCGGTCTTCAATCTCCGCTCCACGGGGCCCCGTGCCGGCTCGCCCGTTCTGCGAGTCGGCCGCGACCCGAACGCTCCTTGGGTGACCTCGCGCGCCGAGCTCCAGGCCCATCTCGACGGCTTCGACCTCCATGCCGGCGTGGCCATACCGGCAGAAGATCGCAATGGTCTGCAACGAGTCTGCCGCTATCTATTGCGCCCCGCCATCGCCCAGCAGCGGCTCACCCTGCGAGACGACGGACGAGTGCTCGTCGAGCTGCCGCGCCCCTGGCACGACGGCACGACCGATCTCCTGTTGACTCCGCTTCGCTCCGTCGACCTCCCTGGACTCCGTCCAGCAGGCTGGACTCCGTCCACTCCGGTTCGAGCCGCTCGAGCTCCTCGCCCGTCTCGCCTCCTTCGTTCCCCGCCCGCGAACGAACCTCCTCATCTACCACGGCGTTTTGGCCCCTAATGCCAAGTGGCGCCCCGAAGTGGTGACCTTCGGCCGCCAACCCCAGGCCACGGGCAGCCAGACCCGGACCACGCCTGCGCCCGCGCCAGCGCCCGCGCCTGCGTCAGCGCCCGCGTCAGCGCCCGCGTCACCCCAGCACCCAACCGCCTCGACTATCTCTTCATCGCCGCGATACCGACGCCAATGGGCCGATCTGATGACCCGAGCCTTCGGCTTCGATGTGCTGAAATGCCCACGCTGCGGCGGCCGCATGAAGCTGATCGCCACTATCACTTCCCCACGAGTGATCCGAGCCATCCTCGACCACCTCGGGCTACCGAGCGACCCAACGCATCCCCATCCGGCCAGACCACCACCGTCCGAGCCCGCCGCCTGCGCCGAAGAGCTCTGGCATTAGGCATCTAGGAGGCGGATAACACTGCCCATCAAGGGCTACCTGCGCCCTCCAGCGCCCACGACCGCCCACGACCACCCATCGGCGCGCCCCGCCCCACTGACCGGCCTGTCCGTGCCCAGAGCGGTCGCAGATCGGCCGTTTGTCCGCACTGTCTCGCAGCGACCTCCCCCAATTTTCGCA
>Ga0164313_10006432_pt1 | contig 10358 bp, 7 predicted proteins | sample GuaBasSedimGuay4_FD_113735 | JGI IMG/M metagenome (GOLD analysis project Ga0164313, IMG submission 113735) | Subseafloor sediment microbial communities from Guaymas Basin, Gulf of California, Mexico - Guay4, Core 4569-4, 0-3 cm | ecosystem: Environmental > Aquatic > Marine > Hydrothermal vents >...
ATAGTCATCCCCTGACTACGGCGCTGGTTGGTCAGGTCGATCAGCAAAATCGAATTTTTTGCCACCAGCCCAATTAGCAGTATCAAACCAATAATCGAATAAATATTCAATGTATGGCCCGTAGCCCAGAGCAGCGCCAGACCACCGATCATCGCTAGCGGCTGAGCGGACATGATTACCAGTGGCTGTAAAAATGAGTCGAACTGACTGGCGAGCACCATATATAGCAGCACCAGCGCCAGGCCAAAGGCAAACATCATGGAAGCCATGGTGCGCTTGAACTCTCGCGAGGTACCAAGCATTTCAATGCTATAGCCAATTGGTAGCATCTCGTCGGCTACACGGTTTAATGTTGCCACGGCGTCACCCAGGGCACCATCGGGGTCGGTGTAAAACTGCGCCGCGTATTGAAGGTTTACCCGATCAATTCGCGCCGGGCCAAGTATTTCGCGAAAATTAGCCACTGTATCGAGACGCACTAAATCGCCATTTTTTGCGCGTAGATAAATTTTGCGTAAATCTTCCGGCGACCGGAAGGTCCCCTCTGCCGCTTTCAGACGGATGTCGTAACGCTCACCATCGCCAGGTTCGTCATTATATTTAGCGATGTCTAGCCCACCTGCTAAAACGTTGACAGCATCTGCCACCTGTTTGGCTGTAAGCCCGATACTGCGGGCGCGAACCCGGTCGATTTCAAGCTTCATCTGCGGCATATTGAGCTGCAAATCGAGATCAAGGCGCCCCATGCCACCCGCTTTCAGCAACTCTAAACGCATCTCCCGCGCCAGTCGCGCCACCTCATCGAGGTTGGGCCCGCGGAGCACAAACTGTAGTTTTTCACCGCGGCCACCGCCAAGCGTAGGCACTTTGGTAGCAAACGCTCTAACGCCAGGAATAGACGGCAGTTTTTTACGAAAATTGTTGAGGAATTCTTCCTGGGTATAGTTTCGATCGTGCTGAGGTAGCATTTCGATAAAGCCGATCGATTCGTTGACCTGAGACTGGGAAAAGAGGCCAATTGAAACAAAATTATAGAGCGACTCCTCCTTGGCCATTAGTGCTTCCAGTTCACCCACTTTTTTATCAGTGTATTCGATGCTCGAACCCATGGGTGTTTTTAAAATCACCATGATCCGGCCGATGTCAGTTTCAGGCATAAACTCCTTGCCGACGGCGCTAAAGAAAAACCCACTGCTAGCCACCACTGCAGTTGCCACCGCTAATGTGCCCCACCGGTGACGCAACACCCACCCAATCAGCCGTTTATAGTTGGCCTCCATCGCTTTAAAGATGTTTTCAAGTGCGGTATAAGTTTTGCCGTGGGCGTGCCCTACTTTTAAATAACGGGCGCACATCATCGGCGTCAAGGTCATCGAAACAAACCAGGAGGCAATAACACCTATCACCACCACCACCGCAAAGGTCATGAAAAACCGCCCAACCATGCCCTCCATGAATACCACAGGTAGAAAAATTGCCACCAGGGAAGCTGTCGCCGCGAGCACCGCAAAGACAACCTCCCCGGTGCCATTCACGGCGGCCGACATCGGGTTAGGGTCGATATCTTCCCGGTGTCGATAAATGTTCTCCACCACCACAATGGCATCATCGACCACCACTCCGACCAACAGCAGCAGTCCCAACAGTGACATGGAATTAAAGGTGTAACCAAGAAAGTACATCGCCGCCATTGCAGCGAATAGCGACACGGGAATCGCCGCAGTAATAATCAGCGTGGCGCGCAAATTACGTAAAAACAGCAACACTATCGCGGCGGCCAACAGCGTGCCGAGTATCAGATGCTCCTGCAGCGCCAGAACGATGGCAAGGATGTAGCTTGATTGGTCACTGCCAAATTTAATGGTCATGCCTGGCGGTAGTTGCGGGCGAATTTCCTCCTTCACCACCCTTTTTACTTCGTCAATGATGGCCACGGTATTAGCGCCGGATACCTTGACCACGCCCAGCCCCACCAGTGGCTCTGCGTTGCGACGCATTACCTGGCGAAAGTCAGATACGCCGTCAACGATATCGGCTACCTGATCAAGCTGTATAGCACTGCCATCGACATAGCCGATGACGATTTCACCGAGTTCTCGAGCACTGTGATATTCGAGGTCAAGCTTCAGCAGGCGCTCCGATGAGGCAGAAGTAAGAAACCCACCCGGCAACAGGATGTGCTCGTTGCGAAATGCCATGACCACATCCTGTACGGTCATACCCATGGCAATCAGGCGATCGGGTTGCAATTCGACCCGTAGCGTACGTTCGCGCATGCCGCCGATGAAAATATCGCCGACTCCGTCGATCTTCTCCAGCTGTCGACGCAGTACATTCTGGCCGTACATGTTGAGCTGCTGAATAGTGCGGTTACCCTGCAGGTGTAGCCATATAACCGCCTGAGCGTCGGTCTCGACCTTAGCGATAACCGGTGGATCGGCATCAGCAGGTAACTGAGTCAGTATCTGGTTAACCTTGGTCTGCACTTCGTTAAAGGCAACGTCGATGTCTTTACTCAACTTGAAGTTCAGCCGCACCACCGACACACTCGGGGTGGAACTGGACTTCACAAAGTCGATACCGGGAATACTATTGACCTTGCGCTCAATAATATTGGTGATGCTGGTATCGATTACGGTGGGATTGCCGCCCGGCTGCACCGTAGTGATGGTAATCAACGGAATATCCACGTTGGGCATCCGCGCCACACCGAGCTCGAAGAAGGCGATAACTCCAAACAGGACCAACAGACCGTTGACCATATAGGTCAACACATGGCGTCGAATTGCTAACTCTGGCAGATTCATATCTTCTTACCTCTGCTGCACGCTGACTACGGCGCCGCTGGTTAAAAAGCCCGCACCATCGACCGCCACTTTCTCGCCCGCCTGTAAACCGCTGCGAATTTCAAGCAACTCACGGGTGAGCACACCCGTTTCGACGGGGCGCTCCTCGACACTATCCAGAGTTTCATTCAGTACATAGACGACGTGTCCCGCTGGCCGCAACACCACGCTTGTTTCCGGAATCAGTACCGCATTCTCGATGACGTTCATCACCAGTTCGCCATTAATGGTGCCGCCGGCACGCCAGTTACCCGGGTTAGGCATGTCGATAATGATATCGACTGCATGACTAAAATCACCGATGGTGGGTCGAATTTCGGTGACCTTTCGCTCTACCCGCGTACCCATTGCAGTGGCACTTTCAAGTCGAACTGTCAGACCGGTTTTTAGCCTGTCGGCAAGTTTTTCAGGATAAGGCAAAACAATGCGCAGGTACTCGTCGGTGGATATTCGGAACAGAGGATTCCCACGTTTTACGTAATCCCCTAGATTAACCAGGCGATCGCTAATTTCGCCGGTTAGGGGGGCGGTTACATTGGCGCGACTGAGATTGCGCTTCGCCTGATTTAGCCGGCTTATGGCCGATGACTTCTGCTTTTTCAATACGTCCAGTTCTGACGAGGCGGCATCAAGTGTATTCTCGGCAAAAAATTCATCTTCACGTAATTGAAGATAGCGATTAACCAGCCGTTGTTGCTGCTTGATCATGGCAGTTAGCCGGTCAACGTCAGCCTGCGCTGATTGATGTGAGAGGCGATAATCTTCTGGGTCTATCTGCGCAAGTCGGTCACCGGCCACGACCACATCGCCGATCTCTGCGTCAATATGAGTGATACGACCGTCAATTTCGGCAGCGACCAACGGCTCAGCCTTGCTTTCAATCCGACCAACCGTTACCTCCAGCTCTTCGGTGGTTCCCGAAACCACCTCGGTCATGGTAATTAATACTGGTCTTGGGCCGGTCGGGCCCTGTTCGGCATCATCACTGCAGGCCGTCAATAGGAATATACACAGAGGTAGTACGAGAGTTATTTTTTTTTGCACGTTATGAACTACTCAGGCTTAGGTTTGTTACCGACTGACCAACCGGTCAGTGATTAAGTATCGTAATATGCTTTGAATTCCCGAGACAATCAACCACCGTCCGGGTATTCAATCCATGCTTATCGACAGGTTCAGATTAGAAGTTAAGACCGGGTAGTTACTATTTTTTTTATACCGGTTTTAAAAAAGCGCGACTCTTAAGGTCGCTAATGCTCCATCCACAGAGCCGCCTATTCTATAGTGATCGGCTCAGCTAGACCAGCGTAGATTCCGCCAATTTATTCTGCACAGGCCGGCTCAAAGCTTTCCATACAGGCACTAACGCCGCGGGTAACGGAGCTAGTTTGCCCAGCTCTATCCAGGGGTTTATCGGGTCGTGAAAATCAGAACCAACCGAAGCGAGCAGATCGAATTTGATTGCTAGCTGGGTCATCGCCTCGACATCTCCCGGGGAGCCGCCACCGGTCACCACTTCGACCGCCTCACCACCCATGGCTTTAAATGCCTCCAGCAATCTCCGCATCCAGCTATGGGTTAATCGGTAACGCCTTGGGTGGGCAATAATTGCCACCCCACCGGCACCATGTAGCGCCTCCAGGGCGTTTTCCATGCTCACCCATTCCGTAGAAACAAACCCGGGTTTACCCTGCCCAAGATAGTTGGCAAACGCCGATTCGAAATCCGTGGCGAACCCCTGCTCAATTAAACAACGAGCAAAATGGGGACGAGTTATCAGGCGCCCCTGGGCGTGACGGCTAGCGTGTTCCAGTGGTTCTTTGACTCCTTTTTTCGCCAGTTTAGCGGCGATTTTTTCCGCTCGTTGGCGTCGCGTCAGTTGTAGTTCTTCCAGCAAACTATTCAGGACTGGATCACCGATATCAAAACCAAGCCCGACGATATGCAGTGGTTTGCGTTGCCAGGTGACTGAAATCTCAACCCCATTTATCAGCTCAATACCATTATGGGTGGCCGCCATTTGCGCCTCGGCGAGGCCAGCCAGCGTGTCGTGATCCGTCAACGCAAGGTGGGTAACTCCCCTGCCTGCCGCACGGGTTACCAGATCAGTCGGGCTCAATGCCCCGTCTGAGCAGGTGGAGTGGGCGTGCAAATCGTAAACCGAGGTAGCCATCATCAACCTGCTACATTAGCGGGCTTCATTTTCCCGCATATCTTTTTTACGTGAATTAATTTGAGCATCATCAGTCGTCGGCCAAACCTGTTTCTCGCCCTGCTTATTCTAATCTGGGGGCTGGGTTATCCGGTAATGAAAATCGGCCTGCAGTATTCGCCGCCGCTACTATTTGCCGGCCTACGGGCAGTAATCGGCGCGATTTTTCTAGCCTCTCTTGCGCTCTATTACAGGGAATCGATCGACCTGCGCGCAAGTTGGCCAGCACTGACTATCTCCACAGTATTTAATGTCGGCCTGTTTTTTGGTCTCTCCACTATTTCAGTCTTTTATTTGCCCGCAGGGCTCGCCTCAGTACTACTTTACATCCAGCCGATTGTCGTCGGGCTACTCGCTCACTGGTTGCTGGGCGAAACTTTGACCAGGAAAAAATTGGCCGGACTCATTCTTGGCTTTGTGGGCGTGGCCATTATCAGCTACCGCGGCATTCAGGGCGACATTTCTATTTATGGCGTCTTGATGGCGCTACTTTCGGCGGTGGCCTGGGCCATTGGCACGGTGGGGTTAAAACGGGCCAATCCATCGTCAATTTACTGGTTTATCTCCCTGCCTTTTTTCATCGGTGGCTGGCTGATTATTTTCTCTGGTCAGATCCTGGGCGAACAGTGGTCCCAAGTTAGCTGGAATTTGCCATTTTTTGGGGCGCTAATCTGGGGTTCCATCGTCGGCCTGGCCTTCTCCTGGCTTATCTGGCTTAACCTGATTAAGGCGGTGGATGCGACCCGGATCTCTGCCAATACTTTTTTGGTGCCGTTGGTCTCAATTACGGTTGGCACGCTGTTTCTTGGTGAATCACTGACATGGAGTCTAGCAGGCGGTGGTGCGCTGGTGGTCTATAGCGTTTATCTGGTCAATGCTCGGCGAGCAGTTGTTTAGCCCCACCGGTCACCCTGCCTTACCAATTGCCCGACCGGTAAAACGGCCAGTCAATATGCAGCCGGCCAGGAAGGTCCCTTCCAGCGAGCGCACACCGTTGCTGCCGCCACCGCCAAAGCCCGACGCCTCGCCGACTGCATAGAGTCCTTCAATCGCGGTGCCATCGGCTTTCAAAACCCGGCCGTCGAGGTCCGTTTGAATGCCGCCCAGGCTTTTGCGGCAGAGAATAAACTGGCGGATCGCCATCAGCGGACCAGCGCCAGGATCACCTATCTTTTGGAAATTACACACCTTAGGCCGATCACCTTTCCACTCCCGCAAAATTTTGATGCGTTTTATCTGCTTGTCAGTGGTGAGTTCTGGCCCCAGCTCAATCTCGGCATCGTAGGCTTCTATCGTGCTGCGCAAAGCTGCCGCATCAACGTCGTTTTTGCCACTAACCTGATTCATTTTGGCTGCCAGCTCTTCCGGCGTATTAGCGGTCACCGCGTCGGCCACTTCGTTAGCCAGGTAGTTAAAAACCCGCTTGTTACCGAGCAGGTTCTCTTTTAAAAAGGTAAACAGCTTGCGGTCACGTAGCGCCGGATTGTGTTCAGAGCCCGAGATCATCAGCTCTTTCTCCACCACCTTTCGGTTGAGAATGCTCCACGAATAGCCATGCGGCTGCTGACTTACCCGTTCGCAGGTCCAGCGGGTATCAAACGCGCCCATTAACGGTTCCGGACCAATCCGCTTGCCCTGGTAATCCACCCAAATTGCCGAGCGCGGTGGCAATAGCGCCAGGCCATGGTTCGGTTTACGTGGCTGCGGATGATGAAAACCGGTTGCGTAATTCCACATTCGTGACAGATGGGTGACATTGCCGCCGATATCTCTGACCTGCTGGTGCATCTTGCCGTCAGAAAATTTATGCGCACCGGTGAGCAGGGTTTCCGGCGGCTGGCCCCATTCCTCCGGCCAGAGTTTGCGTACCAGGCTCAGATCGCCGCCGACGCCACCGGTGGCCACAATCGTGGTTTCCGCCTTAATCTCGAATTCTTCGTCATCGGGTTCGATCACCCCATAACAACCGGTCACACTGTCGCCGATTTGGGTCAGCCCCTGCACATTGCGGTTAAACAGCAATGTGAGTCGATCCTCGTGGGGCTTAAGCTGCTCGATCATGCGCAGGGCCAGCGTGTAACCGCCGCCCCATAGCAAATGGTAGCGTGCCACCGAGTTGCCGACCTCGGTCATGCCGCGTTCGCCCCAGGTGATTATCGGCAAGAATCGGAGTCCCCGGCCACGTAGCCAGAAATAAATGTCCTCAACACAGTGGTCGACATAGGCCCGCGCCCACGCCTTTGGCCAGACATCTTCATCGTTAAACATGCCGTAACGAATCCAGTCCTCATAAGCCAAATCAGCAGAGTCCTTAATACCAGCCCGAGCCTGCTGCGGAGTACCGGTGTAAGTCATCCCGCCAAGCGCTTCGCGGGCCTGTCCACCGAAAATTTCGCGCTCAGCTCGATCCACCAGCACAACACGCTTGCCGTGTTCCAGTAATTCGATAGCGGTCACGATTCCCGCCAGTCCTCCTCCGATAACCAGCGCATCCGCGGTCGTTGCAACCATGTTGGAATACTCCTTTAGTTTATAGGTGTCGCTACCCCATCATACTCATCGTTCTTCGAGTGTATTGCCACCCTGAGCAATTCCCTCCGCGTGCTTTTAAACCACCGAGGCGGTGCAGTGCACAATGCAGCGAGAGACAATCAATTCTATTAACATGTGATCGACTGCCGACAAGCAGATAACTACACTTAAGGGATAGAGCGACTAACTAGTACTGTTTTGCCTATACATGTAGACTTCGCCTACCTAAACCCCTCTTTATCCGGTGCCCCTAATGCATCGGTTACAGCAATTTTTAATGCCTGCCGGGTCGCTAAACAACCTGGGAAAACTGAGAAAACACCTATGAAATTTCATCGCTCATTCCTCACTCTGATCATGACGGGTTCTCTGCTATTGGCCTCTTTTTCAGGTAATGCTGAAATTGTATCCGACAGTGACAAATGGAATTTCGGTGCGGAGGTCTATCTCTGGGGTGCATCCCTGGACGCAAAGCCTGATGGTGGTGCAAATGTGCATATGAGTTTCAAAGATATTCTCGATGATCTAGATATGGGCGCAATGGTCATTCTTGGTGCTCGCAAGGGCCGGTGGAGTGCGATGTCTGACATCCTTTATCTGGATTTAGGGGACGATGACAAACTCGCTGTGCCTGGGCCGAGTGGACCACTTCCAGGAAAACTCGATTGGGAACTGGAGGCATGGGTCATATCGTTAGCCGGTGGTTACACCATAATGCAGAATGACGCGTACCATCTTGACCTGCTAGTTGGCGCACGTTACCTGGATATTGATATCCCTATTTCGGTGAAAGTCGGGCCCGTCAAGGTGAAGACCTCTGTAGGCGGTGATATATGGGATGGGGTCGCCGGGCTGATGGGCAAGGTGGATCTGACTGATAAGTGGTATATCAACTACTATGCAGATGCAGGTGCGGGAGACTCTGACTTTACCTGGCAGATGCGCTGGGGATTGAACTATAAATTCGATAAGGTCGATGCGGTCTTCGGCTATCGTCATCTTAGCTGGAAGATTGGTGATGGCCTGGACAAACTTACCCTCAAGGGACCGTTCGCCGGGGTGAAATTCTTTTTCTGATCGGGTCTGTGCAACCCGGATAATAAGGCCAGCATGGGTAAACGACAACTGAGTGATACGCTCGCAGGTTTCGGGGCTATGAATTCCCAGGGTCTATCTGTTAACGCACTGAGAAACAGGCCAAAGCCTACCGCCTTTTATTTCTATCGGTTCTGCTCTGGATCGGTAATGCCTCAAGCGTGATTCATTGGTGTGCTGGTCCAAGTACCCTAATGTTACTCAATAACCTTTCACCAACACTGAACAGACGCAACCTAACTCGGCAGTTGTAAACGGCCAGCAAGATAAAGCTGTGCCTGGCCACCGATGAGCACACGATTTTGTCCTCCGGTTACTTCAACCATTTGGCACTTCACAGCTCCACCCCTCGCTGACGCCTGATAGGCGCGCAAAGATACTTTGTTGAGGCGTTTTGACCAGTAAGGGATTAACAGACAGTGGGCAGAACCGGTTACGGGATCTTCATTAACGCCAACTTTGGGGGCAAAAAACCGGGAGACGAAATCGTAATCGTCATCCGGCGCCGTGACGATGGCACCACGACCCTCTACTTCAAGCAATCGGGTGAAATCGGGGGTGGTCGCCCGCAGGGCGGCTCGGTCTTTCAGCACCAGTAGATAATCATTATTCATCATGACCGGGCCGTACAAATCCTGTTCGCTCAACCCCAGCGCTGGCAGTAATCTCGCATCGGCATCTACCTCTACCGGCGGCCAGGCGGGAAAATCCAGCCAATAGTCGCTACCCTCTCGGCTAACGGTCAGCGGTCCGCCGGCAGAGCTAAACTCAATGCTCTGCCCACCCACACGCTCAAGCTCAATCAGCACAAACCCCGCAGCCAGGGTCGCGTGACCACACAGCTCGACCTCATCGCTGGGGGTAAACCAGCGAATCTGCCAACCATCAACCCCTAAATGAACAAAGGCCGTTTCAGATAAATTATTCTCGGCTGCGATAGCCTGGCAGAGATCATTTGCCATGGGCTCATCAAGCACGCACACCGCTGCCGGGTTACCGGAAAATAGCCGCTCAGCGAATGCATCAATCTGATAGAACTTAATACTCTGCATGCCGTTATCGGCTGCCAACGATTATTACTCGCCGCCCTGCTCTGCCTGGGCCGCCAGCGCGTCCATCGGCTCGGCGATTTCTGCCGACACCTGATTATTAAGCGCGACACCGTAGAGCACCACCATTAACACTACCAGCACGCCACCCAACACAGCCACGGCTGTAGTTTTTACGTAGTTCAACAACGTGCGGTAGTTAAAACTGAGATGGCCCACCACTGCAGCAATCATTATTAACCCGAAGAGTTTGTGCACCGGGTGCATTTGAATAGTGAACGATGGTTTTTCAATAACGAACATCATCATGCCTGAGGTTGCCATGGCAATAAATGAGACAAACAGCGTGATACCAATGAGTTTTCTGGGCAATGTTAATCTCCTTAAGTTCGATGAGGCATGGTATCGATCCACAACCAGACAATAGACAACCTGCCTAAAATTCAACTCGACCGATCAAATTCCTGGGTATCAGAACTTAGCCAGTCATCAGGATACGTTACCCAGCCGTGCTTTGATGAGGTCCAGACCACCATTTCAGGTTCTGGGAAATTGGGGTAGCTATAGCAGTCGGCAGCTATCGCGACCCCACTTTCCCCACACCTGAACCCGTGGGCCGGCCCC
>Ga0164313_10006433_pt1 | contig 10358 bp, 7 predicted proteins | sample GuaBasSedimGuay4_FD_113735 | JGI IMG/M metagenome (GOLD analysis project Ga0164313, IMG submission 113735) | Subseafloor sediment microbial communities from Guaymas Basin, Gulf of California, Mexico - Guay4, Core 4569-4, 0-3 cm | ecosystem: Environmental > Aquatic > Marine > Hydrothermal vents >...
CTACCGATCACACGAGTGACTCGGGAGATTGAGTCAGCGTGTTCAGGTGTGACCAGAAAATGGATATGGTTAGTCATCAAGCAGTAGGCGTGAACTGCTACACCATAGCGCTTTGAGCACTCCCGCCATAACTCAAGATAAAACTGGTAATTTTCTGGATCAACAAAGCAGACTTCACGATTATTTCCGCGTTGGACGATATGATACGGGAGTCCGGGTAGGTACATCCTTGCACGCCTGGGCATAGCAACTCCATTGCTAATATAAGACGATCCGATTCTAGCGATGAGTGAGGAACTGGTCAAATAATAATCCCTCCGTCACCTTATACCTTCGTCACCTTATACGATAGTAAAACAGGCGCTAGCCCGGAGTGCGCCGTCATTCAAGCGATAGCTCATCAACCGGGACTGAAGTAGACGTGTAATCTTTCCACCTGGCCTTAACTACATCTCCATCAAAAACCAAATTGAAAAATTCAGATTCGTTTAAAGACTGATTATCGACATCTTCGAAACTGGTATTGACATCCCAGGGAACTGCGATTCCCAGCATGCTAATTGTACTACCCGGCCCTACCCCATTTTCGTCAACCGGGGCCTGTAAACGCACGTCACTATCCGGGTCATCCCTGACCAGCCGGGAAAGGAAATAACTGCCATCTTTCGAATAACCACGTAATTCGACCCAATCTAATGGTGATATATCAAGCAGTGAAAACTGGGGGATTTTAGCGCTACTTTTATCATCCAGCTGGGTTTTCTGGTTTAGCTGAAAAATTCTTCCCAGTACCTCAATCGTGTTGTTAACCGTATCTATGCTATCAACGCTAGCCTCGATACGAATATTATCGATTGGTATAATTTTTATCTTCGATGCAACGAGTATATCCGCGTTATCGACAGCACCTTCAACCTCCACCAGCGCATCCACAATGATGTCATTTATATTGCCGTCTTCGATGACCGCAGCGCTCGCATCGACAGGAAATCCATTGACTTCCATTTCCGAAATCAAAACAAACCGGGTAACCGCACCCTCGAGTTCAACGCTATCCCCATTTTGGATTCCCAGGGCCAACACACTATTGGTAATCTTATCAGCCTCGATCGAGGGCGTGGCGCTAACGAAACTTGAGGCTGAACCTGTGACCCTGACTTCGATTCCATCCTCAACAACGCCGCCATTCAATTGACTGATATCCGCACCCATATAGTCAACTACGAGGTTGCCGATTCTGAACGTTTCTGCCAGTGGGTCGGTGCTGTCGATTATTCCAACCAGCCGATAGTCGGATATGGGGGGCGATTTTAATTCAATATAACGCGCCACTACGGCGCCGGTAGAATTCCGAACTCCACTGATATCAAGCACATTCCCCATAGCCAGGGCTGTCACATCGGCGATGCCATCAAATATTGTGGCTGAGTTCGTTAACACGGTCTGCCCGAGCAAATCAAAACTGCCCGCAAATGTGTCGGGATTAATGACGGGGTTGGTAGTTAAGGGTCCCCGCACGGTTTCAATATAATCAATTCGCCTTGCAATACTATTATCAAAATCTGCCTCGACACGGATGACGAATCCTACCTTTAAACCAGTTTCGTCAGCAACTTGCTGTTCATCGATAAATATCTCGGTTTGACTATCTATTTCGAGCCTGGTGCCATTAACAAATACACTTGCAAATGCCGCAATCGTTCCAAAACTAATGCCAGTGCCACTGATTCCTCCTTCGACAAGCAGTATAATTGCGCCTATTCCACCGCCACAGGCAGTTACCGAAACTAACAGGGCGGCAATGCAATATATCCGCAGGCTTGCATATAGCTTGAAGATTCCGATTCGCATTTTCTAATGTTCCTCGAACTGATAAATCCCGACACCCACTCGAGAAACGGGGCCATCGACCTTTTCAGTCTCCTGATCAGCCAGCCACCGGTTAAGTTGTTCGAGCAAATTTTGTGATAGCTCGGCATTTAGTTCGCGAAATTTCGGCAGTTTTTCGGTAGGGAAATTAATATAGGACACCTTGCGCTGGAAGCGACCATCATCGCCATCATTTTGCATATTGTGATCAATCGTTTCGATCAGGTCAGACACGTCGGTTCCGAGTATTTTTAACTTGTCTACCTCGCCCCCACCGGGTACATATCCTCGGCTGGTTAATCGAAGATCACCGTGACGGGTATATTCAATGGCTTCGACACGAAGCAATTCTTCAGCCAGGGGTTTAGCCGACATATCTCCACTGTATCGCTTCACCAGTTCAGTGAAACTAAAACCTTCACCGTCAAACGGCAGCGCTTCCGGATCTCCCTTTTTGTCGCGAAAATCCCTGTCTCGTAACCAGCCTGAAATAACACGCACCGAACGATTAAACGACCCATCCACCCCGGTGCTTGCAATTTCCGGTAATTCCATAATCCTTTTGGTGATTTTTTTGTTAATACCGGTAAGGACTGAAATTCTAGCAATCGTTTGCTTACGACCTTCCCTGGCAAGCTCTTCTCTGGCTACTTCCACATACAGACGCTTGACCAGTTCACTAAACGAGTTATAGGCAAAACCATAGCGCAAGGCTATACGAATCAATGGCCGCATTAGCCTAATAAGTGAATTTGTAAATATCTGAGACGGTGTCTGCATTAAAGAAACTTTTTCCCTGATTTTGAAAGATTTAAGCCACTATTTAAAAAATAAAACCGCCGATATGCTCCTGGATTAATTCGCACATCCCTGTGCTTGCTTAAATTTAATAACATACTACTAAAATTGATCTTCCAGTTCCATTTCCTGCGGCGCATTCCCGATGTCTACAAAGGGATCCCATTTGACCTCAACATTCGATAATCCGTCGGTCAGGGCGCCAAACAAATCGGCGACCCTTACGGATCGCCGAAAGTTGACAGCTTTCTAATCGTCTTCCTCTTCGATTTCCCATTCGTCGGCGGTGTAGGCCGTAGTAGTGCCGTTACCGGTGGTGATATCGAAACCCATCTCGACTACATCGCGCGGGCCATTCGAAGCGTTGGTATCGGCATCGACCTCGCCCAGGAAGGCGTCGATGTCGGCGTCAGTGGTAGAACCGCCAGGAGCGATCACGACATCCCCGACTTCCAGTTCCGTAGAACTGTTGGCGACTGAAGTAATACCCATCACGGTGAGGCTGTTGATACCGGTATTGGTACCGTCTTCATCGACCTCGGCGCGAATTTCATGCCTGTCGCCGCCACCGCTGAGACCATCTGCCTTGATGCGGTTCGCCATCATCTCGCCCGGGACATTGGTACGAACACCCCTGACTTCGACTTCCTCACCGGCGAGATTATTAATATCGAGCGGACCATTAGAATCCGTATCACCTTCGAACGCGTTCGTACAGTCGAGAACCGTCACGCTGATATTACCCTCGATCAGTGTGAAGGTGCATGGGCCAGTGAGAACGTTTCCGGCAACCGAAGAGATACGCACGCGGTTACCCCGCCCCTTGACCTTGTCAGCACGCAGATAATCCACGGGCGAGCTGTTGACCATGTGACCCTCGGCCTCCACGCGCCCTCCCTGAACCAGGTCGGCGAATTCGGTAAGCCCGTCCATCCATTGGGCAGGTTTCGAGCTTGAATCGATGCAGACACCGTCAACCTTGAAGTCGGTTTCCGCAGGGCATCCGGTGGTATCCAGGTCAACCGCACCTTCGATCTCGACTTCCATGCCTTCAGCCTGGTCGAAGATATCGTCTTCGAGTTCGACCTCGCTAGCTGTGCAGATAATGGCGGGCGCGGTGCCGGTGCATAAGCTGAAGTGAACCTCTACCAGATTGCCTACAGATACTCCGTGCGGTGCGCCTCCAGCCATATTGAAGGTGATATTCTTTACGTCGAAAGACGATGCGGTGTTTACGACTTGCACATCGCCTTTGATCTCGTCGATGATATCGCCGGTACCCCCGTCGTCATCTTCCTTTATGAATGTCGCTTCAATGGTGAAGTCATCGATCCAGATTCCTGAAACCTCGTAGCGATCACCATTATTCAGAGGATCGGGCGCCCCGGGGGCAGTATTATTGGTCTTCGGGGTTTGCACGACCTTGATGCCGTTGATTTTTCCAACATCGGCAGTTCCCTCTATTTCAGCCTCGTACTCGACTTCATCGGCAACACAGGAAACGCCGTCATCGTTTCTCCTGCCTCTAATGCTGACCAATTGACCAACCTCGTAATCGTCAAACGAAGCAGAATCATCATCGTCACTTTTGTAAGTGCCGCCTGGAGCTGCCACGTATCGACAACCGGTTACCCAGATACTGCCCAGTTGGGTTATGACGCCCCGGGTGGCAATCGGTACGGATCCTCCCGATGCTTCGTCGCCGCTGCCGCCGCCACAGGCAGTGAGCAACAAAAATATTGTCATACAAAAAATATTTTTAAATTGATAAGTCATGAGATTTCTCCTGTTTGCGTCTATTAGCAGTTATGTTCAAGATTATTATTTAAGATCAGATTATTATTAATCTGGCAAATCGTTTGATTCAACGAAGTAAATAGATCTCCACCGTCATCGAGCTGACCCTGTAATGTAAAGTCTCGTGCAACCCGGGGTTCTGCATTAACATTTTCCAGTGCTTGTATTTCATATAGCAGTGGTTTAGTGCGGGATCCGTAAAGATCAATCAAAACCCGATATTCAAGATCTATCTCAAGAGTCGCAATAATATTTTGTATATTCACTGCGGCAGTTAATAAACGAATTTTTTGCATATCTTCAAGCATAATTTGTCTCTTAAAATATTTGTTTAAATGGGATTTATTTCCTTATTAATAATAGGAATATATTCCCTTTTTATAAAAAGTCAAACTAATTCGTTATTTATTTAAAAGAAAGATGCTGCCAACATGCCCATACCCGGGTCGAAAGCCTCGTCACCGATCGACCCGCGCGAATACCAGATCCCCGGGTCTCGGTAAGATTTCACCACTGATTAGATAACTGGTATCAATGACAGGCATACGACGAGTGGTATAAGCGGCTTTTGCCTTAAGCAATCGCTTTGTTTCGACCGGTATTACCAATGAACGTGTAGTTCTTTTGGTAAATTGACCCATGCTACCATCGGCAATGTGATGACCTAAGATTTATACATTGAGGTGTTAAAGATGGGTTGAATTGGTGGAAACTGTTGAGATATTTAATGTTCGGTATTACGCATGCTTGTATATATTGATTACAGTTCACTAAATACATTTCGATTGATCTATATCAAAATGTGAGGTTGATCCGGAGGCTAGACTTCATGCACTTTTTTTATTCGTGTACCCTGGAATTCTGGCCATCCCATGCGCGCTCCAGCAATATTAGAAACTCGATGTCTTAGCTGTAACCGTAGCGACCTATTACCGTGCGAGCATCTGGATATTACCCTGGAACCAGGCCAGATATCCCTGGTTGAAGGCATCAATGGCATAAAACGTGAATTGGGCTGCTTCGAAAATCTACGCCCAGGGCGGGCCATGGGTATCCCGATGATGCCCGATCTGGTCGAGGTACTCGTGCAGGGAAGCCTGTGCGCCCACGATGAAAAGGAAGTGGCAAGCCTTTCTGCCGAACAGAAGCCTGGACTGGCGATGGCACGATTGCCAGAAACGAAATTGATCCCGTGGGTACTGGCAGCAGTGGTCCTTGAAAAAGAGGGTATAGTCCTTTCTCTTTTAGTGTCGCCGCTGTATGTTCATGTATTAATTTTTAATACCAGTGTGTTTGACAGTACCGCGATCGGGCTGGGTGTTTTTGCGCACCTTTCTTTTCCTTTCAAACTCGCTAAGGTCCAGGACCACGGCTGCAGTGCTACGAATGTCTACTAGCTAATAACGGGTTATATGTATCAATGGTTTCATAAGTTAGGGTCCCCCCCGCATTTTTATCGTATTGCCGGTAAATGGATTCCGTGGCTGACGGTATTGTTCCTAATGTTGTTGGTGGCCGGGCTTTACGGCGGATTAATAGTCGCACCTGCCGATTATCAACAAGGGGAAAGTTACCGAATTATATTCGTTCATGTGCCTTCGGCCTGGATGTCGTTGTTTGTTTACGTGGTCATGGCTTTTTGTGGGGTCGTGATCATAGTCTGGCATATGAAGCTAGCCGAGGTGGTTTTGATCAGTAGTGCGCCGATAGGCGCCAGCTTTACTTTTTTGGCACTCATCACCGGGTCGTTATGGGGCAAGCCGATGTGGGGTACTTACTGGGTGTGGGATGCGCGCCTCACTTCGGAGTTGATACTGCTGTTTCTTTATCTCGGAATTATTGGTCTTCACAATGCGATCGAAGATAAACGCGTGGCTGCCCGTGCGGTTGCTATACTGGCTATTGTGGGTGTGGTTAACATTCCTATCATTCATTATTCTGTCGAATGGTGGAATTCCCTGCACCAGGGCCCTACCGTGACCAAGCTGGACAAGCCTTCGATCCATTATAGTATGTTGATCCCCTTATTGCTGATGGCGCTGGCGTTTCAGGTCTACTATGTACTGGCCCTGTTTCATAGGTGCCGCGGAGAATTGCTGCAACGCGAGCGGAATAGCAAATGGGTAGAGGAGTTGTAGCTATGCTGGAATTTTTTTATATGGGGGGCTATGCCGCGTTCGTGTGGTCTAGTTATGGTCTCACCGCCATTATTCTATGGCTGAACTGGTATCTTCCGCGAAAACAGCATGAAAAATATTTACGCCAGCTTAGGCGTCGAAACAGGGCAATTCAGCCACGAAACCAGCTCGTGCAGGGAGCTTCACATTGCCCCTTTCATAACAGGCCAGGGCAACACCGTAGAGTATCAACATAGTCTATGAAATCGCCGCTTCGTCAGTTCATGATTATCAGTATTGTCGGTATGACGCTGACCATTTTGTCGTTATTGTATTTCCATATCGGACTAAGTGATCATTATTTTGAAGAGCACCTGGATTCCCACAATCAGAGCCTTGCGATCGCGTTGCGTAATACCCTGTTGCAAAATGACCTGGAAGAAGCCCTGATAGATGGCAGTGAGAATATGTCCGCTTCGATGATCACCAAATTCGCATCAGTTCTGGAGGATGGGTTGCGCTGGCTTCCTGTTGTTAAAGTGAAGATTTACAGTCGCGACTCTATTGTTCTATTTTCCAGTAAAAGTAGCGAAATAGGTGATAATGCGCAACAAAACAATGCGGTCCAGCAAGCGCTAACCGGTATAGCAGTCTCTGGCCGGGTCCATCCAAATGATCGAAATGAATTCGACAATGTTATCGAATTCGAGGATTTGCATCAACATTATATACCCATTGAGTCCTCGAAATCGGGCAAAATTATCGGCGTTTTTGAAACCTATATGAAGATGTCGAATGTCGCGAGCGATATTCAAGCGAAACAATCGACCATATTCTGGTTGATAGCCGTATTACTTGCCATTTTTTACCTGGCCCTGGCGATTACATTTTTGCGAACCCACAGGTTGTTGCAAGTCGAGACACAGCGGCGACAGGCGCACCTAAGAGAGCTTAAGGCCATGCATGCTAATCTAGAGCAGCGAGTAGTGGAACGCACCGCCGAACTGGATCAGGCAAAGACCTTTCTGCAATCGGTAATTGATGGCATTGCAATGCCTGTGCTAGTCATCAGACCCGATTTCTCTATTGCGCTGATGAACGAGAAAGCAAAGAGCCTGATTCCGCCTGATCAGGACGAAGCGGAATACGAGTATTGTTACCAGGTTTCCCACAGGAAGAGTTCTTTCTGCCTCCAACCCGAACAACCCTGTCCACTTAAAAGGGTCATGGAACATGGTGGTCCGGAAATGGTCAGGCACACCCATTACGACGCCGATAACAATCCGATGATTGTCGATCTGCTCATCACCCCGCTATATTCAGTGAAGGGAGAATTTTTAGGGGTAGTTGAAGTCCAGCACGACGTTACCCAAATGGTTCAGATGCAGGCTGGCCTGGAAGAGAGCAGGTCGCGATTATTAGCGACGATGGATAGCGTTCCCGACGCCATTTTTAACTGTAATTCAGAATGGGTTATTCGAAGCTGCAATCAGTCGGCACAGGGTATGTTCAATGGAAAAGAGTCAGAACTAGTGGATATAGATTTCACTAATTTTTTCACTGAAGATGACATGGTTAATGCCTTGAGTTCGGAAACTCCGGTGCGCCAGCAGACTATTTTGAAACCTGTACATGGTAAGGAATTTCCGGCAGAACTCTGGATCGGCTTACTTGAAGACCCCCACGGAAAAACCAGTTATATCGTCGTTGTTCACGATATCACTAGCCGCATAAAGACTCAACTGGAGCTCGAGACGACACGACAAAAATATTTCCACCAGGATAAAATGGCTGCTATCGGCCAACTGGCTGCTGGTATCCTGCATGAGGTCGGTAATCCCATAGCCGCAATTGCAGCTGCAGCTGCCGACGCTAAGCAGGCCTACGATAGCGAAATGGAGGAAGAATATGTCAGGAAAAATATCGAATTGATTAATGAGCAGATCATCAGGCTTGGAAAAATAACACGCGAAATAGCTGATTTTGCATCCCCGAAGCCGCGTGAGCGAGATTTACTTGATCTTAATGGATTGCTACGGAGTGTGACAGGGCTGCTCACTTATGATCCAAGGTTCAGTTCTATTGGAGTCGAGCTGCAACTGGATAAGAATCTACCAGCGATTGTTGGAGTAGCTGATCAACTTACCCAGGTTTTCATGAATCTTTTGATCAATGCGATGGATGCATGTTCGTCGTTGGGCCGGGGGAAAAACAATATTGTTTTAAAGACCGAGTTCGATGGAGACAGGGTACATATTTCTGTCAAGGATTTTGGCTGCGGCATGTCGAATGAAACTCTTGAGCATGCAAGGGAAGCGTTTTTTACGACAAAATCGGTGGGCCAGGGCACCGGATTAGGTTTGCCGCTTTGTGACACCATCATTAGTGAACACGAGGGAGAATTTATTATTGAAAGCGAGGAAGGAAAGGGTACGCTGGTACACGTATACCTGCCAGTTGACCTGGCAGCTGAAGAAACCGATAAAATCGAGGCAGATAACGATTTGGAAGAAAATTAGGTATGAAAAGCTGGCTCGTATATTGCGGGAAAAACATTTAATCGAGATCGAGGTAATTTATGCCATGACCCCCGGATTCTATCTGCTATGCAAAGAAATTTAATTCAGAAATACAATATACCCGGGCCGCGTTATACAAGCTATCCGACGGTTCCTTACTGGGATGACGATTCAACTTCTACAGGTATATGGAAGATACGGTTGAGCGGGTATTTTCAGAGAGTAATACCGATGAAGGTATTAGTTTATATATCCACCTGCCGTATTGCGAAAGTCTCTGCACATTTTGTGGTTGCCATAAACGTATAACAAAAAGGCATAGCGTCGAAACCCCATACATCGATGCCGTCTTGCGTGAATGGAAAACTTACCGCGAGTTGCTCACCACAACGCCCAGAATAAAAGAACTACACCTTGGCGGGGGCACGCCGACATTCTTTAGCCCGGACAATCTGAAAATGCTGATCGATGGAATTATGGAGCATGCGGAGATTGCAGAAGGATATGAATTTGGCTTTGAAGCACACCCTAACAGTAGTACCAGGGAACACATTAAAACGTTTTTCGATTTAGGGTTTCGACGCTGCAGTTTCGGGGTTCAGGACTACGATCCCCTGGTACAAAAAACAATTAATCGGATTCAGCCTTTCGAACGAGTCAGGCAGGTGACCGAATGGGCCAGGGAAACGGGTTTTACTTCGATCAGCCATGACCTGGTGTTTGGGTTACCGCATCAAACCTTAGAGAATGTGGTTGATACGATCAACAAGACGAATCAACTTGCTCCGGACAGGCTGGCATTTTACAGCTATGCGCACGTCCCCTGGGTAAAAGGAACGGGGCAACGAGGTTTCAGCGAAGCGGATCTCCCTGAAAATGAAGTTAAAAGAGCGCTGTACGAAACCGGTAAGAAACTGTTTTCGCAACTGGGTTATGAAGAAATTGGTATGGACCATTTCGCGCTGAAGTCTGATTCCTTATTTCAATCATTAGTAAACGGGAAGTTACACCGTAACTTTATGGGATATACGGCAAGTAAAACACGGTTAATGATTGGCCTGGGTATGTCGGCTATTGGAGATTCCTGGTACGCATTTGCGCAAAATGAAAAAGCGGTTCCTGAGTACGAAGCACGCGCCAACCGGGGCGAGTTGCCGGTTTTTCGAGGTCATTTATTAACCGATGAAGACCGCGTCATAAGGCAGCATATTCTTAATATCATGTGCCATTTTGAGACCACATGGGATAAGCAGGACAG
>Ga0164313_10006434_pt1 | contig 10356 bp, 5 predicted proteins | sample GuaBasSedimGuay4_FD_113735 | JGI IMG/M metagenome (GOLD analysis project Ga0164313, IMG submission 113735) | Subseafloor sediment microbial communities from Guaymas Basin, Gulf of California, Mexico - Guay4, Core 4569-4, 0-3 cm | ecosystem: Environmental > Aquatic > Marine > Hydrothermal vents >...
CATGGCTGCGCCGCCAACCATGGTCAGGGCGAACGCGGCCGGCACCAGCGCCGCTTCCGCAGCACGCCGACGGAAGCCTGCGCCACCCCACAACCCGCTAGGCACGAATGCCAGTGCGACGGACGCCGACACCCACATCGCCTCGCCCCACCCAATCGCGCCGAGCCCCGCCAAAACCGCCGCGAGGAGCGCGAAAGCAACCGAAGCGGCGTACACGCCGGTATTCCGTCCCCAGCCTGAGCTCGTCATCGGCATCCCAGAGAGTATACCGGTGGGCACGGATTGAATTCGGAATTAGGAATTAGGAATTAGGAATGCCGGGCACCCATCCGGAGAGATTTCGGATTTCGGATTTCGGATTTCGAATTTGCCGTCCTGCACACGAGACGCGTGCGCTACGAATGGCAAACCCATCCGGGTTGTCTTGTGGTGCAGCCGTCCCGGCTGCACATGCAGGCGGGACGCCTGCGCTACAAGGAGGACGACCGGGATGTCAGGTACCCGGCTGTGCTCGTCACCCAAACCGTCAACAGCACCGTCGACATATTTTCAATCAGCCTCGAATGCCACTTTCCACTCCTACCTCTCGGAAAGTCGCGGTGGGCGAAGCCCAACGTGGCTTTCCGAGGGCGGGTAGGCGGGGGGTGGGGGCGGGAAAAATGGAGGTCGACGGCGTCCGGCCGCTCGAATGTAGCCCGCCGGCGCGCCAAAGGCGCGTTCACCGGAGGTGCCTGGCATCCCGACATGACGTTGTCCTCAACGTCATGTCGGCGTGCCTGGCATCCTCTCGCGGTGACGCCTCGCCGGAGCACGGGAACGGAGGAGGTCACGGGGACGGGTAGGACCGCGGACGGTAGGCGGGGTTTGTGGCAAGATGGCGGCATGGTCGAGCTCGAGCCGTACTCCATCGTTATTGTCGCCTACAACCATGCCGACACGCTTCCGGCGTGTTTGGCGGCTGTGGCGCGCCTCGAGCCGGCCCCTGAGCGGCTGGTTCTGGTGGACAACGCGTCTGCGGACGGGTCCGCGGACGTCGCCGCCGAAACGGCGAGGGATCTGCCGATCGAGATCATCCGCGAGGACCGTAACACCGGCTTTGCCGCCGCCGCCAACCGCGGTATCAACACGACTGACGAGCCCTGGATCCTACTCCTCAACCCCGACTGCGCACCGCGGCCCGATCTCGTTCGCCGCCTCCTTGAAGCGGTGGCGGCCCGACCGGAAGCCGCCCGCATCGGCGCGGCCACACCGAAGCTCCTGCGCGCCGACGGCGCCGAGCTCGAGTTCACGCCGGTCGTCGACGCCGCCGGGATGCTCGTCACCTGCTCCGGACGCCACCTCGACCGTGGCGCCGGCGAGCCCGACGGTGATGCGTTCGCTCGCCCCGCGTGGGTCTTTGGCGGCACCGGCGCCGCTGTTCTTCTTCGCCGCGAGGCCCTGGCCGATATTGCCTATCCCGACAACGAGATCTTCGCCGACTCCTTCTTCGCCTACCGCGAGGACGCTGAGCTCGCATGGCGGCTGCAGCTGCGCGGCTGGCGCTGTCTCTATGTTCCAGGCGCAGTCGCGGCCCATCGTCGCGGCTTCCGCCCCGAGGCCGGACGACACGGACACTCCGAGATCAATCGCCACTCGGTCCGTAACCGCTTCCTGCTGCGCGCTCACTGCGCCGATCTCGGGTGGCACCTGCGCTGTCTGCCGTGGTGGCTGGCTCGCGACCTGATGGTCGTCGGCGCCTGCCTGACGGTGGAACGCGGCTCCCTGCCCGCCCTTGGGGACGTCTGGCAGTTGCGCGGTGACGCGCGGCAGCGGCGACGATGGGTGCAGGAGCGGCGCCAGGTTTCCCCACGACGGATGGCACGCTGGTTCCGTAAACGGGGGCAGGTGGAGGAGGTCGACGCTCCGTGAAGCTGGCGATCATAGGAACCCGGGGCGTACCGGCCAGCTACGGTGGTTTCGAGACCTTCGCCGAGGAGCTCGGTTGGCGCCTGGCCGCCCGCGGTCACGAGGTGACGGTCTATGGCCGGCGTGGATTTGTCGATCCGGGCCAGGCAGACTACAGGGGGATGCGGTTGACCGTCCTGCCGTCACTTCGCAGCAAACACCTGGAAACCGTCTCCAACACATTTGCAGCCGCGGTGCACGCCTCGCGCCGCGGCTTCGACGCGGCGCTGATGTGCAACGCGGCCAACGCGCCCTTTGTCCGCATCCTACAGATGGCCGGCACTCCCGTCGCCCTCAACGTCGACGGTCTCGAACGCAAACGCCGCAAGTGGGGAGTTGCAGGTCGCACCTACTACCAGATCTGCGAGCGCCTGGCGGCGCGGCTCCCGGACGCCCTCATCACCGACGCCGAGGTGATCCGCCGCTACTACCGCCGGGTCTATGGCGCTCGGTCGGAGATGATCGTCTATGGCGGCGATCTCGAGCCGCCGACGGGCGCGGACGCGCTTGAGAAACTGGGTCTCGAGCCCGGTGAGTACCTTCTCTACGTGTCCCGATTCGAGCCCGAGAACAACCCCGATCGCGTGGTCGAGGCCTACCGGCGGGTCGGCGGGAACCGGCCACTGGTAATGGTTGGCGGGGCGCCCTATGCACGCGGTTTGACCCGGCGGGTCTCAGAGCTCGCGGACGACCGTGTACTGCTCCCCGGCCCAGTGTACGGCGACGGATATCGCCAGCTCCTCTTCAACTGTCGCGCCTATATCCACGCCACCGAGGTCGGAGGCACCCACCCGGCGCTAGTCGAGGCCATGGGCGCCGGCCGGCCGGTGCTGTACTATGACACGCCGGAAAACCGGGAGGTCGCCGGCGTCGCCGGTCTGCGATTCCGGTTTGACGGGGAGAGAAACCTGGGAACCGTGCTCTTTGATGTTCTCGAGGACCCAGCGGAACTGGCCACGATGGGGCGTCGGTCGCGGCGCCGGGTCGAGGAGCGCTACCGCTGGGCGGACGTCGCCGATGCGTACGAACAAGTGTTGGAGGATTTGTGCTGAAGGAGCGGGCCAAGGTCGTCGCCTATTGGGTGTGGACCACCGATCTGGTTCTCACCACCGTCGCCTTCCTCCTCGCGTGGTGGTTGCGCTCCCACGTCGCCCCCCGTATCGCACCGACGCTCTTCCCGACTGAGCTCTACCCGCTGTCACGCTATTTGGGATTTCTGCCCCTGGTCCTCGCGATCTGGACCCTGCTCCTGGTGACCCGCGAGGCCTACACCTCGCGTCGCACGGTGGCCCTGGCGTCCGAGGTGTGGCAGGTTGTTCAGGTCGTGGCGGCCGGCACCCTAACGTTGGCGGCCACCGGCTGGCTGCTGCGGCTCGAATTCGTGTCGCGGCCCTTCCTGATCCTCTTCGCGACCCTCGATCTCGTCTTCCTGCTGACCGAAAAACTGGTCCTGCGGCTCGGCGCACGCCGGCTCCGCAGCCGCGGTTACAACTACCGCACGCTGCTGATCGTCGGCATCAACCCGCGCGCTGAAGAGGTGGCGCAGATTATCGCCGATCACCCCCACTGGGGGCTGGAGGTGCTCGGCTTCGTCGCCCCCAACGGTGCGCACCCCGATGAGGCGGGCGGGCTGCCGGTCCTCGGCGCCGCCGATGATCTCTCGCAAATCCTCCAGAAAGAGGTCGTGGACGAGGTCATTTTCGTGCTTTCACGGCGCCAGCTCGAGGAGTTCGAGGAGGCCTTTCTGCTCTGCTCCGAGCTCGGCATCCGTGCCCGCGTTGCGCTGTACTTTCCTCACATGAAGGCGCGGGTCGTGCTCGAGGAACTCGAGGGCATCCCCCTGCTGACCTTCACCAACACCCCGGGCGCGCCCTTTCCGCTCTTTCTCAAGTGGTTCGGAGACATCGGCGCCTCGGCCCTGGGAATGGCGCTGACCATGCCGCTGCTGCCCTTTATCGCCATCGCGATCAAGCTCGGCTCGAAGGGCCCGGTGCTGTATTCGCAGGAGCGCTGCGGGCTCAACGGCCGTCGATTCACGCTCTATAAGTTCCGCACCATGTACGAGGGGGCGGATCGTCGCCTCGACGAGGTTGCCCACCTCAACGAGGTCGAAGGCCCCGCCTTCAAAGCGCGTCGCGATCCCCGGGTGACGCCGGTGGGTCGCGTCCTCCGGCGCCTCTCACTCGACGAGCTGCCGCAGCTTTTCAACGTGCTCCGCGGCGACATGTCCCTGGTCGGCCCGCGGCCACCGCTGCCGGAGGAGGTCGAGCGCTACGAGCGTTGGCAGAGGCGGCGGCTGTCGATGAAGCCCGGCCTCACCGGGCTGTGGCAGGTCTCGGGACGCGCCGGGCTCGATGACTTCAGCCGCTGGACCGCACTCGACCTCGCCTACATCGACCAGTGGTCGCTGTGGCTCGACCTCAAGATCCTACTCAAGACGATCCCCGCGGTGCTGTCCACACGCGGGGCGTCATGAACCTCAGATCTGAGTTGAGAGTTTCGAATTTAGAGTTGAGAGTTATTCTCGGCTCGCCTGGTATGCAGGCGCGCACATCCACTGTGGGGGGTTGGATGGGCACTCCCATCTCACAACTCTGAACTCTTAACTCTCAACTCAAAACTCTGCCTGTATGATTCAATCTTCCTTCTCGAGGGCCTCGAGCTGGGCGGGGCTGAGGAAGAGGGCCACGTCCCATAGCGCAGTCGACGCCTTGACCTTGGTCACCCTGTTGGCGCCGCTCTCCACACCTTCGGCGTTGATACCGATCTGGAGGAGTTGCTCGGTGAGCGTCGCCCCCTCAACCTCCTGCTGTTTGAGGATTCGGTATCGAATGCCCATTGGCGAGACGTCGCGGTACTGGACCGGCGGTATGAACTCGTAGACGAGAATCGAGTAGTCATCCTGGGCCACCACCATCATCCAGGTGGTCGTCATTACCGGCGACGTGAAAAAACCTTTGGCGAAAGGCATGAACAGGACCCAAACCTTGCGCCCGCCGAGAGTCGTCTCCCGGACCTCCTTCACCCACACTCCCTCCATCTTGAGGCTGTGTGGGAGTAGAAGAGGAAACAGGGTCTGGTTGAGGGTCGTCTCCGCCATCGCCGACGTCTGCGGCCGATCATCCATGACGCCGGCCTTGGTCGACCATCCGCCGGCGCCGTGGTGGGCCACGACGACGTCGCCCGGATACTCGATGCGTTGGTTCTCGAGATTCGCCGTGTCGACGTATGCGGTGTAGGTGCTTGTCGTCCCGGTTCCGTCGTTGTGGGTCTCCTCCTGTTCGACCTCGAGCTTGAGAACCCCGATTTTTGCAAAGGACTCGCCGCCAGCCGCGGCGATCATTCGATCCACGATCTCTCCGGGTTCGGGAGTTTCGGCAGAAAGAAGCGCCGGCGCCACGAGCAGCACTGCCAACAGAACATTCAGGACGTGTCCATACATTGATTCACTCCTAAGACAGGTGCCATCCCGACACCATATTCGGTCGCTGGGGATTATAAAGCAACACTCATGCCACCGGTAGTGACATTGAAGGTTCAACGTTGAATGATCAACATTGATACGATGTATGATCAAAAAAAAGGAGCTGCGAGATGCAGCCCCTTTTTGCCGGTTGCTCTGACCCGACGTTACTGCAGCGGCAGCCCCTGGAACTTCCGCTGTGCCGGAATGAAGATCGAGTCCTGGTTGCGGTTGTCGATCTCGGTCGCATAGACCGCGACCCCGCCCCCGCTCGTGACCTCGACCTTGATCGACCCGCTCATGGTGACATCACGCAGACCCAGCTTTCTGAAGACATCGAACTGCCACAGCTTTCCGGGCGCGATATTGGACTCGAACGGTTCGGCCGCCTCGACACCGAAAATGTCGTAGAGAGTGATCCGCACTCCGGTCCAGCCATCACGGTCGGTGTTGAGCAGACCGATATTGGTGCGGAAGCCGACGCTCTGGTCAGCCGAGTTCGAGACCCCGGTGATGTAGCCGGTCTCACCCGGCAGCAGGAGATCGTCGGGCCCGAAGGCCTGGAGGTTGAGTCCGTAGGTCCCGCCGGTCTCGGTGTCGAGATTGTAGGTGCGCGCGGCAACCTGTGGTGCGGGACCTTCCCCGGCGCCGGTGAGGACGATGTAGCCTCGCGTTTCCTGGAGATTGAGCTCGTTCGAGACGATGTCGAGGTACTGCTTGGTGCGGTTGGCGGCGAGCATCGGAAATTCGAAACCGTAGGAATCGGTCGGGTTGTCACCGACAACGAACTCCAACTCACCGCCGAGCCAGTCCCCGGTGGGGTTGTAGAGCCACAGATCGGTGCGCCACTGTGAGTCGTTGATGCCCTCGAGGCTGGCGACACCTGCCAACCAGATCACATTCTCCTCGTGGAACGAGGACAGATAGAGGACCGAGTCGCCGGAGATATTGTCGACCACCGTCCCAATGGCCTCGACGTCGTGGCCGTCGACACCCGCCCGCACCGAGAACGGATCCGGATCGCTCTCCAGCCCGAGCCAGACGGCGATCTCGTTGAGCTGCTTGGTGCTATGACCGCGAACCAGGGCGCTCCGGGGCACGCCGACCGGGTGGCCGCCCTTGTCGTACGCAGTGATCTCGACCCACACCGCCTCGTCGCTGTAGTTCACCAGCCGCAGGTTGGTGCGGTAGTCCTCGCTCTGAATCAGACCCGTGAGATCGAGGAACTCACGTCCGACGCGCTTCACAGGCAGGGCCGGAACGAAGAGCCCGAGCGAGCCGTCCGGGGTGTCATTGAAGGTGCGCGAGACCGACAGCACCTTACAACCGGAATTGCTCTGCGACTCGATGCGCACCGAGCCCGTGATCTCGTCACCCACGAGACCGGGGATGGCCTCGGTGATGTCGGCGAAGATCCTGGTCTCGTCCGGTCCAAGCCCGAACTCGCGGAAGAACAGGTCGGCGTCGGTGTTGTCGGTGTTCTCGGGTTGGTACTCGATTCGCACGGCGAGGTTCTCGCCGCACGGGTTGTAGAAGCGGAGGTCGGACTCCCAGCGGGTGTCGTGAGCGCCGTCGAGGCTCACCGCCGCCCCGACCACGAAGTCCTCCACCGGCGCCTCCTCGACCATGACGTAATCCAGGGTCGAGTCGGAGCCGAAACAGTTGCTGGCGGTCAGGCTCACCCGATAGCGGCCTGGTTCGGCAAAGACGTGGCTGAAGCCCTGCTCGCTGCCGGTGCCCACGTCCTCGATGACCGGGTTACCGTCTTCGTCCTCGATCCTGGTGACGGTCCACTGCCAGGCAGTCGGCGCGGTGTTGCCCAGGTTGGCGCTCTGGGTCACCCTGAAGTTCTTATTCTCGATCCTGATGGTCGCCGAACGTGACGACAACGCGTCGTTGACGGCGACCGTGTAGGCCACCGACCCCTGGCCGGCGCCGGCGCCGGAGTCGATGGTCACCCACGACGAGCTCGTGGTCGCGTTCCAGGCGCAGTCGTCGGTGGTCACGACATTGAAGGCGCCGCTGCCTCCCGCAGGCAGGAAGCTGGCCGAGTATTGGCTGAGTGCGTAGGTGCAGCCCCCGCCACCGTCGTCGCAGGCGCCGATATCCGCCACCGTTAGGCTGTTCGAAGCGGTGCCGACGACGCTGCCGTCAACCTTGACCGTCAGGCTGACAGTTTTCTCGCCGCTCGACGAATACGTATGCGAAAAGCTGTGGCAGTTGCCGAAGAGTGGAATGCAGGTCTGCACCTGATCCACGCCGTCGCACCCGGGCCCGCCGAAATCCCACTCGGCCTGTACGTCGCCCGAGACGCCGGCGATGTCGAACGTCACCGATTCGCCGATTTCGGGCACCGTGGGATCCCATGTGAATCCGATGGCCTCAACACCCTTGGCGGCCGACTTCGATGAGATGTCGGTGAAAATCACCTCCTCGCCGGTGTAGACCTCGTCCGAGCTCATTGTGAAACGGGCGTCGGGGCGGGCATCGGCAAGACAGCACTCACCCGTGTTCCCGACGACAGGATTCCTGACCTTGACGCGTCCGTCGACCAGCACCATTTCGATGCTCTTCTCACCCGAGGTGGAGTAGACCCACTGCATAGTATTGCAGGTACCGCCCGGCAGGAAGGTGCAGCCAATGACCGGACTGCTGCCGCGGCAATCCGGCTCGCCAAAGTCCCAGCTCGCCACCTCGAGGATCGGATCGACTGAGATTGTGATCACCTCACCGATCTCCGGGTGGGTGTTGGAGAGTGTGAAGTTGGCCGGCACGCTGGGCGCCCTCTGTGTGACGAGAAAACCGTGGCCGGCAGCGATGATGCTGCCGATGCGCGCCGGGCCGGTGTTCTCGTCGACCCGGTAGCGAACCGTTCCGTTGCCGGTTACCTGGCCGGTGGGCGACAGGATGGTGATCCACTCTGGGAAGGTGGTGGCTGCGGTCCAGGCGCAACCCGGGGTCGCCGTCACCTGGAAGGATCTCTCGCCGCCGCTGGGCCCGAGTTCGGCGCCGGAGGAACCAAGGGTGTAGGTGCACCCTCCACCACCGCCATCGCAGCTTCCGCTCCACGCCACGGTCAACGGCACGGAATCTGCGGTGAAGATCGTGGTGCCAACCGTGACGGTCAGGCCGACCGTCTTGTTGCCGCCGGAGTTGTACTTGTAGGCGAGCGCCTTGCAATCGGTCCAGAGCGTTGGAACGCACGTCGGCGTGGAGTCGGCGCCGTCGCAGCCGCTGCCGCCCATGCTCCAGTTGGCCTGGTCGATGTCTCCCGGCACGCCGCTGATCGTGAAGACAATACTCTGGCCGATCTCCGGGTTGGTCGGGTTGAAGCTGATTGCGGGCTGGATGGCGCCGTTGCCGACCCACACGTTCTGCGACATCGACGACGTGGCATAGTCATCGTTATTGGTCACCAGGAGGCTGACCGTGTACCAGGTGTCCGGTTGCAGCGAGTCACCGGGGATCGTGCACACCGCCGCCGCCGGGCATCCGGTGTAGGCGTCCGGCCCGTCGAACTCCTCGACCGTCCACGCGAAGCTCAGGTCGCCGCCCACCGGCTTCGAGATCGAGCCGTCGAGGGTGATGTCCTGGGTGTGGAGCGGGCTTGAAGGCGAGATCGTGAAGTCCGCCGCCACCGACGTGACGTCGAAACCGGTGATGTCGGCGGTCGCCTGGTAGGTGCCGCCGGCCGCGGTTTTGTGCAGATAGTCGACCGTGAGGTGAAACGCCCACACACCGGCCTCGCCAAGGGTGGCGGTCACCGGTGAGCCGGTGCGGTTGAAGCTCGTGCTCTGCGGCGGATCGATCGTCCAGGTGTAGGGGTTGGTGTCCGGGACGCCGTCGGCGGTTGCGGTCAGGGTCACGCTCTCGCCCACCACCACCGCCGACGGCACGATCGCAATCGTCGCCGTCGGCGCACGGTTGATGTTGATGTCGGTGTCGAACGCCGCCCTGTCCGGCGGGAGATCGTCACTCTCGACCACGATGTGGGCCTTGTAGGTCGTGCCCCACGCCAGGTTCTGAGGAATCTGGAAGGGGATCTCGTGCGGGTTGGGGGGGCCCTGCGGTGTCGGGTTGCCGGCCACGATGGCGCCGCTCGGCTCCTCGGTGATCCACACCGCCCAGCGATCGACGCGGCCGGTGGTGATGTCGCGGACGGTCACGGTGTCCCCGGGGAACGCCGGGTCCGGCGTGATCACCAGATCGGCCCACGCCGGGGTCGGCTGCAGGCAGTTCGAGAGATCGAAGACCTGGTGGATGGCGTAACGGCTGAGAAACACAACCGAGCCGTCGGGCGAGAGGGCGCCGCCGGCGGCGAAGGCGCAGATTGGAAGATCGTTGTGGATGAGCGACGGATCGGTCCAGAAATCGGCCTCGAATTCCTGCGGGCCCGAGGCCTCGACGGTGAAGGTCCGGGTCGAGTCGGGCCAACCGGCGACGTTGGTCATCAGGGTCGGCACGCTGCCGGCGCTCGGCGAGCGCAGCGACACATTGTTGGCCGAGCCGGTAATGGTCCACAGCCGCACCGGAACGTCGGGGGTGGCGATGTCCCAGATCTGAATCTCCGACGCGGCCACGTCGCCCGAAGCCAGGTATGCATTCTTACGATCGATCGAGAGCTCGTACCGCCGCCCCCGCATCCCAACCGGCGACCTGAGGTAGGTGAGCGACAGTGCCGCGACCGCGCCATCCGCCCGGAAGACGTGGGTGGTTCCGTCACTGCCGGCCGCAAAGAGATAGAACGCGGCGCCGGCATCGTACTCGTGCAGCCCTTTGACGTTGAGTCCCGCGGTGCCGATCTCGACGCAACCGATGGGGTCGAGATTGCTGACACCGTCAACGGTGTACAGGTTTGAGCCACTGCAGGCACCGGGCCCGGTGGCGGACACCAGGTACTCTTGGCCGCCCTTTGCAAAGACATAGCCACCGATATTGACGTCGAAGCC
>Ga0164313_10006435_pt1 | contig 10355 bp, 5 predicted proteins | sample GuaBasSedimGuay4_FD_113735 | JGI IMG/M metagenome (GOLD analysis project Ga0164313, IMG submission 113735) | Subseafloor sediment microbial communities from Guaymas Basin, Gulf of California, Mexico - Guay4, Core 4569-4, 0-3 cm | ecosystem: Environmental > Aquatic > Marine > Hydrothermal vents >...
ACATGGCGCCGGTAACAACACAGCAGAAGAGGACGATCAGCAGGATCGCCAGGATGCCCTTGACCATGAAGTAGGCTTTGAGGGCGCTGAGGGCTGCGACCAGGAGAACCTGGTCGCAGCCCTCAGCGCCCTCAAAGCCTACTTCATGGTCAAGGGCATCCTGGCGATCCTGGTGATCGTCCTCTTCTGCTGTGTTGTTACCGGCGCCATGTTCATGGGCGCCGCTTTGGCGTCGGCCTTCGGCAATCAGTAGGCGCCCCGAAACGCGGCGTCTCGAGACGGCCCGTGGCCGCGTTCAATCGCCGCGCCGAAGCAGCGCTGCGACGCGCCGCGCGAGCTGGCGTTCGGTGAAGGGTTTCGCGAGCAGGTTCGTCGCCGGGTCGAGGCGTGCACCTTCGCTCGCCTCGTTGCCGGCGTAGCCCGACACGTAAAGGACCGGCAGCTCGGGGTGGCTCCCGCGGATCTTTCGAGCGAGCTCGATACCGCTGACGCCGCCGGGAAGGATCACATCGGTGAGCAAGAGGGCGACGTCCCGATTCACGTCGTCATCGAGGCCTTGGTTCCCGCGCAGCAGGCTGAGCGCCTCCGCAGCCGTCGCGGCCTCGACGGCCACGTAGCCGAGGCGTTCGAGGAATACGACGGTCACCGCCCTCACCGGCGAAGAGTCTTCGACGACGAGAATGCGTTCGCCTTGGCCGAGGGGCAGGTGGTCGTCGGCTTCAGTTGGCCGCGCGGCTTCGTGAGGGAACGTGCCCCGGGGAAGATATATCTCGAACGACGTGCCGTGGCCGACCTGGCTGCGCACGTCGATGTGCCCGTTCGATTGGTTGACGAAGCCGTACACCATGCTCAGCCCGAGGCCGCTCCCTTCACCGACCTCTTTGGTCGTGAAGAACGGTTCGAACGCTTGTTCGAGGACCTCCGGCGCCATGCCGGACCCGGTATCGGTCACGGCGAGCATGACGTAGTCCCCCGGCGGGATCCCGTGTTCCGCCGCGTGGGCCTCGTTCAGGCGCGCGTTGGCGGCCTCGATGGTGAGCGTGCCTCCGAGGGGCATCGCGTCCCTGGCGTTGATCGCGAGGTTCAGAATCGACGCCTCGAGCTGGGCCGCATCGACGTGGCACGCCCAGAGGCTGGGACCGGTGATCGTCTTGACCTGAATGCTCTCGGTGAGGCTGCGCTTGAGCAGCCCCTCCATGTGCACGACCAACTCCGCGAGGTCTACGGACTGGGGAGAGAGCGGTTGCTTACGGGAGAAGGCGAGGAGGCGGCGAGTCAGGGTTGCCGCACTCCGGGTGGCGGACCGCGCGCGCTGCATCGCGTCCGTCGCTCGCTGGTCGGTGATGCTCGCTCCGATGAGCTCGAGGTTCCCGTGGATCACGGTCAGCAGGTTGTTGAAATCGTGGGCGATGCCCCCGGTCAGCTGCCCGATGGCCTCCATCTTTTGGGCCTGCTGGAGCTGTTCGGCGAGGCGCGCGACCTCGTCCTGAAGAGCCCGGGCTCGCTCCCGGGCGAGTTCCTCGCGCAGCCCCTCGAGCTCATCGTCGATGGTTTTCTCCGAGGCGTAGATCGAGATCTCGACGACCTGCTCTCCGTCGTCCGCCTCGAAGGAGCGCTCGTCCGCCCAGCAGCCGTGGCCGAGGGCGTGATTGAAGAGTCCGATCATCTTGCCCCGGAGGAACGGACATCCCCAGGGGTCCTCGACCGACTCCTGCATCACCAGCTCCCAGGGAGAGCGAATCACGACCGTTGCCTCACAGGCCTCGCGGTCGAAGTGGGGCAGCTCGAAGCGTCCCCACCCTGCGGCACCGACCACATGCCCCCACGCGAGGAAACCCTCCTCGAAGGTCTCGCCGAGGACCGTCACGATGGTGTGGTAGTCCTCGTCCGTCCCGAGGCTCGAGCTCTGGGCTATCAGCAGGGAGAAGAGGTCGCTGCCCATCTCATCCCGGAGCGGCGTCAGCATGCGCAGGAGCGACGGGTTCAACCAGAACGTGCTGGCCGGTATGCCGTAGAACGACATCGAGCCGCTGTCAGCGTCCCAGCAGATCTCGACCCCCGCGATCTCCGTCGACGTCGTGCCCACCCTCGAGCCCACTTCCAGCCAATCCCCAACTGGCTCGGGAACGCTACCCTAGTTTCGCGGGTCGGTCGACGGACCGGCCGGAGTATCAATCTCGTTCGCTCGGCCGGTGGCGCTTCTGGAGCTTTTTCGATAAGAGGACACCGGAAGAGGTAGGCATGAGTTCGGAGATTCAACAGCGCAAGGTCGATCACCTCGACCTCTGCGCGACCGACGAGGTGGCGTTCCGTGACCGGACCACGCTGCTCGAAGAGGTTCGGCTGGTCCATCAGTCGCTCCCGGACATTTCCCTCGACGAGCTCGATACGACGACCGAGCTCCTCGGCAAGACCCTGAAGGCGCCGATCGTCATCGCCGGCATGACCGGAGGGACCGACCGCGCCGGTGAGGTGAACCATGCCCTCGCCAAGATCGCCGAACGCCGGGGCTACGGCTTTGGCCTCGGAAGTCAGCGGGCGATGCAGCGGGAGCCGGCGACGGCGTGGACCTATCAGGTGCGTGAGCACGCTCCGAACGTCCTGCTCCTGGGCAACGTCGGCGTCGTTCAGGCGCGGGACTATACGACCGAAGTCATCGCGAAGCTGGTCGCCGACATCGGCGCCGATGCCCTCTGCGTACACATGAACCCCGCCATGGAGCTCGTCCAGCCTGGCGGCGACCGCGACTTCCGCGGCGGCGTCGATACCTACGCGAGGCTGGTGAAGGAGCTCGAGGTGCCGGTGGTCGCCAAGGAGACCGGCAACGGGATCAGCTACGAGGTGGCGGCCAAGCTGCACGCCGTCGGCGTGCGCACCGTCGATGTGTCTGGGGCCGGCGGGACGAGCTGGGTCGGGGTCGAGACCCTTCGGGCCGAGGGTGCGAAGCGCGAACTCGGGGAGCTGCTCTGGGACTGGGGCATCCCAACCGCGGCCTCGACGGCACTCTCTGTTCGCGCCGGCATGAGCGTCATCGCCACCGGCGGCATACGCACCGGCGTGGACATCGCCCGCGCCGTGGTCCTCGGGGCGACCGCCGGGGGCATCGCCCGGAACGTCTACAAGGCGCTCCAGGAGGGCGGACCCGAGGGCGCCGAAGCGTTCCTCGACGGGGTCGAGCAACAGCTCCGCGCCGTCATGCTCCTGACCGGAAGCCGCAACCTCGCTGACCTCCGGACCGCGCCCAGGATGCTCGGGGCGGAGCTTCGCAGCTGGCTCGACTGAGCCGCCGCCTTCGGCAGCGACTCGCCTGCGATTCAACGCCCAGATCGTCGTCGAGGTCGTCGGTGCCGTCGTCGGCGGCGCCGTTGGACGGCTCCGAAGCTTGCGATCCCCAGGGCCAGCATCGCGGCGAAGTCGCTCTTCGGGTTCGTCGGGCTCTTCGTCGTGACGGAGCAACCGCCACCCCCGCCGAGGTGGGGCCCGGTGCCTTCGGCCCCGACCTCCGGGAGAACGCAGAGCAGGTCGTCTTCGACCCTCCGGCATTCGAGCCGTGGCGTACACGGTCCGGCGGCATCGGCGGCGCCACAGGCGACTGTGCACCGGGACCCATCACCAACATCGACGCAGGTGCCGTGTATGCAGGTGTCCTCCGGTGCGCATCGCTCGCCGAGGAGGACGTTCCCCGGTGACGGCACGCAAACTCTCCCGTCGCAGGTGAAGTCGTCAGCGCAGCTCTCGTCCCTCGTGCAGGGGTGAACACAGAACCCGGCTTCGCAGCGCTCGCCGAAGCTGCAGTCACCGTCGGCGATGCACGTCTCGGCGGTGCCGCTTCGGTCCCCGGGCACGCACCGGGTTTCTCGGCAGTGGAAACCTCGGCCGCATTCCACATCCTGGGCGCACGCGGCGCTGCAATAGGTCACGCCGGCCCCTTCATCGCATTCGCCTGAGCGGCACGCGCTGTCGTCGTCGCAGGCCTCGCCGAGGCCTCGTGGTGCGGAGAGGATCGCAGCCGCGATGCACGACCCGCATTCGCCGGGCAGCGCGGCGCATGCTTCGGTTACGGCGCAGAGACCGGCATCGGTGACGCAAGCCGATAGGCAGCGGGGGACGCCATCGCCCGGATCGTCGCATCGCAGGGATGCGCACTCCGTGTCGTCGGTGCAGGGCTCGCCAACCGACGTGGTCCCGGCGCTCCCGGCGGTGCAAAGCCCGTCGCATTCGGGGCCCTGGGCGCAGTAGACGCCGTCGGTCGGGGTCGACCCGGCGTCGAAGGCGTGAGGTACCTCCCGGCAGGACGTGGCCGGCGAGCTCGGGTCACAGCGCCGGGTGCAGGCCCGGCCCGCTCCGGTATCGCCGCAAAAAATGATGGCGTCGGGAGCGTTGCCATAGGCTTCGAGGTGCGGCGGGAGGGCCGAGAATGCGCATTCTGCGTCTTCGACGCACGCCTCGCCGACCGCCTTGCAGCCTTCGTCGATGGTGCCGTCGCAGTCGTCATCGACCGAGTTGCAGTCCTCGGTGCGACCGGCCGGAGAGTCGTAGGGGCATTCGCCGGCGCCGATGATCGAGGCCTCGATGAGGCCGAGGAAGGGCTCGACGAGGTTGTATCCGTCGGAGCTGCTCGGGCACTGATCTCGGATGCCAAAGGAGGCCACTCCAACCACGATCCGCGGCGAGCCTTCGATGATGGCGGGCCCCCCGGAGTCCCCGGGGCAGATCGTCATCGAGGTGTTCAAGACGTCGCCGATGATGCTCCGGACCCGGGCCGTCGTCGTATACTTATCGCCGGTCTCCCCTTCGGGACGCTCACCGAAGCCGACGGCGGTGAAGTCTTGGCCGGGAGTGGGCCGCTCTCGGCCGACGCGGATGGCGTCCACGTCGGTGATGGGCTCGCGCAAGGTCACCGTGGCTACGTCGATCCCGATCAGGGCACCGCCGAGGCCGGCTTCGGGGGTGGAGGTATAGACCCCCGGGGTGGTTCTCACGTCTCGCACGGCGTGATCGATGGTGGTGTCTGTGTCGGCCCCGAAACCCACCTGGATGCCGGACGCCGGGTAGGGCCGCGCAGCTCCCGCGGCTTGGACGCAGTGTTTTGCGGTGAGCACGACGGATGGAGAGATTAAGGTGCCGGTGCACAGCCCGATGCCGCCGAAGACCTTCACGACCACCACCGCCGGTTCGCCGTCGGTGGGTGCGCCCCCTACGATCTCGGCTGCGGTGTTGCCCACGCCGCCGAAGTCACCTGCCTCCGCCACATCGGAGGCACACGCTGCACTCAGGAGGACCAAGCTCGAAGCGACGACCAAACGCATCAGGGAGAGTTAACCTAGCGCATTCGTGAGGAGGGGACCAAACGGGGCCGAGCTCAGGGTCGAGACGAAGAGCAGGGGGCCGTCGTAGGTTTGGTCTCGGGCGGCATCGAGGAGAGCCGCGAAGGCCTTCGCGGTGTAGGTGGGGTCGAGGCGCAAGTCGTCGCCGCCGGCGAGGGAGGTCGCGTGTTCACCGGCCCCCGTGCTCGCGCCGTAGGCCGGGCCCCGATGCCTTCCGTCGATCACGATAGCCCGGACAGCCTCGTTGGCGACGATGGGGAAACGACCGTCGTGGAACCGGATGAGAGACACCGTGTTCTGCACCAGCCTCGAGAGGGTCGGGCCGTTGATGGCGAGGGGGCCGGTGACACGCACGGCGACGATCGGCGTCACCAAGCCGGCCGCCGCCAGACCGATGGCGAGGCCAGACGCCGTACCGCCGCTCCCGGCGGCGAGGAAGATGGCCGCGGGCTCTGGAATCTCGCCTTCGTCGATCTGCCGGGCGAGTTCGACGCCCGCGGCGACGTAGCCCAGGGTGCCGATGGGGGTCGAGCCGCCGGGTCCGATCAAGTAGGGCGATGCACCCCCGATCTTGAGACGCGCGACCTTCTTCGCGATCGCGAAGGGCACCGCGGCTGCCGTCCGGACTGTCGTGACCTTCGCGCCTGCGGCGATCATGGCCCTCTTCACCTCGCTGACGTGGGGGCTCGACGGTTGCGGGAAGAGCACGGCGTGGACCTCGAAGCCCTCCTGGGCGCCATAGATCGCCGTCGCCAGGCAGTGGTGGGAGCCGTAGCCCCCGACGGTCACGATCGAACGCGCGCCCTTCTCACGGGCGTCGCCGAGGAGCCACTCGAGCTTGCGTACCTTGTTGCCCCCGTACCGCTCCGCCGTCGCATCATCTCGCTTGGCGTAGACCGCGGTCCCCGCGCGCGCCGATACGCCCTCGAGGTGGGTCACCGGAGTCGGCGTATCGACCAAGGGCACCCGGGGGATCGTCCCGAGGCCGGGCCATCTTTCGATCAAGAGCACGTCGCGCCTACCCGTCTCTTTCGCTCGTTGGCTCGGTTGCCTCGGCCGAACCCGAGGGCTCGGTGGGCGCGGGAGGCGCAACCGGCTCGGCCGGAGTCCTCTCCCCGACCACTGCCCTCCCCCTGGTTACCGCGAGCACATCTTCCGTGCGTTCGAGGAGGTCACCCTCGAAACGTCCGGCGAAGCGCATCTCGAGGAGGTGGGCCCGGACGTGCCACAGCGCCGGATCACCGCCGTCCTGTCGGACCGCGGGCGCAGCGTCGGGGCGAACCCATGGAGACGTGAGGGTCGCCTCGAGCAGTGCCCGGCGCACCTCCTTCGTCGGCCCCAGGTTCTCGACCCGGAGGGTCACCTCGTGCACCGGGCCAGCCGCTTCTTGCACCGCTACGTGGGAATTCAGGAGTTGGCGGTTGGGTACGGCGATCCGGTTCCCGTGTCCGTCCCAGAGCCAGACCGCCCGCAAGCCCCGCCGTTCGACGAGGCCCGAGAGCTCCCCCGTCGACATCCAGATGCCCGGCCGGATGCGTCGCTCGAAGGAGATCACCGCCGCGCCGATCAGGTCAGGCAGCACGTCGCGGGCCGACCAGCCGACCGCGACTGCGACCGCGACGATGGCCCAGGGCACTGCGGGTTCGAGGGCCGGCGGTAGGAGGCGCGCTACGATGCCGGCGGCGGTCAAGAGCGCGAAGAGTTGCAAGACGACGTGCACCAAGCCGAGGGCGGTCGGGATCACGCCTTGGACCGGCAAGCCGAATCGCAGCCGGGAGACGACGGTCACCAGGAGCAAGCTGACGAGCAGGACGCCGACCATGCCGAGGACTGTCCAGCCTCTCCCGGGGAGCTCCGGGAAAGCGGAACTCCACAGGTCCGGCCCCGGAGTGTCGGCGGGCGCTGGGGCAGGCGGCGGCGCGTCCGGGGTGAGAGACCCGGGGGCAGGTGTCGATGCCTCGGGGCCTTCCTGCACCAACGCCGGCTCTCCCCCGATGTCATTCCCATGCTCGTCGCCGACGGAGACGTCTTGGGCGTTTGCCGAGAACGCGCCGAACGCCGTGAGTAGGCAGACCAACGCCATGAGACTACGCGCCATCATTGCACCCACCCTCGGGTTTTGAGTACGCGGTAGACGGGCCCGCGCAGGTGAGAGGGGATCCGGTAAGCGCCATTGTCCCGGGCCTCGAGGAGGCCCATGTGGGCGAGGCGCGCCAGGCGCGCTTCGGCGGCCGGAACGTCGACCCGGTACACGTGAGCCTGGACGGTCGCGTTCATCCAACCCTGCCGGGCGACCTGGTAGAGGTTCAATAGGACGTCCTCTGGGAGCGCCCGAATGGCCCCCTCGGGGGACCGCGGCACGGCCCCGACGCGTACGAAATCTGCGGCCTCGTCGACCTCGTCGATCGACGTCAACCAGAGCACGAGGGCATCCCGGACCAGGCCGCCGGACGCGTCGTGGAGGGCGCGGAAGTACGCCTCGTAGGGTCTTCGGATCCGGCTCGCGCTGCGCGCGAAGACCTCTTCGAGGCGCGTGCGGTCCGCCCGCGGTTCGAAGTTGAGGCCGTAGCCCGACAGGCCGTGACGTGCGAGGACCGCGGCTTCGAGCTCAGCTGGTGCCAACTCCGCGACGTCGACGACCTCCGGGAACGCTTCTGCGATCGGCGCCGCCTGACACGCCACCTGCCAGACCAGGCGGTCGCCATAGAGCAGCCACGAGTTCCGGCCGCCGTCGCAGATGACCCCGTGCACGAAACGCGAGAGCGGTGCGAAACCGCCGGCGTCCATCGAGACCAGCCAGTGAAATCCCGAAAGCACGAAGAGTTGCCCGGTGACCCCCTCTTCGAACCACCGGCTCACTTCCTCCACGGTGGTTGGTCCGTCGAGGGAGATCTGCCGTACGTTGCGAAAGTTTCGGGCCCTGAGGATGGCGCGGGCGAGGGCCCCCTTGCCGGTTCCGTCAGGGCCGACGAGCGCGACCGAACGCAGCTGGCCGGGGGTCTTGCCGCTGAGGACCCGCCGGGCGCGGTCGATCGCGGCCTCGCGGCCGGTCAGCACGTCGGCGGCCTCTACCGTCTTGGCGGCGAAGAGGCGGCGGTACACGAGGGGGACCCCCGCCACCGGCTCCGGCCGCGCGAATACCTTGGGGTCGGGCTTCCATGCTCGGCGGGTATCGGGCAAGCCGAGGAAGCGGCGCCAGGCCTCGATCCTCGGTCCCCCGATCAGGTTGACCAACGTGCGCTTTCCGAGAGCCCTGGCGCGGACGAAGACCGATGGCAGGGCCTCGGCGTGCTCCATGAGGCGCAAACCGGCCGCCCGTCGCCGCAGCAGGTCGACCCGGTCCTGGGTCAGATCACCGTCGACCAGTTGCGCACGAAGCTCGTCGATTCCCCCGAGAACGGCTTCGCGGAGGTCGGCTCCCAGGCGGTCTGCCCATCCCCGCGATGCCTCGGCGTGACCGTGGATGACCTCTTGGCCGCGGTCGAGGGCGCCGAAGAAGATCTCCCCGAGGAGCTTCCTGGTTTCCTCGGGCAAAGCTTCATCCGCGACCACGTCGAGTTCGGTGCTGGCGAGCTCCACGTTGAAGGCGATCAAGCGAGCGATTTCTCCGAACGAGACGACCAGCGGCTGTACCTCGTCGGACATCGCCCGAGTCGTGCCGATCAGCCCCGGGGCGACCTGCGCTTCTACATGAGCGATGACCAGGTCCCGAAAGGGAACGTCGATCACCGCGACCGGCGGCGGCAGGCGATGCTCGCCCCGGGCTAGGCGCCCCCGGGGAACCTTGTACCAGTCCCCGAGACTTTGAGCCGCGCGCCGGAGCGCGTCGAGGAGCGGGGCGACGGTGTTCTCCTCGCTGAGCTGTTCCCGGAGCTGGACTGCCTTGGCTTCGGCCTCCGCGGCGACCTTCTCGAGGGGCTCCGTGAGTTGGCGAACCGTCGCAGCCACCTCATCGCCGGTCGCCTCTCCGGCGCCGAGCTCCGCCTCGAGGTGAGTTCGTGCCTCTTCGATGGCGCTCTCGAGACGCTCTGCCTGCAAGTGGGTCCGGCCCCGGACGTCCTGGGTCAGTGAACGGACGTGTTCGTCGAGGGCGTCCTTGACGCGCGCCTCGAGGCCGAGCAGATCGAGCTCGAGGGCGAGCAGCGAATAGGTTGCTTCGAGGGTTCCCTGAACCCCTTCGAGGCGGCCCTCGAGGGTATCGAGCGCCTTGATCCTCTCGCGAAACACCTTGCTCGTTCGTCGCGCCGCGGTCGGCAGGTCGGGGGTGCCGTAGATCTTGGCTTCCCTCGCGAAGTCCTGAAAAGGCCCACCGAGGGCAGACGAGAGGCGGGCCGCGCCCTCCTGCGCCATGCGGGTGGTCTCGTCGAGGGCCAGGGCCAGTTCCGCGTCGATGTCTACCCGGAGCGCCCGTAGGTCGTCTTCGATGTTCTCACCGTCACCGCCCTCGGCGATGGCGTCGTAGCCGGCGATGATGCTCTCGAAGACGCTTCGAGTTCTCGCTGCCAAATGCACGTCGGCGGAGACGAGGAGCGCCGCGAAGCTCTCGAGCTTCGTCGACGCGACGCCGGCGAGGTGGTAGCGCGCGAGTCCGCGGAGCTCGACGCTGCGGACCAGGGTTTTGCTCGATAGGCGCCGGCGCATCGAGAGCGCCGCCCGAGCAACGGCCTGGCGGGGTGATTGACCATCCTGGCGTCGAAAGGTCTCCGGTTCGTAGGGTGCGCTCAGGCGCTCGGGCGTGCTGTCGGCGATCGTGTCGATGGCGTCTACGATCTGCGTCGGAGTCCAGTCGCGCTGCCCCAGGCGCGCGCCGCGACCGAGGATGACCCCATGCCACCTCTCCGCGAGCTCGGACTCCTCCGCGTGCAGGGAGAGCGCGACGCTCGGCTGAGCACCGTCTCGGAGTCGAACCGTGAGCCTGCGGTGGTGCCGGAGGAATTCGCGGCGGAGGTCGCGGAGGTAGATCTTCGCTTCTTCGCGGTACTCTTCCAGCAACCCCCGGGTCACGTTGTCGACCAGCTCCTGGAGGTC
>Ga0164313_10006436_pt1 | contig 10355 bp, 7 predicted proteins | sample GuaBasSedimGuay4_FD_113735 | JGI IMG/M metagenome (GOLD analysis project Ga0164313, IMG submission 113735) | Subseafloor sediment microbial communities from Guaymas Basin, Gulf of California, Mexico - Guay4, Core 4569-4, 0-3 cm | ecosystem: Environmental > Aquatic > Marine > Hydrothermal vents >...
GGCCGGCAGAGCCCCCCGGCGATATACCTGCTCGTCGAGACTGTAGAACCGTTTCAGATTGAGGTTGGCATATTTCATCACTATTTCATTCAGCGAATCTCTTTCTTTTTTGAAATTGCCAATTCTATTTTCAGTCATATTTGACTCCGTTCTATTATAGATTATGAATTTCTGAACCAAAAAATATTAAGTTATTAATTTATCAAATTAATCCTGCTTGGCAAGATTATAGAGCAGGTTCCAAAATAATTTAATCTGAAATTGATCAATAGACCTTGACCTTGAATCTTGATAGCATTAAATTCCAACTCTTTGAAACTTATGAGGTTGAATTGTCAAAATCGATTCTGATAACAGGCGGGGCCGGATTTATCGGTTCTCATCTGGCCGAGAAACTTTTGAAGGAAGGTCAGCAGGTTACGGTCCTGGATAATTTTAATGACTTTTATGATCCAGCCATTAAAAGAGAGAATATTAAATTCTGTTTTGATTATTCCAACTGCAGTCTTGTTGAAGGTGATATACGGGATAGGAAGCTTGTGAATAAATGTTTTGAAGAATATGAGTTTGATGAAATCATTCATATTGCCGCCATGGCCGGGGTGCGACCGTCAATAAGAAATCCGCTTTTATACCAGGATGTAAACTTGAACGGAACGATGAACCTGCTGGAGGCCTGCCGCCAGTATAAAATTCCCCAATTCATATTCGCTTCATCATCGTCAGTCTATGGCAATAACCCGAAACTGCCATTTAGTGAAAACGATCCGGTTGATAATCCGATTTCGCCATACGCCGCCACAAAAAAAGCAAGTGAGTTGATGGTCTATACTTATCATCATTTATATAATATCAAGGCTGTTTGTCTGCGTTTTTTTACCGTCTATGGTCCCAGACAGAGACCGGAGATGGCGATTCACCTGTTCACTGATAAAATATATCATGACGAGGAGATTGTTATGTTCGGTGATGGCCGAAGCAGACGTGACTATACCTATATCGATGATATAATCTCCGGGATTATGAAATGCCGCCGGAAAAAGTTCGATTACGAGATATTTAATCTGGGCCGCTCCGATACGGTTAGACTCGACGAGCTGATTAATAAAATTGAGAAAACTCTTGATAAAAAAGCAAAAATATTAAAAAAACCGTTTCAACCCGGCGATGTTAATCAGACTTTCGCTGATATTTCCAAAGCATCAGCTATCTTTGATTTTGAACCGGAGATTTCTATTGATGACGGTTTGCGAAATTTTGTAACCTGGTACATTAATAAACAGGGGTAATAGATGAATATATGTATGGTGGGAACCGGTTATGTCGGTCTGGTGGCCGGCGCCTGTCTTTCCGATTTCGGTATGAATGTGATTTGTGTCGATAAAGAAAAGGACAAAATCGATCGGTTAAACAACGGCGATATACCTATTTATGAAATCGGCTTACGAGAAATAATTGAAAGAAATGTCAAATTGGGCCGTCTGCATTTTTCCACCGATTTAAAAAAAGCGGTTGACCGGTGTCTGGTCATTTTTCTCGCCGTTGGAACTCCGGAAAATCCGGATGGTTCAGCCGATCTCACCGCCATAAGAGATGTAACTAAACAGGTTGCCGAATGTATGACCGAGTATAAGATTATAGCGATAAAAAGCACGGTTCCGGTTGGCACCGCGCGCGAACTGAAAGAGCTTATAAGAAAAAATATTTCGAAAGAGACTGATTTCGATGTTGTCTCCAATCCAGAGTTTTTGAGACAGGGGGCGGCGGTTGAAGATTTTCTGCGGCCGAACAGGATAATTCTTGGTTGTGATTCCGAACGCGCTTTGGCTATAATCAGAGATATTTACCGCCCCCTGTATTTACTGGACACGCCGATTATTAGCACCACCAATGAAACGGCCGAAATTATCAAATATGCGGCCAACACCATGCTGGCTCTGAAAATATCGTTTATCAACGAAATTGCCAATCTCTGCGATGTCGTCTCGGCTGATGTTTATCAGGTGGCAAAAGCTTTGGGTATGGATAAGAGAATCGGACCAAAATTTCTGCATCCCGGTCCCGGTTTCGGCGGATCCTGTTTCCCCAAAGATATCAAATCATTGATTTATCTGGCCGATAACCTGGACTACGATTTTAAACTGGCCCAGGCTGTCGTGGAAGTGAACCGGCGTCAAAAGGAGCAGGTTGTAGAAAAATGTCGCAAGGCTTTGGGACAACTATCAGGGAAGAAAATATGTTTGCTTGGTTTATCATTCAAACCGAATACCGATGATATCCGCGAAGCACCGGCTATTTATGTGGCTCACAGATTGATTGAGGAAGGTGCCGAAATCAGCGCCTATGATCCGGCCGCTATGGAGCCTGCCGGAAAGGAACTGCCAGATATAAATTACAGAAACAACTCCTATTCCGCTTGCAAAAATACTGATATGATAATTATTATGACCGAGTGGAATGAATTCCGGGATCTTCAGTTTGAAAAAATTATATATGAAAACAAAAAGCCGATAATTTATGACACTCGAAATATCTACGACGGCAACAAGGTAAAAAAGATGGGATTTGAATATATTTGCACCGGTCGGGTAAACAGGTAAATCGGATTTTTTATAATTGACGTTGCAAACTGAAAACAGCAAACTTTAATTATCCTCAACAGGAAATATTGACTTTAGGAAAACTTTTGTAAGTCGATTATTTTATTACAGTTAATTTATGATCAATTACTATTTTTGGGAATTGATAAAAATTTTGTTTGAAATCTGAATGGGAATTGTGTAGGGTTTTAACTGGAATTGATAAGATTGAATTAATTAACATTTTTGAAAGATATTACAGATGCAGTTCAATAAAGATAGTCTAAAGATCAATGCTGAGAAAGTTGCAAATCAGTTGTCCGACTTGATATTGAGTCAAATCGGGGGAATTCTGAAAAAAGGCGGTGCCGTAGTTGGAATTTCCGGCGGGATTGACTCTTCTGTTGTGGCCGCATTATGCGCCAAAGCACTTGGCCCGCACAAGGTTTTGGGAGTAATGATGCCGGAGAAAGAGTCGTCGGGCGAAAGTGAAAAACTGGCCGGAAAGCTTGGTGAAAAATTCGGTTTCGAGACAATCAAAGAAGATATTACCGAAGGGTTGGCCGGTCTGGGGTGCTATTCAGAGAGAAATGAAGCTATCAGGAACGTTTTTCCGGAATTTGATGAGAACTGGAGATGCAAGATTGTTATTCCGACCAATATCCTTGAAAAGAAGACATTTAATCTGTTTTCGCTATGTATTGAAAATGAAGCGGGGGAGAAGAAAACAAAAAGAATGCCGCTTGCGGCGTATTTGCAGATTGTTGCCGCCTCCAATTTCAAGCAGAGATTAAGAATGGCAACACTTTATTATTATGCTGAAAAAAGGAACTGGGCGGTGGTTGGAACCGGTAATAAGGATGAACATGAACAGGGATTTTTTGTCAAATATGGTGACGGCGGAGCCGATCTAAAGCCGATTGGGCACCTGTTTAAGATTCAGGTATTCCAATTGGCGGAATATCTCGGCGTCCCCGATGAAATAATCAAGAGAACCCCGACCACCGATACTTATAGCGCCGAGGTTACCCAGGAAGAATTCTTTTTCGGTCTCGATTTTTACAGGATGGATATGCTCTGGTATGCTATGGAGAACAACGTTCCGCCGGAAAAGGCGGCAAAAGTGCTTGGTTTATCAGTTGAACAGGTAAAAACAGGATATGCCAACATAAAGAGAAAAATTATGGCGACAGAATATTTACGTCGAGAACCGCTGATGGCCAACGTATAAATATTATTGTCTGTTTGTCGAGTATGTAATTTATAGAGAAGATATTATTTAGGAAGGGTATTGATGACAGTTTTGAATGAAACAACTATTCGATCCGCTCTGAGGGCATTTATTATGGAATCCTTTTTGTTCGGAAATACCGAGCAAGCATTCGATGATTCTGATTCATTTATGGAAAATGGTATTGTCGATTCTACTGGGATTCTTGAATTAATATCTTTTATTGAAGAGCAATATAATATTCAGATTGATGATGAGGAATTGATTCCTGAAAATCTCGACTCAATTAATAATCTGGTCAGTTTTATAGCCAGAAAAACCGCCAAAATGGGGTGATGTCTTTAGTGACCCGGCAGGGAATTTATTCTGTCTCATTTTTTTATACCCGGCTTCACGGGTTTGATGACATCTCATTATGAAGATCTACGATTTATTGGAAAAAAGCGCCTTTCAATTCGGTGAGCGAACCGCCATAATTCATCAGGAAGAAAGGATAAACTACAGGGAATTGTATCGGCAATATTGTTTATTCACCCGGTTTCTGGATAGTCTGGATCTGCCCGGAGGCTCTCGAATTGCCATACTGTATGAAAATTCAATTAACTATGTTGGTCTGTTTTTTGCAATTTCCAGGGCCGGTTTTGTGGCAGTGCCATTGGATACATCGCAGAAGCCCGATAAACTGGGCTATATTATATCAGATTGTTCTGCCGGGGCCGTTATTATTCAGTCGAAGTATCACAGAGTTTTAAAAGGAATAATGGAGCACGGCAAATCGTTGGAGTTTATTATTTCCGATAAAGAAATAAAGGCTGATTTCGGAGAGATTGAATTTCACTCCCTGTCGGGCATCAATACCGATGGGTGGAATGAATCTCTATCTCCCAATGATAGAAACTATTCTGAAAAATTTTCAGGCGAACTGGCCGCCATATTTTATACTTCGGGTAGTACCGGCACACCCAAAGGGGTCAAACTTTCACATAAGAATCTGCTTTCCAATACCTATGCAACTGTTGAGTATCTGGAGCTTAAGCCTGAAGATAGAATTATGGTAATTCTTCCGTTTTATTACATTTATGGGAATTCACTTCTTCTGACTCATATTGCATCAGGGGGAACCATTGTCATAAATAACAATTTCATGTATCCCGAACTTATTCTGGACACAATGGAAAAAGAAAAGGTAACCGGTTTTTCCGGGGTGCCGTCGAATTTCATGATTCTTCTGAACAAGTCAACTTTTTCCAAAAGAAAACTCGAAAGCCTGCGCTACTTCACCCAGGCGGGGGGTTCAATGGCGCCGGAGATAATCAAAAGGCTTATGAAAGCATTTCCGAATAAACAGATTTTTATCATGTACGGACAAACCGAGGCATCGCCGCGGGTAACCTATTTGCCTCCCGACAGACTCAGCGAAAAAATCGGCTCAATCGGAATACCGATTCCGGGTGTCGATGTCAGAATAATGAATGAAGAAGGTTTTGAAGTCCCGACCGGAGAGGTTGGTGAGCTGACGGTTGCCGGTGATAATGTTATGCTGGGATACTGGAACAAGGATGATGAAGAAAATCAGGTTATAAAGGAGAATCGTTTATATACCGGTGATTTTGCCAAAAAGGATGAAGATGAATATATATATATTATCGGGAGAAAAAAAGAGATAGTTAAGGCCGCCGGAAATCGAGTAAGCACCAAGGAGATTGAGGAACGGATTTTGGAGCATGAGAATGTTGCCGAAGTGGCTGTTTTGGGTGTTAAGGATGATATCCTCGGCGAGGCTGTTAAGGCGGTTGTTGTCCTGAAAGAAGGATGTGTCGGAACATCCCGGGATATACAGAAGTTTTGCCGTGAGAAACTGGCCGATTTTATGGTTCCGAAGTATATTGAATTTACGGATGCTCTGCCAAAACATCAATCGGGCAAAATTGATAAGACCAAATTGGCTGAAATCTAATAGAAATATAAATATGCAAGGAGAAGATAAATGACTTTCAATAGAGATGTTTTCAAAATTGATGCCGAATATGAAGCCGGGCAAGTGGAAGCCTTCCTGCTCAAATCAATTAGAGGTGTACCCAAAAGAGACGGCATTATTGTCGGTGTCAGCGGAGGAATCGACTCAGCTGTGGTTGCCTCGCTTTCTGTTCGTGCCGTCGGAAAAGAAAGAGTTCTGGGTCTTATATTGCCCGAGAAGGAATCAAATCCGGTTTCTGCAGAATATGCCAGGCTGATGATTGACAAACTCGGTATAGATTATAAGATGGTTGAGTTAACCGATACGGTTGATAGTTATCAGGCATATGCTAACCGCGATAAAATTATAAGGGAGATTTTCCCGGAATTCGACGATAATTATAAATTCAATATCTATCTTCCCCAAAACCTGCTGGAATCGGAGCGATACAATTTTTATACCCTTCGGATTGATGACGGGAAGGGAAATCAAAAAGAAAAACGATTATCCAAAAAACAATTTCTTTGCATCACGGCCACGGCCAATGTTAAAATCAGGGCGCGGATGATAGCACTCTATTACTGGGGAGAACAGAATAACTATCTGGTGGCAGGAACGACGAATAAGACCGAATTTTTGCTTGGGGATTACTGCAAATTTGGCGATGGCGGGACCGATGTTGAATGTGTTTCTCATCTGTATAAAAACCAGATATACCAACTGGGGGAATATCTTGATGTGCCAAAAGAGATTATGAAAAGAACACCAAGCCCCGACACTTTCAGTCTGCCGGTTTCCGATCAGGATTTTTACTTTCGGCTTCCTTTTGATATTCTTGATCCGCTTCTTTATTGCTGGGAGTATAAGGTTGAAATCGATAAAGTAACAAAGGGGCTGAACCTTGAAAGAGAGCAGGTGGAAAGGGTCTTTCGTGATTTTGATTCTAAATTTAATTCAACCGAACATATTCGATATCTCCCTGCGGCACTTGAAAGAGATTGGAGCAATTTCAAAAAATAACTTTTGGGTATAAGGGTTTTAACTTTGCAAAATAATCTTTATATTCATATCTTGGTATAAAGATAAAACTTACTGCCTTTGCAGGCAGTAATCTGTTGATGAAAATGAACAGGAAAAATAAAGATCAAATTGATATCGGGGAAATCAGGGCGATAATCTGGAAGAGAAAATGGCTTATTATCCTTCCGACGATTCTGGTTGCCTGTGTTGCATATGCCGGCTCTCATTTTATTAAACCGGTCTATGAGACATCGATAATAATTTGGGTTGGCAAATCATTAAGCCTCTCCGGTGACTTTCAGAGGTATATCGGAGACGATGCTTATGGCTCAAGGCGACAAATTAGTCGGCGAGAAGAGCTCAGGTCCCTTCAAAATGAAATCGTATCAACTCCGTATATTCATCAATTGGTTGACCGGCTTGAATTAGACCGGGATGCCGCTCTTGACGAAACGGCCGAGGAAATGCAATCCCAAATGGCCCATTTGACAAGAGAACAAATTAAATTTACTCTGTTGCTGGAGGAATTACGAGAAAAAATTAGGATTGAATTTTCCGGTCTTGACCAGGTCAAAATAACGACTGAAGGCAATGATCCGTTTTTGACTCAGGATATGGCGAGAACGTTGGGAGAGATATTTATTGAAGAAAAAAGAAAAGCAAGAATGAGTGCCGTCCGGGTTTCGCAGAACTTTTCATATGAGCAATTGGCACGCTACGAACCGGAACTTGAGAGAAAAATCGCAGCCAGGACAGAGCTTGAAAAGGAATTTATAAACATTCAACTCGACGGGTTGATTATTTCTGAAGAGAACCGTCGTCTTATAAAATCTGAAATAAGTGCCGACGAATTGGAAATTTCCGATTGGGAGCAGGAAGCAGGGCAGATTTTAGCAAAAATAACGGAGATTCCATCGGGAAAGATTACATTGGAGAAGTCATCTACCCATAGACGGCTAGAAAGGGAGATGCACAATCATCTAAATTCAATTGGCAGCATAATGTTGAAGCATCAATGGAACGCCCCCGAAATTCTTAATTTCAGGGCTCGCCTTTATTCTTATATAGATGAGCTGGAAGCAGAAAATAATCGTCTTGTTAGGAACCAGTTTTCGGAATACGATGAATCAACTCAGGCTAAAATAATTAGTCTGATGAATGCTCGCACACGTCTTGATATGTTATACTCAAAAAAGAACAATCTCGAACTGGGTTATGCCGAACTCCAGAATAATATTGACCTTATACCTGAATACCAGGCACGGCTTGAACAGTTGAATCGGGAAGTTGCCGCGGCTCAGGAAATTCGTGATCGGCTTAAACAGCAACAGGAAAGCGCAACCATTAAGGAGGATATTTTAAGGGAATCGGAGTTCAAAGTTATTCAGCCGGCTCAGCTTCCTCTTTATCCGATTAGACCTGACAAAAGGAAGCTAATCTTAATGGGCATTCTTTTCGGAGCGATTATTGGTGGTGGCTTGGTCCTCATGGTAGAGCTGATGGATAACTCTTTCAAGCGTGTTGAGGATGTCGAAGAATATCTGGGAATCCCCGTGATTGGTGTTATTCCGGTTATAGATTCGCTTAGAAAGACCAAAATTAAATCAATTAATTAGACGGCTGTTCGGAATGCTTATAAAAACTATCAGTGTAATTAATGATACATTAATCCTATATTTTATCTGTGCCGGGACATCGGAGCAAAATAGATAGTCCAATCATTCTAATTTTGCCAATATTTTTTAATGTATCCAGAAGTTCTGATATAATTTCTCGATACTGATCAATTTCCAAACGAGTGATTATAATTATCTGACTTGATATGCGACTGGTAGATATTAGATCTCTTTTTTATAGATTGGCGCTTCAATTACGTTGGTATATTTCACAACTGTGCCGTTCCCGGCTACCTTTATATCTATAATTTATGAGATATACTATATCAAGAATATTACTTGAGTTTGCAGGCATTCTCTATAACCTGAAATTTGGCAACGAAATACAAATATCTAATTTAATCATTGGCCGCCATATTTCTCCCTAAGATCGATTTCCAAAGATAATCAAAAAAGCCGCAGATTTTTCATCCTGGAATTTATTAATTTGTAGTAAACCTTCGGTTCTGTCATTTAAGTAATTTGATAATAATTGCTTAAAAGCTCTTACCTGTTAACTGCAATCTGTTGCACATTTCTTATGGGGGGAATCACCTAAAAAAACTCCGAAAAAGCCCCTAAATGAATCATTTTTCACTTGACTAACCATTTGACATTGTTATATTTAACTTGTATAAAAGGTTATTCTCATTCTTGCTTCAGGCCAATAAATCTGGCCAAGGGAAATAACATGTGCGATCATGCAACAGGAGACGAGTTTGGATTTGTATATGCCATTTGTGGTGTGGTACATCCATTATTGATAGATAATTCATTCTTACATAGGAGTGCGGTTCGATGAAACATCGCTATAGAACCGAGCAACCAAAAATCAAATCAATAAAACACACAATTTTGAAAGCCGTGTTCGTGTTACTGTGTTTTCTATCTCTGTCAGCTACGGCTTTTACCACAGAACTGTTCACCGACAGAGCCGATTACCCGCCGGGCGATTCGGTTGTGATTATCGGTGTTGCCTTCCAGGCGGGTGAAACTGTTATGGTCCAGGTAACTCACCTTGATGGTGATACGCCGGATCTGCCGGTTTACGATCCGTGGGATGTCGAATCCGACACATATGGTGATTTTGAGACATTCTGGATTGTACCTGACACTGCCCTTGGTGAGACATTACTGGTAACCGCCACCGGCCAGAGTTCAGGTTTGGTGGCTACGACTACTTTCACCGACTGCAATACCACCCTTTCGCTAACAACTTCAATTCCTGATCCGATTTGTCCGGGAACAATAATCGATGTTTGCGCCAGTCTTTTTGAAAAGTGCAAAGGCGGTACTTTGGCGCCTCTTGAGAATCGACCGGTACTTTTCTTTGTTAATGAAGGTAATTGCGGTGTAAATGTCGGGCAAACAGCGGATGCCACTGTTAACACCGATGCTAATGGTGTCGCCTGTGCCACTCTGACTATACCGACTACGCCGGGTGAATATTCTATAAGAGTCAAATTTTTGGGTGAATCCAAACCGGGATATGATGATCCACCCAATAGCGCCTGCGAGCCTTGGAAACGGATTAGACTTTCTTCGGCAAATGATTGTGAAACAACGACTGCTGATGCATCGGCCTGCAATAATCCGCCGGTCTGCAATGTCCCCGCCGATCAGACATTCAACCAATGCACACCGGCCCAGGTCAGTCTGCCGGTTTCCTGTTCCGATCCCGATGGTAATCTGGCCTCCGGTTACCCGATGATAGTTTCCGGCCCCGGCGCGATAGTCGGCGGCAATTGGGTTTATACCCCTTCCGGCGACGAAACCGCGGTGGTTACCATTCGTTGTCAGGATGATATGGGTGCTTACTGTGAAGCGACCTTTACAATAATCTTTGATATTAATTCCGCTCCGGTTATTACCTGTCCGGCGGATATTACCATAAATTGCGATGATTCGTCCGA
>Ga0164313_10006437_pt1 | contig 10353 bp, 14 predicted proteins | sample GuaBasSedimGuay4_FD_113735 | JGI IMG/M metagenome (GOLD analysis project Ga0164313, IMG submission 113735) | Subseafloor sediment microbial communities from Guaymas Basin, Gulf of California, Mexico - Guay4, Core 4569-4, 0-3 cm | ecosystem: Environmental > Aquatic > Marine > Hydrothermal vents...
CTGTAAAGACATAGATACCTATCCTAAACATAGTGAAGACGTAACATTACATTAAAAAAAAACAAAGATGAGTAAAGAAAAAACAATTGATGATTTAGTTGGTGAAATGATGAAAACTAAAATGAATGAGTTACCACCTAAAGCGGTAGAGTATGTAAAAAAATTATCTAGTAAGGTAGGATTCTGTGGTGAAACTTGTGTAACCGCATATTTTGATTATTGTCAACTAGAGTTAGGTATGGTAACTGATGATGAACAATACGTAATTGATGATCAAAGAAAATTATGGTACAATTAAAAAAAAACAAAGATGAAAGAAATTGAAAAATATGTGGGTAAATGTTTCAGAATTAACTTTGAATCTGAAAAAAATATGTTTTCTATATTCACCATACCCACCCAACTATTTTACGTTGAATCACTAAGTGAACTAACACCAGAACGATTTGAGGGTGAAATAAAAAGACAAAAGAGATATGAATTTAACGGTATTAAACCAAAACAAAGATGATCAAAGAATTTAAACCAATACCAAAGTAATATATTTCTATTGTCATTAATGATATACTCAATTCAATTGTATTATATAAAATTATACGAACAAATAGGGTACAAATTAGTGTTAATTTTTTATATTATAAGGAGATTTTCGATACTGAATTGTCTTTTAAAAAATATTGTAAGGAAATTTATGGGTTGGATACTGATGAGACATCTATGGTTTGGGATCATATTCATGAAAAATATAATAGAATGTCATTTAAAGGGGATATGATAAATAGGGGGGGTTATAGAATAACTCATGTAAGTGATTATGAAAATGAATATATGGGTAAGGGTTGGGAAACTGAATACCAAAAGTGGGTGGTGATGAAAAATGAAGGGAATAAAAAAATTAATAAAAACAAACTGTTGAGACATGGTATATCTCAATGAAAATAATTTATAAAAAATATGTATAAAGAAAAAAAAGAAAGAAATGTTAAAATAGTTAAAGATATTCAAGGGGGAAGACTAACTTATAGTGAAATAGGTGAAAAATATACTATCACTAGACAACGAGTATATCAGTTTGCTCGGGATAATAACATTTCTAGGTGGGAAGAAAGTAGAAAAACAATAAAAAATATAAAAGAAAGCATCAAAGAAGACATTATAAAAGGTGTTCCATATAAAACAATATGTGAAAAATATAGTTATAAAAAGTATGGTAAATCTGCATTATCAGATATGAAGTTATATACACACTTTATAGAAAAAAGAAATAAAGAAATTATTAATCTTTATAAAGAAATGTCAGCTATACTCACAATTAATATACCTGTTACTATATTAGATAACCCTTATAGGATAAATACAATTGGTGCCGTCTATGATATTTCATCTAAAAGGGGGTATAAAAAATATCCAATGATTGGTGATAGATGTAAAGGTGGTGTTTTTGAACCTAAAAAAGTTATTAATTTAATAAAAAAACTCAGATCAAAAAATTATAGTTATAGAAAAATTGCTTTAGAGTTAAATAAAAAAGGGTGGAAAACCCCCACAGGTAAATTATATAGTAAAATGAATGTTTTTTATAAACATAAAAATATATTAAAATATAATTTATAAAAATAATTAATAAAAAGTTTGGTAGTTTAAAATATTTTTGTATCTTTACAATATCAAAAACAAATAACTATGACAAATTCAGAAATTTCAACACAAGTTCAAAATTACAAAGGTAATAATGGATTCATTAGTTCACTACAAGGTGGATTAAAAAAGTATGGTAAATTAACCGAAAGACAATTATCAGCAGCTGGTAATTTTTTCAGTAAAGTAAACACCCCTAAAAAAATGGAAGACACTACACAATCTAAAGAAGTTAATGTGAATATTAAAATCTCTAAATTCATCGCTAAGAGAGTGGCTGAGGAAAACGATCTCGAATTTAAACCATTTCTTCTTACTATTACAAAAGTATTAAGAGAAACCGATAAGGCTTACCAAGTGGTAGGTAAAATGAATACATCTGATGTATCTTCTTGTAGATGTTGTGGGAAAGACTTAACAGATTGGAGATCTCAAGCCACAGGTGTGGGACCAGTTTGTTCAAAAGCTTTAGGTATCCCTTACGTTAAAAAAGAAGAAGATGTAGTTGTATACAAAAAACTTCTTAAACTTAAAATTGATAAGATTGGTGATTTAACCTTTTGGTTAGCTAAATCTCAGATCAAAGAGGGTAAGGAAGAATTGGAAAATTCAGTTATATAAAATAGTAAGGTGTTGAAGTGTGTAAATCCAGACGTGGTAATATCAGCTTAAAAATCCAGAACACATTTGCGTGACGCAGTGATTACCTATCTAAAAACCCTCTTCGGAGGGTTTTTTTATATTCTTTTTTTAGTTTTCTTTTTCTTAGGAAGTGGTTTAAGTTGTCCACCGAATATCGTATCACCTATTTTAATCTTAATATCTTCAGTTACTAAAGACTTATCTAAATATTCTTCAATAACATTTCTAACAACATCTTCAATCTCTTCTCTAACAATTTGTCTAATATTATTAGTATCCACATTTCTTTTAGGGGAAGGAGGTGTAATAGGTTTTGGTACTGGGGATTCATTTATTAAATCTTCTACATCACCTAATTCAAATGTATGGTTAGGTGATTCAGGTATTTCAATAGGATCATTAACCATTGCGTTTAATACTGCCTGTGGCATTTTACTTGTTTTTATATTTCTATATTGTCCCCCTTTCGGTGATACCGACTGAGGGGTATTGGATCTTTGTTGTGTAAAGTTTTCAGTTAGATTAGGTATTTCCTTTTCTTCGTGAGATGCTTTGTCCGCCACCATATTGGTAACTGTTCCATATTCTGAATCAGTTTTATTCATTATCGCTTTAGATTTGTTTAATATTTCCGTTAATTTATCGACCTTACTCATAATTGTTTATTAAAATTTGTTATATTATATATTTTTGTCATATCTTTATCCCCAGTAGAGTTAAATAATGGTCTAGGTTCTGAAAATGTACCACTTAATTTTTTTAATGCGTCCATTCTATCTACTCTAAATAACTTCCACCCTGGTTGTATCGTTTTAGTGTCACCACCAACCTGATATACTCTAACTACATCATTTCCAGCTTTTGACACACCGTAACAATAAATCTCAACCCATCTTTTCCCTTTTCCTCCTGGATCCTCATCATCGTCATAATATACCTCAGCAATCCTTTTCTTAACCATGCAGTCCATTATAGTAGACTTACCAGCCACTTCAAGAATAAGACTTTCTGCAATATTGTAAAGAGTCATTTTTAATTATCCGTTATCGACTATATAATTAGGATAGTATGGTTTATTTGGTCCAAATCCATTTGGTCCTGTAGTACTACCATATTTACCTTCGTTTCTAGCGATTGCATCTTCTCTAGCTGCAATATCATCAGTTCCACCACCAGAAGCACTATTTAATTGATCAGCGTTTCCGTTTGTTCCTTTTCCTTTAACATCTCCATCGGAGAGTGCGTTTGGGTGGGTTCCTTTATACCTTTTACCATCACTGTCCAGATAGGTATTTTTGATTACATTTTCTACTCTGTAAATGTCTCCCAGATCTTCTAATTTAGTTTTTGCCATAATTTCTATATTTTAGATTTATATGTTATTAATTTTTTTATTTTTGTTATTTCTTCATAAACAGGTTTACCTCTACTAATTTGTCCTGATATATCTTTAGATATCTTAGGTATCCTTATTTTTAAAGTGTTTTTATTAACTTTATTAGTGTCTTTATTGTGTTGTTTTATAAATTGGTTTGTTAATCCTGTTTCACTTTTTATTTTTTTAGGTGCTTTTACAGCTTGTGTTTCTCTATTTAATGTACCATCTACCCAATTACGTGTTGTACTACCACCATTAAGTCTATATTCAATATCATTTTGATCACCTTCAAATTTATCAAACCAGTTTTTCATTCTTTTCATTTGTTTATATTCTATCATTTCTAATTGTAGAATATTTTTAGCTCTTTTATACCCCTCAGTTTGACCACCACCTTTATTGGTGGATTCATATGTTTTAACTGCGTTTTTAAAACAATTAAGTACATAATCAGGACAGTTCCAATATTTACCATCTAAATCACTATTACCACCTTTATTTTTCTTCTCCGACATATTTTATTTTATCACCTAATAATTCTCTGTGTTCTTCATCTATCGATATAATATCTATATTATCTAAAATATGATTAATTACTATTGATAATTCAACACCATGTAAATCTTCTTTGTTAATTAAATCCATAAGGTTATTAACTTTTCTAATTATCATGGGTTTTTCGTGGACATCTTTTAATTCCATAATATCAGGTATTTTAACCTTATCACTTAACATATCTTGTTCATTTTGTTTAACAATACCCCTAGAATCTTTTTTATTCCTAATTATTTCATCAACGATATCTTTCATTTCATCTATTTGATGTTCCTCATTTTCACCAATAAAATCAAACTCTGTATCATATGGTAAAGCGTGTCTGGGCCATTCGCTACTATCTTTGTAATCGTGATCTGGAAATCCACGTTTATGATAATGTTTTCTAATGTCTGTATCTGCTAATTTTCTACCACTTTCCATACCCTCAAGATCTGGTACCACATTAAGTTCGTCATAAACATCTTCTTCTTCACTTAATACATCTTCTTCTTCACTTACAACGTAATTATAGTTAATACCATAGTATGGTCCACCATATATAAAATAAGCTTCTGGGCCTTGTGTGGCGTTTCTAACATAATCATCTGTAGTTTTTTTAGACTTTATGTAATTCCTGTTAGTCACATAATTATTATCTTTACTAATTAGGGTACCATCACCATCAACAAACTCACTAATTTCTTCCTCACTAATGTTTTCTCTTAGGTTTTTTCTATTTATATAATTATTAATATAAGACTTTTTAAATGTTTTATTCATAATAAATGTTTTTTATATAAATATAACAGAAATTCAAATATTTATTAAATAAAGTAAAAATATGGCTTCATGCGAAAATAAATATACAACTTTATTAGATTTATCAAGACAAGCTAAAGTTATTACTGGTGAAACCGCTTGTTTCGATGGTAAGATAGAGGTTGGTATACCATTTAGTGGGTACCCTACGGGTGTTGATACGGGAACCACTGTATCGTTAGGTGTTGTTTCTTCAGAAACTGCGGTATTTAGTGGTAATACTGGGACAACGGTATTCGATGTTTCTAACACAGGGTCAACAAATTATAATGCGTTATTTAGTGGGTATTCGGGAACCGTATGGACAAACGCTTTATTCTCTGGAAATACATCAGGATTAACATTACCTATTACCACATTAAGTGCGGATACTCAGATTGTTGGTCCAGTTTGGACATTAACTCAAACGGCAACAACATCTAATGGTGAACATATAATAGGGATACAATATACTGGCTATTCGATAACATATGCGTTTAGTCAAATAGAACAATTATCAGTTACCGCCTATACCGCCTACTCAGGATTTAGTAGTGCATCACAAGAAAATTTCTCAGCGGGTACTTTGGATTATAAAGGTCCATTAGATTATATATCTACAAAAGAAGATGCCACCGTAGATGGGATATTAACAACAAAAAAATTAACTGTTACCGATGGGGCTTCTTCCGCAACAACTGGATATGTTCTAACACAATTAGATGAAGATGGAAGGGCTGGATGGGTTTATAATTCTCCAACCAGCGGATCAACGGGTGGATATTGGGTGTCTGGTAGTAGTGGTACTAATTCAATAAGAGTTACTAATGGTGGTGGCGCAGACGCAACGGGTGATTATGCTGTGGCAACGGGGTTTCTCTCTACAGCTTCTGGTAATTATTCCCATGTTGGGGGTTTTCAGAATACAGCTAGTGGTGATTTTTCTCAAGCACAAGGTTATAGAACAGTTGCAAGTGGTGACTATTCCCACACTGAAGGAAAAGATAATGAAGCAACAGGTAGTACATCACACGCTGAAGGTCTGGGTACTAAAGCTCATGGTGATAATTCTCACGCTGAAGGTGCTGGTTCGATATCTACTGGTACTAATTCTCATGCTGGTGGTATTGATAGTGAAGCGAGTGGAATTACATCATTTATACACTCAACCAACTCAATAGTGACAGGAAATAGATCAGCCATATTAGGTGGTCAAAATATAACTGGAACAACAGACGACACTGTTTATGTGCCTAACCTTAATATAGGGACTATCGGTACTGGAACGTCAATTAATAACTTAGGTATTGATGTTAGTGGGAATGTTGTTACAGGAACTTCATCTGGTGGTGCCACGATTGACCCATATGAGTGTGTTGGGAATTCATCAGGGAATATAACTTGGGATGTTTCAGGTACTAGTACAAATTACGATGTAACACTTACGGGTAATACAACATTAAATTTAATAAATGTAAGAAATGGTGACTACGGTACAATAATAGTCAAACAAGACCCTGTAGGTTCTCATACACTATCTTTTGGGACGGTTAATGGTGGTGCTGCAAATCACTATGTTGTTAATGGTGGTGCGGGATCACCAACACTAACTGCAACTGCGAACTCAGTAGATATATTGTCTTTTACATATGGTCTTAGTTGTCCTGATGGTGATGAACAAGCTTTTTGGACGGTAGGTAATGATTATACATAAAATTAATTATTATGAGTAGAGGTGTATTTCGTTCACATAATAAGGTTGGTGAAATAATGTCGTTTCAAACAAATTCTGATAGTGGCACCACTTTTGACCCAATAGTAGTCTTTGCAGTCCCCCTTGGTGATAGGGTATCATGGGATTTAGGTGAAGGTAGTGGATACACCGCAACAAATAGTTTGTCTTATACTTATTCAGATACAGGATTAACAAAAACTGTAACAATAAGAACAAATAAATTAAGTGATTTAGGAGAATTTTATGGTAATTCAGATAATATTATAGGTAATATAAATATGAGTGGGTGGGGACTTAAAAAGCAATTTCTTGTACAAGATAACCCAGATTTAACAGGTATTACCCACACACATTCAAATGGTATATTTAGTGCGTATTACGCATATTTCTGTAATTTAATAGGGAATCATGATTTATCCATGTTTCCAAATTTAGGTGGTCATTTTAAATTATACTCTAACGCTAACTTAACAGGAATAACACACACCGCGTCAACACAAGTGTTCGATAATTATAATATCAATAGTTGTAATTTAACAGGAAATCATGATTTATCCATGTTCCCAAATTTTGGTGGGTCGTTTCTGTGTTATAGTAACTCTAATTTAACGAGTATAACCCATGGTACTTCTTCACAACCTTTTATTGGTTATCAAGCGCAATTTTGTGATTTAACAGGTACCCATGATCTATCTATGTTATCGGGTTTAGGGAACATATTTAATGTAGGTAATAACCCAAATTTAACAGGTATTACCCATACCGCATCTACAGAAACTTTTAGTAGTTATCTAGTTAGTGGAAATGATTTAACAGGAAATCATGATGTGTCCATGTTCCCAAACTTAGGAGGGTTATTCAGTATAAAGGGTAACTCAAATTTAACAAGTATTAGTCATGGTGCCAGTAGTGAAGTTTTCACCAATTATTGGGCGTACAATTGTAATTTAATTGGTCCCCCATTAGATGTTTCAATGCTAAGTGCATTAGGGGGTTCGTTTGACGTGTCAGCTAATTCGGGGTTAAGGGGTGTTACTTTTCCATACACAACCCAAACCTTTGCAAATACCAATACTGGTAATTCTGCAATTGATTTGAGCACATGTGGTTTAGATGGAACAACAGACTTTTGGAGGTTATCTGGGATAACTATGGATGTAAATTCAACACATGGTGCAGATATTGAAATGCAAAATAGTGGTTTAAGTAAGCCTGAGGTTGACGATTATTTAGTAGATTTTAGTGGAATAACATCAAATAACATAACAAGATGGTCTGGGGTAACACTTAATATTGGTGGAATTACAAATGCCTCACCTAGCGCAACAGGGTTATCTGCGGTGGCGTATTTAACAGGTGTAACAGCACAATGGACAGTAACAACAAGTTAATATGAGTTGGAGATTAGTATATAAAATAGATAAAGTAACATCACTATTTGAATCTGATGGTATTACATATACACGCAAAGAATTATTTATTTCTGATGAACTAGAAGATTGTTTTAATAAAATAGATGAGTTAAAATTAAATTATACTTATTTTTCTGGTGACACCAAACAAATTATTTTTAGTGGAGGGACAAGAACAATAGAAGATATTAACGATCTCTAATATTTATTAAATATGAGCAATATATACCAACATAATTTTGATAATTGTATGAAGATGAGATTAAGTAACAGTGAATACTGGGACTTATTTCTTTGTTATGATTGTCAAGACGCACCGAATCCCGATATTATTTTAACGGGAAGTTGTTTATTGGTTAATATTGATATTAATGATGATAATTCTTATTCGGGGGATACATTATATAATTTGATAGATTGGACGGGATCAACCGTATATGGTAGCGGTGTTACATTGAGTGATATTGGTTTAACTGGTATCGATAATGGATTTATTACTTATGATTGTACAGGATCAACAAGTGGGGCAACTTTCTTATCCGCTTTTACAGGATCAACTTTATTTTTATCTTCCGCGGATACAAGATTTTTTATGACAAGGGTAAGTGGTTGTACATATGATTATACCATAACACCATTAACTGGTTTGACAGAAGGTAGATATTCAAGATTGTGTGGGGGATTTTATCAAGGATTTTTTAAATTATCCGATAAAACATATTTTGATGACATTACTAATAATAAATTTACGTGGCCAATCTCTTGGTTTAATTGTCCACCTGTGTGTACAGGAACCACATCTGGAACCACTACAGGATCGACATCTGGAACCACTTCTTGTTGTCCAGACCCTAATAAGGCTTACCAATGTTATTTAGAGGAAAAACCAATACCTTATAACTACCAAGTTTTACCAACAAGATATGATCAGGGATGGACATCGATGTTTTGGTTACGGAAAGATGATGACGATGTTTGTTATTCATGTACTACATGGACAATAATCGCTGACACCAAAATTGGTTCAACATGGTCTTATACTTCTTGCACAACTAATTTATTGGTGGTAGTAGACTTGGTTGAGGGTGAACAACTGGATGTTTGTTCACAATATGAACCTGAATGTACATCTGGGCCCGCAACATGTGATTTCGCCACTACTAGTTCTGGTGATACGTGCCCAACAACAGTAAATGACATTTACAGTGGAAATACTGGATTCTTTTATTATATGGGAACTAGGGCTGAGAATAAGTTTTGGGACTTATTTAGTGGGGAAACAGGTTATACAACATCTTCTGGCTATCCTTTACCACCGCCAAAAGAAACTAAAGAAGTTTTAGATAATAACCCATTTTTAGTGTATAAAGGAAGTTGTTGTTGTTTTACAGGAATTACTGAAGTCACGACACAACAAAGGGATAGAAATTTAGATATAGTTAACAACGCTTTAGGGTTTAGAATAAAACCAGATGGTAGTATAGGTTACAGAACTTTAGGTGTTAGTGGGGTATGTTCCGCAGTGACCGCAACAACAGTGGTAAATTGTAATTCTCAGTGTGGTTGTGGATGTAATAGTGATACTGGTAGTACTAAAGTTACCGCTACAACAGTTACTGAAAAATATATAACTGGTGTTACCGTTACTGAAGAATATAGTTTAAGTGGGATGGTTAAGGATGATCAATGGGTACATATAGGGATTAGATTTAGGGCGTATGAAGAATATGGTGATTGTGAATTAAATAGTGTACCAAGAAGGTTAGGAAGTTTAGATATTTTTATTGGTGGTTATTTAAAATGGACTGTGGATAATTTTGATGAATTTTTATTTAAAGAATTAGATGAATATAGAGAAAAACAAGAGGGTGTACCATTTAATTATAGTTGGGGAGGTGGAGCTCAAGGACTAATAGAAACAAATACTGTTAATGGTCCTGATGTTAAAGATGAAAATTTAGTAATACAAGAAAATTTTGCTGGTACGTTTAAGGGTGATGTAGCAACATTTAAAATATATGGTTGTGCATTAGATGTTACACTTATTAGGTACGATTACAATAAAACTAAGGCTAGATTCGGGTTCTAGATATTTACTAAAAAAGAATATATATTATCATTATTAAATGAAAAATATACATCTTATCGCTGGACTACCAAGAAGTGGTTCTTCTCTTCTTTGTAACATATTAAATATGAATCCTAATTTTTAC
>Ga0164313_10006438_pt1 | contig 10352 bp, 4 predicted proteins | sample GuaBasSedimGuay4_FD_113735 | JGI IMG/M metagenome (GOLD analysis project Ga0164313, IMG submission 113735) | Subseafloor sediment microbial communities from Guaymas Basin, Gulf of California, Mexico - Guay4, Core 4569-4, 0-3 cm | ecosystem: Environmental > Aquatic > Marine > Hydrothermal vents >...
CCCGTCGCCCAAAGGCGCGCCTCCTACTCGAATCTAAAACCGGATACCTACGTCTTCCGGGTCCGGGGCACCAATCGGGACGGTGTCTGGAGCAAAAACGAAGTCCGGTTCGTAATCCGGATCCTGCCCCCGTGGTGGCAGACCTGGTGGGCCTATGCCCTGTATGTAATGGCTTTCGGATTGATCGCGGCGGGGGTCATCAGGCAACTGGTGCAGCGCGAAAGATTGCGGGCCAAGATCGACCTCCAAAGGGCCGAAGCCGACCAGTTGCAGGAGCTCGACCGGCTCAAGCAGAAATTCCTGACCAACATCACCCACGAGTTCCGGACACCCCTGACCATGATCAAGGCTCCCCTGCTCCGCCTGCAGTCCGAGCAGGGCGACAACCCGGACGCCCGCATTGCCACCATGATCCGCAACACCGACCGCCTGGAACATCTGATCGACCAGGTGCTTGATCTGTCCCGGCTCGAAGCCGGCCGACTGCCGCTGCACTGGCGCCAGGAAGACTGCCTTTCCTTTCTCCGGGGATTTATCAACGGCTTCGAGGCCCTGGCGGCCCAAAGGTCACTATCACTCGATATTTCCATTCCCCGGGAACCCGAAGTTGTCTGGTTCGACGCGGACGTCATGGAGAAACTGACCGGCAACCTGATGTCGAACGCCGTCAAGTACACCCCGAGTGGAGGACGGGTCGAGGTCCGGGTGACCCTCGGTGAAGATATCGTCGATGCCCCCGTCCCCAAGATCGGTCGCAGCCGGGCCGCGCGAACTCTCGCCCCCTCCAGGCAATTGGTCCTGGCCATCGAAAATTCGGGCTCCTTCATCCCCGCCCACGAACAGAAACGGGTCTTCGACCGGTTCTACCAGACCTCGGGAACCGACGGCAGCGGCGTGGGATTGGCCCTTGTCAAGGAACTGGTCGATTGGCTTGGGGGCTCCATCGACCTGGACAGTTCCCAGGAGAGCGGCACCTGCTTTACCGCCGCGATTCCCGTTTTCCTGCATCATCCTGAACATGGTCCGGATTACGACGCGGCGGCGGATGAAAAAGAAGCAGAGGACCAGGCCGGCGAGGAAAGCGACGAACGGGATGCTGCCTTTGACGAAGCCAAGATCCTGGTCGTGGAGGACAACACCGACCTGCGCAACTTCATCAGCGAGGATTTTTCGCCCCAGTACCGGATGCTGGCTGCGGAAGACGGCCAGGCGGGACTCGACATGGCCATCGAGGAGATTCCCGACCTCATCCTCAGTGACGTGATGATGCCCGTCATGGACGGTTTCGAGATGACCCGGCTGCTCAAGGAGGATGAGAGGACCAGCCACATTCCCATCATCCTGATGACCGCTCGTTCGGAGGCTGACAGCCGGCACCAGGGCCTGCGCCTTGGAGCCGACGACTACGTATCCAAACCCTTCGATGTGGAAGACCTTAGGCTGAGGATCCAGAATCTGATCGAGCAGCGGCGCAAAGTGGCCGAGATCTACGAGCGGAAGATCGCCATGCTTTCGCCGGAAGCCATGCCCGTATCTTCGTCCGACGAACGGTTCGTCGTCCAGTTGCGCGAGGCCATCGACGCCAACCTGGATGACCCGGACTTCAAGATCGAATCGCTGTGCCGCGAGGTCGGAATGAGCAGGTCGCAGTTGCACCGGAAGCTAAAGGCGGTCATCGGGAAGTCGACCAGCGATTTCGTGCGGTCCCACCGCATCCGGCGGGCGGCCAACCTGTTCGACGGCGGCTACGGCAACGTTACCGAAGTCGCCTACGCGGTGGGTTTCAAGAACCTGTCGTATTTCTCGAAGTCGTTCAAGGAAGTGTACGGCGTCCAGCCCTCGGAATATCTTCGGGAAGGTGATGGGGAAGGTAGCTAGCGGCCTATGCGTTGGTTCCAGGCCCGCTTGGGGTCTTTGATATCAATGCAGGAAAACCCTCGGGCGGGTTTGTACGCAGGGATAATCAATATCATTGCAGGAATGGCCCCCCGGGGGGCGTTTCGGGACAATATATATGTTGTCAATGGCCCCGTTTTTACAATATATATATTGTTAAATGACGGCAAAGGCTAATTAGAAATTTTAACACGTTGAAAACAAACAAAATAGCTCAAAAAAGTGCCCCCGGGGGCACTTTGAGACAAGACAGCCTCTTGGGAACAAATGAGTTGAAAATTTGAGGTCCAACATGGAGGCCCACTGGACCAAACACAATTTCAGAGGCACAACCTAATAAAAAGAGCCTCCGGATCAGGATCCGGAGGCTCTTTCCTTTGGGCGAGAGATCTGTCAGCGAACCAGGGAGATGATCCGGGAATCCGAGCCCTCCCCGCTTTCCAACCTCACGATGTAGGAACCCGAGGACATCTCGCGTCCCGACTGGTCCTTGCCGCGCCACACCAATTGGTGTTCACCGGCTTCGAACTCACCGTCAGCAAGGACATCCACCTTGCGGCCGGCGATGTCGTACACCGTCACGATGGCGTTCTGGCGCTTGTCCAGGGAGAAGCTCACCGTGGTCATGGGGTTGAAGGGATTCGGGCTGACGTCGGTCAGCTTGGCAGTGTGGCGAACCACATCCTGTACGGGTGAGGTTTTTCCGAAGTCCACGCGGTAATAACCCCAGCCACCGTAGAGGTCGTTGTATTCCCCGATGAAGGTGGATCCGTCCTCGGAGAAGGCTTTGGGCCAGGTCAGATTGTGGGCGTTCGTGAGCTCGGTGACCCCGGCGTCGATCAAGTACTGCTTCATGCTGGACATCCCGATCATGGGCGTCCAGATGAAGGTTTTTACGTTGATCGAAGATGGCCCGCTGACGCCGATGATGACCTCGTTGTCGGCTATTAAAAGCGCCTTGCTGATATCATTGGGCGAGCCCGATGTCGTTCCCAGCAGGGTGAAGTTCGTGTCACCCATTTCATAGCGGAAGGCCTGGTATCCGGTAAGAATCGGATCGAAACCGTAAGGCAGGCCCGTGCCCACCAGAACCTGGCCGTTGGTTGAGATATCGTAGACTTCGCCCATGTCCTCTTCGTGATGAAGCAGGACCGCGCCCAAGCCGATGTTGCCTTCGATGGGCCAATATGCCGGGCGCCGCTGAGGCGTTTCGAACCCGCCGATGACAGTGCCGTCCTGGCTGATGGCCGACCCGCGGGTCGTTCCAAGATCCTGCATGCCGGTCTCTTCGGTCCACAGGAAAGTCTTGCCCGTGCAACCGTCGGCCCAGGCCAACCCCGTCACCCTGGTGCCGGACCCGTCAACGTCGTAGGCGGAAGCCCGGGTCAGGTCACACACCGTATTCCAGGCAGGCAATTCGATGGGGTGGATCGTCCAGCCATCGGATTCCCTCATGATAACGGGAATCCCGATACCGTTGTCATCCTGCATATTCGTTACGATGGTCTTGCCATCGCCGGAAATGCTCGTTCTCCCACCCACGGATGGGGTGATCGTATTGATCAGGGTGTAATTTCCGGCCGCATCAAACAGATAAATCTGTCCGCCAAAATTGGCTACTCCCCGGGAGCCGTCGTAGGTCAGATCATATCCCCCCAGGCTGTTGGTCGGGGTTGTGATGAATTCGAACGTGACCGCCGTCGCGGGGACGGCAACCACCGCGCACAGGGCCAGGACCAGGAAAATGTTTCGGAGCTGCATGGTTTGCCTCCAAATTATGGGCGATTCCACCCGTCATGCGTTCAGTGAACAAATCGGCGAATGTTTCCTGCCGGCTACTCCAGGTCCCTGGTCTTGAAGGGATTGGAGATGTCGGTGCCCGCAGGGAGAATTTTTCTGCTGGGTTTTTCCTTGGGAAAGGCTTCCACGCGGATCAGGAAACTTCGCGTCTGGTGGGGCCAGAAGGTCATGTCCTCTCCGAAACCCGTCATGTAGGAGCCGTCTTCCGAAATCCCGGTGACCGAATTGATGCGGAACCCCTCGGGCAAAGTGACACCATGACTGGCGAGATAGTCATGGACGTCGATGAGCCCGTTTTCGAGGGTCCAGATGAATCCGGCCGACCGGTTCGGGTCGAATTTGTTGAATCCGACGATGGTGTGACCGTCGTCGGTAAGATCCAGGGCCATGGCCTGACCGTAGCCCCCAATGGTTCCGGGCAGGGTCCCCAGCAACTCCTGAACCCATCCGAAGTCGCTGTCGAGCCACAGGGCGGCTGCCCTCTGGTCCCGGGATTCGTCGTAGGTTTGGCCCACGATGATGTTTCCGCCCGGAGTAACCGCCGTCGCCTCGCAAAAGGCTTTCGTGGTGGCAAGGATGACTGGTTTGCCATCGGTCCAGACCGTGGGCTGCCAGATTCCGGTGGCCGGGTTTTCCGACCAGCCAACGATGACCGTGCCGTCGGAATTGAGATCATTGGCCCGGCTGTTGTTTCCTTTGGCCCCCAGGATTTTCAATCCCTGGTCCGCGTTCCAGGAAACCGCCCCGGTTGAATCATCGGAAAACCGAACCTGGCCCACCAGGGTCGATCCGTCACCGGAAAGACCCCAGGCAAGACTGTTGCGTACATGTCTTTCTGCCCCTGGAATTACTGAGAAATCCGTTGGAACTTCCCATTCTCCATCTTCAGACCAGCGGGCCAGGGTTTCGGAATCCGTACTCTTTGAAATTACCGTCGCTGAAACAATCCGACCGTCATCGGATACATTCGGTGTTCCACTGGAGCGTCCAAGCAGGACACGGCCGGTTTTTTTGGTCCAGCGCCAGGTTTCCCCGGTTTCTTTGGCAATACCCACCACCACGGATCCGTCCGTGGATATGTCGGTGGCCTCACCGTCACAGATAATTTCAAAGGGTTCCGCGCCGAAGGCGGAACCGACACTGAAAAGGAACAAACAGATCAACAGGAAACCGACGACCTTGCGGGTCAGACTGTCGATGTTTCCCTGGTGAATCATTGCCTGCTCCTGAAAATTTCCGTTGGTGAATACTCTACTGGCCGCCCGAAGGCGGCCAGCAGATCGAGCGATTGAGGCAATTACCGGTAGAGGGACTTCACGCCGCCGAAGCTGACGGATTCGGTCGCCACAACGGCGTCACCTTCGATGAGGATGGAGCCGTCGAAGTTCCGGGCGCCCCACGAGGGAGTCTGCCATCCGCCGTATTCGATCCACGCGGAGTTGTCCATGATCTGGTCGGCAGCAGCCACGTGGAACTCACGGAATCCGGGGCCGTCCGGGACGGTCGGGGAAGCCATGATCCAGTAGTCGCCGGTATCCAGCGAGATGTTCAGGCCAGTGACGGTCAGGGCCATGGTGCCGTCGCCCACGGTGGTCAGGGTACCGGAAACGGTAATGCCGGTGATCACGGGATCATCCACGCCGGTCACGGGGGTGGAAGCGGTCTTGGCATAGACGTCAACCAGGACGTCGTAGGTGCCGTCGACCCACTCACCGCTGGCCGTGTACCAGGTGGTGACTGAGGTGATCGTGGCAGGGGCGCCGAGGTTGAAATCACAGGCACCGTAAACGATCACATCGCCCCACGGACCGATGGAATACGAATCCATGTAGGTTTCCGCGGGATTGACGACGGACTGGTCCCAAAGGACGGTTGCGTTGGCAGCGGAGACCGACAGAGTCAGTGCAGCGATGACGAGCAGTAGCTTCTTCATTTCCTTCATCTCCTGGTTGTGGGCAGACCGCCTTGCGGTCGATCCGCCCCATTTTCCAAAATTTTCAAAACAGCGGGAAGCTGGACATGTTGTGGGAATGGGCGACCCGAGCTCATTCCCAGTCGCCCGGAAAGCTTCCGCTTCGTGGGGAAGTATCAACTTTTCCTCCCCTTTCTCGCTAACCCGTATGTGTTTGTTCCTGTCATTATTGTTTTTTGGTCCTAAATCTTTTGTTTACAGCAATTTATTTTCCAAAAAATCCGATGTGTAATTCGACTGACACAAATGTTCGGCAATCACCCGCCGGGGCCGAAACCCCGGCAGGATCGTCCAAATGACGCCCTTACCTCACCAGCGTCATCTTGTTGACCTTGGCGGTGCCATCGGCCTGGAGCTTGGTGAAATACACTCCACTTGCGGACACCTTCCCCTGGCGGTCCAATCCATCCCAGACCACGTCGTGTCGGCCGGCGTTCAGGTCCGATTCGACCAGGGCCCGTACCAGACGCCCCCTCAGGTCGTAAATATTCAATCGGACCGGGCCGGTTCGGGCCAGATCGAAGGAAATAACCGTGCGAGGATTAAACGGATTCGGGGAATTACCCAGGAGACGGGTAATTAGGGCCGGTCCCACCCCTACAGGCGAGGGATCGGAGGCCTTTACCTCCATGGTCAGGCCCCAGGAGTTGATGCTCCCCACCGCGCCGAGCTGGTTGTCCGACACATGGAACGTCCAGACCCCCCGCGTCTCCTCGCCCAAGAAGTCGCTAAGGGAGCCCGGACCGTCAACGGCGAGCATATCGGGCCATGAGCCAACGATATCGTCCGCCGTTCCACCGGACCGGTTGTGCAGGGTTACCTGTGTACCGGCAGGACTCGTAAGGGTCACGATCAGGTTGTTGATGGAATAATGGCTGATGTTCACGCTCACCCGGAGGGAATGCAGGGTTCCGTCCGCCGGCACATCGATGATGCTTTCGACACCTGCCGGATCATTGTCGGGAATCTGTATGACGGTCGTGTTTTCGTATTCCAGAATCGTGGTCTGCGTGAGGGTCAAGGTTTCGGCCGGGTAGATCTGGTCGTCCACCAGCAGGATATCGAGCGATTCCGAACCGTAACCCGACAAATTCGCCGTCAGGACGACATTTCCGCCCCACAACCCATCGAGAGTGTAGTTGCCACCGGCATCGGTCACCGTCGTGTGCAGGGAATCGGTGCTCACGGTGATACCCGAATGGTCGCCGGCACCCGCCAGCAGGACCTGGCCGGTAATGGACGACCGTCCCGGCAATTCCTCGGTCAACAGGTAGGCCATGGCGTTTTCCACCATCATCCGGCCGACCGCATCCTTGATGAAGTTGATGGCCAGGGGAAAGAAGACAACCTGCCCCTGGTCCGGTCCGGTGTTGTCGTCATGGAAGAGGATGCCGCCGCTCAGGGACGTGAACGAATTGCTGTACACGAGACCCGAATCGGCAGTGGGCTGAACCATGTCCGAGACGCGGTAATCGATTTGCCCGGGCATCAGGCCCATCCACAAGGTGTCCGGCATTCGATTCGGGCGGTGCAGAAGCGCATGGTCCTCCATGCCGATGGTCGGGTGAAGCAGGTAGCCGCCTTCACCAAGGACCTCGCTCGTATGCAGGACCTTTTCCAGGAACTCCGGATAGCCGGGATTTACGCCGGAAATGTAGGCGGTCTCTCCACCTTCAACCAGCAGGCGTCCGCCACCATTCACGTAATTGATCAACTCGGTCCGTAAGGCATCCAAGGTCACCGGGTAATAAGACTGCCCGGAAGAAAGGACCACCGCCTGGTAACCCAGGAAAGTGCCCTCTTTCACAAAACTGGACTGGATGGTGTCGACTTCGTAACCCGCATCCGTCAACCAGCCCGCGATGAGAACCGGCGAAAAGGAAGCTTTATCGGAATAGGTCTGCACTCCTCCATGGCCTGAGGACCCGGATTCATTTTCCAGGGACTTGTTTTCCGAAAGGTCGTCGATGACCAGAACCCGGGCACGCCCGGCCACGATATCGAATTCAAAAGGACCGGCTACGGTCGTGTTTCCATTGGTGGATTCGTCCCGGGCCGTCAACCGGTAGGTAACGATGTCACCAACTGACAATCCCGCCGGATCCAGGGGGAAAGGTATTTCAAATTGATCCCCGATGGAATCCAGAGGGAAGGGCCCCTGCTCCATGCCTCCATCCACCGAAAACGTCAACTCCACCGCGGATACCCCGACGTTGTCCGTGGCCCTTGCCCGAACCGTCGGAGGCCAATCGGCCAGCCGCTGGTCCATGAGGTAGGTGTGGAACAGAGTGGGCGCGATGCCGTCGGAACCCACGCCATAGCTGTTGGGGCTGGAGCTGCCGCCCCAGGGGTGGGCCAGGGTCGTACCGCCCATATCCGTGGCCTCGATGTAGTATTCGACATAACTGCCGGAAGGGGCCATGGGGATTTCACCCGTAAAAAGATCGCCGGAGTTTGCGGTCATCCATTCGCGTTGCCAGGTTCCCAGGTTGATACGCCAACTCAGCACGACGCCTTGTGCATCCATATCCTGCCTGCTGGTGACCCGCGCGGTTACGGTTCGGGGTGTGGAAGCCTGGTCCGTATATCCCAGAGCTTCGTGTTCGATGTAAGGGCCCCAGAAATTGACGGCAGCCTTGGCATCGACAATTCCCCAACCGTAGTCGTTGTCGGGATATTTGGCCCTGCTGCCTGTCGTACGCAGGGCCTCGCGGACCTGCCAGGGGTTAAGACCGGGATTGGCTTCCAGCATCAGGGCCACGACCCCGGCAACCTGGGCGGTTGCGAAACTGGTACCCGATACGTAGGGATATACCCAATCGGCATGCCAGGAACCTGCAACCGGACCGAGGCCCAGGGCCATCAGGTCGGGTTTGATGCGACCGTCGAAAGTCGGACCGCGGGAACTTGAGTTTGTCACCCCCCCGTCCAGATTCACCGACCCCACCGTGATCACATGCCGGCCATCGGCCGGGGCCATCAGCGGAGGCAGGCCGATTTCACCATTCAGACTGCCGGCAGCCGTCACCACGCAGACACCGCGGGCCGAAGCCATGTCGCAGGCGATGGTGATCGGAGCGGTCATACCGTCCAGGTCGTTGTAATTGTACCAATTCACATACCCGATATGGCTGGAAACGACGTCCACGCCCAGGCCTTCCATCCATTCCAGGGCCGCGATGAAGTTGTCCTCTTCCTCGGGCACTTCGCGGTCCAGTTCCTCGGTCTTGGCCAGGATGAAGGAGGCCTTGTGGGCCATCCCGATCAGGTTCCCTTCCTTGAAACCGGCCAGGAGGGAAAGCACCTCCGTACCGTGTTGGGCCTGTCCTTCAGGATCAAGGGGGCCGTCGGAGACATCAGTATCGTCGTTGATGAAATCGTAGGCGGCGATCACGTCCACCATCTGCATGGATTCATGGTCGAATTCGAATCCGGTATCCATCACCCCGACAATGACGCCATGGCCGGTTAGTTTCATTTCATGAAGCGGTGGCACGTTGAGCATTTCGGCCTGTTCCAGGCTGCCCCCGTAGTCCAGGGTCCACTTGAGATTCTTGTCGGCTGAAGCGTCGGCCCTGGCTTGTTCGATGGCGGCCAGATCGTCATCCGATAGAACGACGGACCTTTTGGTGAATTGAGCCACAAGGTCCAGACCCACCACGAAGGCCAGGCTTTCGATGGCCGCGATCTGCTCGGCCGTGGCATTGAAACTGGCGGCGTTGAGCCACCGGGATTCACGTCGGAATTCCGCGCCGGTGGCCGCTACGGCGTCCAGGTATTCCCGGGCAACGGGCAGGTCGCCTTCGGTGACCACGTCTTCACCGAAACGGACCGCCTTGGCCCGACGATTCAACGTGCGCTCGCTGATCAGATTCCTGGCTTCTTCCAGGCGGGCGGTCAGTTCGGCGCCATTTACGTTGCGGTCGCTGAATTTGACCCAGATTCCGTAGGTCCCGTTTTCTCCCAGGGACGGTCCGGCGGGTTCAGCAATGACTTTGGCGAGCCGCGTGGACACGACATCTTCCGCCGCAACCGTCAGGCCCGGTATTCCCAGCACCATCAGCACCGCGAGGATCCTCATCGGGGTAAGGACTCTTGTATTCACTGGTCATCCTTTCGATTTATCGGCTCCGGCATAATCACCGGAGGGCCAAGCGGTTCTACCGCAGCAGGAGCATTGATTTCATTTGCATGTCGCCACCGGTCGAAAGCCGGGCGAAATAAACGCCCGAAGCCACGTCCAGGCCGGCCTGGTCGCGGCCGTCCCAGCGTTCACGGTGGAGGCCGGCGGACCTAGGCCCCGACACCAGGTCCCGGATCAAACGTCCGGAGACGTCGTAAATCCGAAGGTTGACCTCGCCGGCCTCAGGAAGGCTGAAAGTCACATGTGTCATGGGGTTGAACGGGTTGGGAATAGCTCCGGAGAGCACCATCCTGGCGGGCAATACTGTTTCGCCAACATCGCTGACTCCGCCCACGGTAAAGACCAGGGGCACGGTCCTGACCGTTTGGGTCGGGTCGTTGGAGGCGATTTCCAGCATGGAGTGATAGACCCCGTGGGCCAGACCTTCGGCGTCGAAGACGACCATCAGATCCCTTGCCACACCCGGATGGATCCAGCCGGAAACCGGGGCGACCGTTGCCCAATTGGGATCACCTGAAGGGTTGGGCAGAACCGTGGCCG
>Ga0164313_10006439_pt1 | contig 10352 bp, 9 predicted proteins | sample GuaBasSedimGuay4_FD_113735 | JGI IMG/M metagenome (GOLD analysis project Ga0164313, IMG submission 113735) | Subseafloor sediment microbial communities from Guaymas Basin, Gulf of California, Mexico - Guay4, Core 4569-4, 0-3 cm | ecosystem: Environmental > Aquatic > Marine > Hydrothermal vents >...
ACCAGATTTTCTTAACAATGTTGCAATCATAGCAAAGCTCTGTTCTCCACCACCTTTAGAGTTAAGATTTCCAACAAGATTGATTTCTTTTTCACTATGGGTTATAATTGATGGTGGACTTTTTATCGGTTTTTTTGTTTCATTATTAGAACAAAGAACACCATTTCCACCCATCATATTACCTTCTGTTAATGGTGTGGATATATCTTTTACTGGCGGAATATAAGTAGTTGTTAATCCCTGGTTCTCATATTTATATATATCACCATCATAATATTTTTCAATTGCCCTGATAACATCCTGTACTGTTATATTATCCATACATTCAGCAATACCTTTATCATCTACTTTAACAGGATGTGAACAAAGATTTTTATTATGCTTTGGATCTTTTTGAAGCGGTGTTACTCTTGCTTTCCAACAACCACCAGCATCACAGCAAGAATATATTCCATTAGAATGAAGTATTTGATGATTTGTATAACCACTCCACATATTAGGTTCTCTACCACCAAATATAGCAACACAGGGTTTACGAGCTTTCCTGTATTTTGGAGGCATTGCAGCTGCGAGATGCATCAAAAAACTTGGTCCACTTACACATCCCTCAGAATGATAAATAAGTGGAACAAGTGCTCTTACATCTTTATTGAATTTATCTGTTAAGTCAATAACATTGTTAAGTTTCTCTATTAGATGATCACTTCTACCAATAACAACAAACTTTATCTTACCCTCAAAATAATCTATGACTTCTTGAAAGTTTCTCCAATCCCATATTTTACAAGTACAATCTCTTTTACCACCTGGCCCTATTACCCAATACTTTTCAATACCATATATATCTTTTATTAGATTATACTCTTTTTCTTTATCAGTAAGATGAATATCACCACGCTGTCTAGAAAATTCTTTACATATTTGGTGATACTTTTCACGAAATGATATAAATGGCTCTCTAGCATTTTCTGCATTCTTTTTAGTATCACCAAGTGCTGGATCACCAATTCTACCATTAGCAAATATCGCTGTAAACTCACCTATACTCAAAGGTAATGGTTCATGAAAGTCAGCAATAGCAATCATATCAAAAAGAAACATTGATGTAAAATGCATATTGGAATTATTTATATTACCAATCATAGGATAACCAACCTTATAATACTCAACATCCTCATCATCTTTCTTTAATGATGTATCTATATAAGGATTGTTCTCCCATAACATTTTTTGATTACTATCAACATTAATAAGTATATCTGGAAATAAAAGTTTAAAGTCTCTTATACCTGATGTAAACATTAAACCATCACCTAATGCACGATGATGGCCAAATACTATTTTTCTTGGATTGTCTGGTGTTCGATTTGGTTTATCTGGTCTTACTATTTGAATTGAAGGAGTTTGTCTTGTCTCCTCTTTTGATTTGATTAGTTCATTATACCTATCATATATGGCTTGAAGAATTTTTTCTTTATCTTCTTCATCACCTGGTATAATGTGATGTATGTGATCATCATGAAATAAAACACTCATCAATAATGATTTTGGATCTTTTTTGGAAATATCTTTATTACTTGATAAAGTCTTTACTTCTTGTTCCAACATTTTATTTAACTTATAAAGACTCTTACTTACGTTCTTTAACATATTAACTCCTCTTACATTTTATTATTTATGCTGCACACTTCATATCATTATATCCACAATCAGGTTGATTATGTACTTCTTTATGACAATTCTTACAATAAGTTATACATTTGTCTATATCAGCACTTTCTAAAGGTTCCCATCGTATACCTTCTAAGTGATGGCAATGAAGTGACTTTGTTGAACCACACTTTTGACATTCATAGTTATCTCGCGCTAGAACCATTTGTCTCAATTCTGGTTGAACTTCTCTAGAAGTTGCTATTTTGAAATCTTTAGGATATAATTGTTGCCAGAATATTGGACATTCTTTTTTACATTCTTTAGAACAATAAAATCTACGCTCACCAACATAATTATTCTTTAAATGTTGTGATCTAGCATTAACATTAAGCATAGTTGGAATATACCATTTACCACAATATGCACATTTAACTTCTAGTATGTTTTTATCAACTTTATTTCTTCTAACTTCTTCACACCAATCAATTTGATGAGCATATGTATCATAATCTGGTAGATTTTTTGATACAATACCACCTTTCCATGATGGATGATTTTCACCTTTCTTTGATTTACTCATTTTCTTTCTTGTCTCTTCAGAAAACTTTCTCTCATTTGCTACCTTACTCAGTTTCTTTTTTGTTTCTTTTGATCGTTTTTTACCCAAATTAGATTGTTTTATTTTTTCTATGGTTTCTTCTGACCGATGTTTACCATAATTAGGATGATGTTTACCATCATTAGAACATTTATTACTACAATATATTCCTTTACAACCATATCGTATTAAAAATGGCTCACCACAATTTTCACATTTTTCTACATATACATAAGCTTGATTTTTGACATCCTTAAAATTACCATATTTAGTAAGTCTTATATTTTCTAAATTATCATAACATATTTTCATTTTTTATCCTCAACCAATGCTTATGTCTAATCCTATCCATGTCTCTTCTAGTCTAAGTGTCTCTTCTAATTTCTCTTTTTCTTGCTGTCCCTCTGAAAGTAGAGCATCTCCATCCATTGATATTCCTGTATTTCCGAGAGATGCAAAATTAGCAAATTTACTTCTTATTCTCCCTAACATAATTTTACACTCTGCGAGAGCATAATCAAAAATCCAATCACTTGTGTAAAAATTCATATCTGTATCACCACTATCCCAACCACTATTATGCGTTGATCCTTCCATCATATATGCTCTCAATAATACAAACCCAGGAGAGTCAATAGTAAACTCATTACCATCTTGTGTTATAGTTAAAGCATTTCCAGTCGGTGGAGCAGGTTGTATTTCTAACTCATTTGTAAATCTATGATATCTCCAATTATATTTTGTTGGAGTATATCTTGTAACTGTTTCTAGAAAATCTCTGGCAATGTGATATGATATCATTGTATATCCACCACTCATACCTGTATGATATAATGCCTCATACATACCGTGATTATATAAATAATTATCTATAGTAAACAATGTATTTATCCCACCAGAAGCACCACCACCAGAATCAGTATATTCAATCACCTCAGTTACTCCAACTGGTAATGCATAAACAGTTTGACTAGCCGATAATGCCATTGTAAAAAATGTTTCAACTCTAGATTGACCTACAGCCCATTTTACAAATTTATCTTTTGCATAATCTATAGCATCTGATATTTGGGTATCATCGAGTTCTATTTTGACCATTGGGTGTCCAAGGCGTCTTCTAATTTTTGCTGCGAAATCTATTTTTGTTATAGCCATTTTATTTTCCCACTCTATTATATTATTTATGAATAAACATCAGAATTATTCAACCAACTCCAATCTTCTTCAATTCTTTCTACATCTGATAATATTCCCCACATATCATCATCGTCAGATTTTTTACTTATAAAACCCATAGACTCATCCAACACATCCATTTCAAATATATATATAGCCCAATATAAAGCAGACACTAGATCATCTGCTTTATCTTTACCAAAGAACTTATTATTCTCTTCAATAAATGTACTCAATTGTTCTATAGTGTTTTTATCACTAAATTTAACACTCCCATCTTCTATGAGTTTTTTCATCAACAAAACAGCTTTTGGTTTTGAATTTCTTGTAGCCCGTATTCCAAGCCCAGTTGCTTTAGATCCTGTGTTTACAAGATTTTCATTTTCCAAATCCCACCAAAGTCTTTGAACAACTGGCGCACCTTCTCCATTATTCTCAACCATTATATGTGCATTATTATAATATAAAGAAACACGATCAACTATATCTGCGAACTCATATACATCTGTTAGGTTATCTTCAAAAACAGCAACCTGTTCCATAGCAACAGGATTAATACTCTTTAATTTTAAAACCTGTATTGTTGACCAGTTTTCTCCTGTACCTTTACCAGAATCAACACCCAGTACATATGTGTTGCCTTCTTCTGGTTTTTCCCATAATCTAAATCTATCATTCAAATCATTAAAATTTGGTTCAGTCCATACTGTTAAAAGTGTCTCTATTGTTTCTGTGTTTAAAACTGTATGAGTAGAACCAATAAATTGAACATTGAACTCTTGATTGAATTGAGTCATTCCAAGATTCTGTATTTGTTCTTTAGCCCACTCTTCTGTTCTTCCTGGAACCTGTGTCCATGTAATCTTTGTTGAGATAAATGAATTCATATCAACTTCAGCTTGTGAGTATATTCTATGAAATATATTGAAAAGTCCATTTGGTGTACTGATCATAATAATTTTCGCTTCTGTGGATGCTGAGATTGTTGGATAATTAGCAGCCCAGAACTCTTCAGCTATGTTATTAGGAACGAATGCAAACTCATCAGTACATAAAAGGTTCAATGACTCACCACGAAAAGCATCTGGTGATGTTGCTGAAATCAAAATTCGTGTATGATTATCAAATGTAATAAATGTTTTACTATACTCATGAACACCTGGTTTCAAATATACTGGCAAACATTCATACATTCTTTTTAATCTTCCGAGAATCATTTTAGCTGATGATTCTTTATTAGAAACGATACCAATAGTTTTATCTTCGTGAAATATAGAATACCACAATACATACGCTGCAACACTTGTAGTTTTTCCAGATTGTCTTGAAGCTAGTACTACATTATATCTATGGTCAGCAAACTTTTTGAGTAAATCTCTTTGATAATCATATGGTTCAAAGAAAATCTCACCTTTATCTGGATTGACTATCTTTACATACTTCAAAAAATAATCTATATCTTTTGAGCATTCATATAGCTCTGATATCTGTTCTGTTGTGTATTCCAGTTCAGTATTCGGGCGTTTTACAAATTTTTCATCATACCGGATGGCAATCTTAATCACTCTCCTTACATTTCAAATCATCATAACCACATCCATCTTTTTGATGTGCTTTTTTATGGCAATTCTTACAAAGTGTTATACATTTATCTATATCAGCACTTTCTATTGGCTCCCATCTAATACCTTCTAAATGGTGACATTGAATGTTTTTATTTGAACTACAGTTTTGACAAATATATTTATCTCTTTTAAATACCATTTGTCTTAATTCTGGTTGAACTTCTCTTGAAGTTGCTATTTTAAATGTTTTTGGCCATTTTTTCCTATTATATATTGGACATTCATTTTTACATTCTTTTGAACAATAAAATCTATGATCTCCAGAAATATTACCTTTTAAAACACTTAATCTATTTTTTACATTATTTAATTTAGGTATATACCATTTACCACAATAAGCACATTTAACTTCTAGTATGTTTTTATCTTCATAATTTCTTCTAACACTTTCACACCAACTAATTTGTTGAGCAAATGTATCATATAAAGCAATATTTTTTAAACTATATCCACCTTTATAATTAGGATTATTCTTTCCTTTAAGATTTGTATTTCTGTTATACTCTGATAAATCTTTTCTTATATTTCCTTTATTCGCTTTACTTATTTTTCTTTTTGTTTCTTCTGATATTATTTTACCTTTTTGTGACTTACTCATTTTTTCTTTTGTTTCTTTTGAATGATTCTTTCCAATTTGTCTTTGTCTGTTTATTTCTCGCATCGCTGGACATTTTGTATAAAATTTTTCACAACACCATTTACCATTTTTTAATTGGTATTTTGCTATTTGTTTGCATCCATATGAACATCTTATTGCCATTTATCCCGCCTAGTAAATATAGTCTTTCAAATGAAAATAATCATATTTTTCATTTACCAAATAGTATGATTTACATTTGAATGCAACCTCTACACCATTTATATATGCTTTTTTTAAATTTTTATCTGTATACTTTGACCAAATTCTATCAAATTCTTTTTCTATTTCTTCCATAAGTTCTGGTGTCATTGTATAAGTTTCATAACTTATTGAATATTTATTATCAAGTCTTTCATATATATCACCTATTTCTGGATGATATACATATTTATAACTACCTATTGGAAAAAATAAATAAGGATCACCATATGTATATTCTAATATGGTTTTATCACTTGAAACAAATACGCCCTCACTTCTAGATTTCCAACCAAACTTCTTTTTAAATCTCAAATCCATATAATCATGTAATTCTTTTGGAGTGTTTCTTGGTCGTCTATCTTTTCTTGGTTTGATTGGTTTAGAAATACTTTCATAATGATGTTCAGTTGCTCTATAAAACCAATTCTGCAAACTACTTGACTTCATTTCTTTTATAAAAGGCATGCAATCTTTTTTCAGAATTGAGGCAATATGTTTTGCTTCATCTTTAATTCCATAATTCCGGTCTTCATTTATATATTTTTTAAACTTCATGATACCATACATATCCTGGTAATGTTTTTATATTCTCTTCTCCAAAATAATCATCTACTGCTGTCTTGGCTTCTTTATGTCTTCTTTGACCATAATCATGACCAGATATAACACCACCTGGTTTTATCAAATTTATCCATAATTCTATATCTTCTGATAATGAAATATAATCATGTGCAGCATCAATATAAACCATATCAAATGGTTCCCAATTTGAAAACTCTGATCTCTTTTTAAAAAGATCTGCGGCTTCTTTGGAAGACATTCTAAGTATTTTGAAACTCTTAAAAAACATTGAAAAATAACTAGCCCAACCATAAAGACCATCCCATTCTTTTTGATAAAGTCCTCTTTTCTTACTCCAATCTTGCTCAAGGAAAAAATCTATTCCCCAATATGCATCAAGTAAATGATCATATCTTCTCAATATATATTTTGCTGCTTTACATTTATATAGTCCAACTTCTACAAATCTAGTAACAGAATATTCTTCCATAAGTAGAGAAACTGAATTATGTGGTTTAGCACCTGATTTATGTTTATTTTCTTCTTTTATTTTAGCATACTGTTCTTTTATATTCATTCTTTTATATTCCTTATTTCTATTTATAAAAAATAAGCACAAAAAAAGGGCAACTTATAAAAATCACCCTCTTTTTATATTATTTAACTAGTACTCATTTTAGCTTTTCCATGATTTTATTTTCTTATTTTTTGAAGATGCAGCATAAAATAAATCATTACTTCCATCATTCGTTTTTAAAACTATATCTCTGCCCCATAAAAAGAACATATGTTTCAATGTTTTCTCACAATACGTTGGTTCCAATGGTACACCTGAAAATTGATGTTCAAGTTTCATTGTTCCCTCACCATTATAATTACCATTTATAATTTTAATTTTTGGAATACCACTATGAACAAAACTTGCTGATATTAAATCTGCAATTTCTTTTGCTTGATGTTTTGTTATAATAAAATCATCCGATACATGAGTTTCTTTTATAGCATATATATACAAACCTAAATCATTTACCAAATCAGGAGTTAAGAATTCTTTCATAAAAAACCAATCACTACATGTTCTCAAAACTTGAAATACTTTTTCTTTACCCTTCATTAGTTTTGTATCCCAATTTTCTCTTTCTTCTACGCTTATAAGATCATTATATTCTCTACCGAATCTACCTTTATTCCATCTATCTTCAATGCTTTCCCACATTTTAGAACCTAGTAAATATGGATTCAATGATAATGGATTTTTAGCTTTCACAAGAGAATTTGAATAGTTATACTGAGCATGATCTGATTTATTTAAATAACCTTCTTGAAATAATTGCCACATAATCTTTTCGTGAGTATAAGTGGCAAATCCCTCGTTAGCAAATTTACTTCTTACTTGAGGCCAAAAATATATTCCAGCTTGCCTTATGATTTCACAAATATCCTTTTGCCAATCATCCAACTTATTTGAATTATCAATAATATATCTTAAAAAATCCTCTGTTGGTTGTACAGGAGTTTTTGATTTCAATTTCATCCAAAGTTTTCTGTTGAATAATTCAGTATCCTCTTCAATATTTTGTTTTGTTGTTGAAGGTACAATATCTTCAAATTCAGATACTTTCGTTGATGTATATCTTTTTTTCAATTGTCCAAATATACGTTCTCTTTTCTCACTTTCCAATTCAGTATCAAAAGGTGATGAGTGAAACATAAGAGCATGTGCGGCATCAATGGTTTGCTCAACAATATCAATACCATACATTCTTTCATATTTATTAAATCGTTTTGATGCTTCTGATAATACAGTAATAATTTGTTTATCAGTTGGTTGAAAATGTCTATTCATCGTGAAATAGGCAACATGACCAACAACATGAGACATAACTAATGCTTGAATGGCAAAAGTATTTTCTTTCATTAAATATGCTCTTGATGGGTCTGTATTCACAACCATTTCAAGAGGAAGATTATAATCTGATTTTTCATACATTGTTCTGATACGTTCATAATCTCTACCATATTTCCAGTTACTAATATTACCTGGTAACAGATATGCCATAAGTTCTATCATTTTTTTATTCGGAACAATATCAAATTCTATTGGGCAAAATTCAAGACCATCTTCCTCTGCAATCTGATAAATTCGTTCTTCAATTTTTACCAACTTACCCATTTCTGATTTATTCATCTACTATGATTCCTTTCTTTGCTTTCTCAACATATTCTTTCAATAAATTTATAACAGCATATTCAATAAGTAGTCCAACTTCTTCTTCATTCATATCTAAATTAAGTGTCACAGTACCATCTTTATGTTCTATAGTATTTGTTATTTTCATTATATACTCCTTTTTACAAATTATTTTTTCTTTTTACTGAAAAGCATATGTTTCAATGCTGGCCATATGTGTTCTTTGTTTTTAATCACAGAACATAAAAATTTCAATTCTTCATTCTTAAAGAAATCAGTTCTTTTTATTCTTGTGGTTTTGAACGTCCATTTCTTTCTTATCTCATTCAAAAGAGAACCAGAATATCCATATTCTCCATTTAAAAGAATTTCAATATAACTCAACATATTCACTTTTTTATCTAACATAATTTGCATATGCTTTACTGTTTCTTTAGTATCCCAATCTTCGCCATCACCACAATAAACACAATAAACATTCCATTCATTTATTGGATATTCTGTATCTATCATATAATTTGCTAGTTCAAATGCTGTATAACAAGCAGTTCCACCACTCTCACCTTTATTAAAAAATGAATCTTCATCCACAACTTGTGCTTCGGTAGTATGTTGAATAAATCTTATTTGAACATGTTCATATGATTTCTTTAAAAATTCAGTCATCCAGAATAACAAACTTCTACAAAGATATTTTTTCTCTCTGTACATAGAACCAGATACATCCATCATAGCGATTACAACAGCATTTGAATGATACTCAACTGTTTGTTCAATTTTTTTAAATCTCATATCATCTGTATCTATCATTAAATCTGTTGATGCTAATGGATCTACTCTATTTTCTTGAATTATTAAAATAGCCTCATCCATATCACCAAATGCCATATTTAATGCTCTATATGCTGTTTCCTCATCACATCCTGTTTCTTCCATTATACCAGCGGCTAAAACAATATTTCTTTTTATTGTTTCAATCATTGTTCGTTTTTTATGTAATCTTGGTGGAATACCTTTTTTAGAAATAGCTTTAAATTTCCAACCTTTAGGAATTATTTGCATTGCTTTTGTTTTCTCTTCAATCCAAGGTAATCCCAAATCTTCAAACATAATTTTTAACAGGTAATCAATTTCAACTTCTGTTTCCATATAATCAACACCCTTTTGATTACCAGGTTTTTGATCACCCTGACCTTTGCCTTGTTTTACTCTTTTAGCAATTGTATCACCTGATTTACCATCACCCTGACCAGCGCCCGCACCACTACCCTTTTTATTACCATGAATAAAACGATAATCTTTCAATCCTCTTACTGGTATCTTTACAATCTTTTTACCTTTTCTTGTTATAATTGATTCTTCACCAATTATATCGCGAGCATTCTTACGAATAGCATCATCAATTTTTTCACGATGTCGTTGTGCATCTTTTTTCCCTTTATTACTTAATTCCCAATCCGAGTGATATATTATGGTCATATTTTTACCTTTCTATTCTATTTTTATATCTATGGTAAACATTACTTATATTTTTTGATTTTATATTCATTATATCAGAAATCTTTTGATATGTAAACTTCTCTATTTCTTTCAATCTTATAACTTCATTTATTATATTATCATTATATTTCCTTTCCTATATACTTGGTAGATGAAAAATTATATGTTCATCTTCACCATCTAATACTTGTACATCTTCTTGACCAA
>Ga0164313_10006440_pt1 | contig 10351 bp, 9 predicted proteins | sample GuaBasSedimGuay4_FD_113735 | JGI IMG/M metagenome (GOLD analysis project Ga0164313, IMG submission 113735) | Subseafloor sediment microbial communities from Guaymas Basin, Gulf of California, Mexico - Guay4, Core 4569-4, 0-3 cm | ecosystem: Environmental > Aquatic > Marine > Hydrothermal vents >...
GAACCGCCGTGGTACGTGATCCGTATGCCCGGTGGTGTGGGAGGGTGAGGTTGTGAAGCCTCACCCTACCCGATAACACCATGATTTTCCAATTGGAAGGTCCTTGATCACCCGGGCGGCCACGCCAGGGGGCGGCCTCCGAGCAGGTGGAGATGCAGGTGGTCCACCGTCTGGCCGCCGTCCGACCCGCAATTGATGACGAAACGGTAACCGGCTCCATCCAGGCCTTCGCGCGCCGCGAGACGAGCCGCCGTCACGAGGAGTTCTCCGGCCAGTTCGCGGTCGGTATCCTGCAATTCCGAGAGGCTGGCGATGTGTCGCCTGGGAATCACCAGGATATGAGTGGGGGCCTTGGGATCGATATCCCGGAAGGCCAGGAACTTTTCATCGCTATGCACTTCCGTGCATGGTATTTTGCCTGCGGCGATGTCGCAGAAAAGACAGGAACCCATCACATTCCTTTCCCGGTGAAATTCCTTTCGCAATCATCCGCGAGACGTCTTGATCCGGACCAACAGACTAGCATGGAGCCCTCGGCGGCAACAAGGAGGGTTTGGTGACCGGACCGGGTGATACCGACCAACCTCGCATCCTGGTGGTGGGCTATAACGCCTTCGACGTCATCGTCCCGGTCAAGGGTTTCCCCGCCCCGGATGAGAAGTCTGAGGTTTCCGGTATGAGCTTCGGGGGTGGGGGACCGGGTGCGACGGCCGCGGTGGCCCTGGCCACGCTGGGGGCTGCCGTGAAACTCATCACCCCGCTCACGGATGATGTCCCCGGTCAAATCCAGCGCCGGGAACTGCTGGCCGCCGGGGTGGACATATCCCTTTCTCCCACCATTTGCGGCCGCGAGAGTCCCAAGGCGGTCATTCTGGTCGATGAAGCCAGGGCCCAGCGTACCATATTCTGGTCTCGGGGTGATGTGCCCCACCTGGAATCTCAGCTGGCTTCGCCCGAACTTCTCGACGAGGTGGATCTGTTTTACACCGACGGCCACGAAGCGGAAGTTTCCATCCTGCTGGCCAGGGCCGCTCGGGAAAGGGGTTTGCCCGTGGTGATGGATGCGGGTTCGGTCCGTTCCGGGTCGGGTGATTTGGTTTCCGGTTGCACGGACGTGGTGAGCTCCCGGGGATTTGCACCGAGTCTGACCGGTTGTTCCGAACCGGCGGATGCGTTGCGTGCCCTGCGGGACCTGGGACCTTCCCGAGTAGCGATGACCTTTGGCGGTGACGGCGTTCTCGGACTGGCGAACGACCGTTTGGTGCCGGTGCCCGCCTTTGCCGTCCCCGTCAAGGATACCACCGGGGCCGGCGATGCTTTCCACGCCGGTTACGCGTTTGCCCGGGCCCAAGGTCTGGAGTTTCGGTCCTGTCTGGAATGGGGCAGTGCGGTGGCGGGACTCAAATGCCGGGATTGGGGAGGGCGCCGGGGCTTGCCGAATGTCAGGGAAGTTCACCGGCTGCTCGAGAACGGACCACGGAAACCCCTGACCTGCCAATGGAAACAATGGAGCGGGTCCGAAACCTGAGCCTGTTTTGGATCTTGCCCCAAATATCCCCTCTCGTTTTCCGTTAATTTTCGCTGGACTTTCGCCAATTTTTCGTCTATTGTGTTCTCAGGTGGGAAAACTGGGCGGTCCGGCGGGTGAGGCTGGGTCGCCGTAGGTCATTTTTCGCAGGAGGCGAACATGGGACTGACTCCGAGACAGGCGGAAATCCTCGCTTACGTAATCGAGTACAGTGATATTCGAGGATATGCCCCGACCCTTCACGAGATCGGTGAAAAATTCGGGCTATCCTCCGTGGCAACCGTCCACAAACACATCAGTAATCTGGTGGACAAGGGGTATTTGCGGCACGAGCGCCGGAATGCCAGTCGGGACCTGGAAGTGATCCGCCTTGGCGGCGGCCAGCGGGGAACTGTACGAATTCCCTTGCTGGGCACCGTGGCGGCCGGCCGGCCTATTGAGGCGCTCGAGGACCAGGAAGAAATCAACCTCCCCGAAGAATGGCTGGGCAAGGGGCGGACTTTCGCCTTGCGGGTGCGCGGTGATTCCATGATTGACGAGCAGATCCGGGATGGGGATACCGTCGTGGTCGAAGCCCGGGAAACGGCGCGGAACGGGGAAACAATCATCGCTCTGGTTGACGGGGATTCCGTCACGGTCAAACAGTATTTCCGCGAAGGAGCTCAGGTGAGACTTCAGCCTGCCAACCCGGCCGTTCCGGTGATCTTGGTACCCGAAGATAGGGTACGGGTCCAAGGCGTGGTCATCGGTGTCCTACGTCGGTTTTCTTAATGTCAGGCTTGTCTTCCGGCCTGACCTCCAGCTCGTCTTCCGGCTTGTCTTTCCGAACCCGGAGGATGACCGGCCATGCCGCCACGGTCCATTTTGCACCTGCGCCTGACTGAATCGGATTTGAAGGGAACAGGTAATCCAGGAAGCGATTCCCTGGCGGATTTTTGCAACCGGATCACACCGGCCTGGGAATTGTCTGTTCGTGGGGCCTATCTCGACCTGACCGGGACCGACCGTCTGTATGGGCGGGGACTGGACGGGGCGGCTCATGTCAGCCGGATGGCTCGGGACCTCAAAGGAGCCTTGTCTGCGGGAGCGGCTTCCACCCGACTCGTCGCCGAACTGGCGTCCTTGACTGCGGCTAGGGCAGGGGGCGGAGTTCTCGCGGTCCTGCCCGACCAGGTACCCGTTTTTCTTCAGTCCTTTCCCGTGGATTTTCTGTCGGAGCGTCGTTCTGTCGTCAATCGGCTGCGTCAGTTGGGAGTGCGTACCCTCGGGGATCTTCAGGTCGTACCTCGAAGTTTGTTGCAGTCCGTGTTTGGAAAAGGTGGTTCACGACTCGCCGACGAGGCGTGGGGTCGGGCCGCGGGATTCCAGGTTCCTGTCCATGAGTTCACCGCCGGGGATGCGGCTGGGCTTGATCTTGTGGTGGGGGTTCGCATGGCCCGGCCGGTGTCGTCCGGTCAGTTAGGCTTGGCCTTGCGCCGGGGATTGGCGGTACGAGCCCTGACCCTGTGTCCCGGGGGGCCGGCCAGGCGCGGCCGCTGGCACCTTACCGTGATGTGGGCTGAAGGGGCCCGTGATTCGGCGCGGGTCCGGGGTCCCGAACCTCCGGGTTGGACATCCTGGCTGGGCCACATGGAACGGCTCTGGAAGCGATTGCCCAAACGGCGCCAGGGGCTGCTTGGGATGGAACTTTGGGCGGAACCCCTCGGCTCCCCTTGTCCCCGTCAGGGGAGTCTTTTTTCCTTCGATGAGGCCGATTGTCGCCTGGCGGAGGTCCTGAGGCTTTCCCGGCGGGAATCGCACCTTTTTCTGGGACCGGGTTCCGAGGATCTGCTGACCCCCCTCGGGGTGTCCTGGTATGGGCCTGGCGCGGGCATATCGAAGCCGGGCCAGGGGTTTGGTTGACGGTCAGGGCCCCGCACGGTAGCATACCGGTCAATCGTGTATTAACGTTCCGGCAGGCACAGATCGAGGCAAAAATGAGCAAACGGGATAAAGCGGGTGAATTGGAAGAGATCTTCGAGATCCTGGTGACTTCATATGCCCAAAAGGGCGGGGTCATTCCGGGTGAGAGCGATATGTGCTGGAGGCCGGCCACCGATGCCTACGAAACCGATGATCAATTCATTGTCCAGATTGATCTGGCCGGAATGGACCCGTCCCAGATCGAGGTCCTGGCAGACAAGACGAGCCTCGTTGTGAGGGGAATTCGTAAGGAATCATCCGTTCCCGGAAAGAAACACTTCCACAAAATGGAGATCAACGTCGGGCCCTTCATCCGCAAGATCGCGATAATGGTGGATGTGGACCCTTCCAGCGCCACGGCCAAGTACCGCAGCGGATTTCTCTATGTCACCTTCGGCAAGGGTTCCGGTAGGTCGACCGATCGGCGGCAGATTACCATTGACCGCTGATTCCGGCAGGACCGGAGCGGCTGCTCGATATCGACGGGACGGCGCCGGATGCGCTCCCCATATCCGGAAGGAGCTTTAGCTACATGGCGGACAACGATCAGGAACTCATGGAGCTGGATCATTCAGGGGAAATTTTTCTGCCCCCCGAAATTCCCATCTTGCCCATCAGCGAGGCCGTCATCTTTCCGGCCATGATGGTGCCTCTGGTTCTGAGCGACGCCAACCTGGTCAAGCTCGCGGACGACTGTCTGGCTGGGGACAAGATCCTGGGGGCGTTTTCCCAGCGGGAAATATCCGATGACGATCTGGAAGACATGGACGACCGGGATCTCATCTTCCGGGTGGGGACCGCGGTCAAGATCCAGAAGATGCTGCGTTTTCCCGACGGGAGCATGCGGCTACTCGGGCAGGGCATCGCCCGGTGTCGGATCAATGAATTCGTCGCGGATGATCCCTACATGCTGGCCCGGGTCGAACTGATCAAGGAGGATATGCAGGATGATTCCCGCACCCTGGCCTACATGCGGGGCGTGGCCAACAACTTTATGAAGATCATCGACGCCAGCGAGACCTTTTCCGAGGAACTCAAGGTTGTCGTGATGAATATTGACGACCCAGGTCGTCTGGCCGATTTGATCGCCACCAACCTGGATGTGGAAGTCGCCGAAAAGCAGAAGTTGCTGGAGGAGAAATCACCCCGGAAACGTCTCCAGATACTGTCCAAGATCGTGATGCGGGAACTTGACGTTCTGGAGCTGGGGCAGAAACTCCAGACCCGGGTGCGGAAATCCATCGACAAGGATCAACGGGAATATTACCTGCGCCAGCAGTTGAAAGCCATCCAAAGGGAGCTGGGGGAAGCCGACGAGGGTTCCGTCGAGCTCGACGACCTGCGGGAGCGGATCGAAGCCGCGGATTTTCCGGAAAAGGTACAGGTTGCCGCCGAGCGCGAGTTGGACCGTCTGGCCCGGATGTCCCCGGGTGCCAGCGAGTACACTGTCAGCAAGACTTATCTGGACTGGTTGCTCGATTTGCCGTGGAACGTGGGCAGTGAGGATAAACTGAACCTGAAGAGGGCCGAGGAGATTCTGGAACGCGACCACTACGGTCTGGAGGACGTCAAACAGCGAATAATCCAGTACCTGGCCGTCCGCAAGCTGAAGGAAAATCACCGGGGGCCGATATTGTGTCTGGCCGGGCCTCCGGGCGTCGGCAAAACCTCCCTGGGCCGAAGCATAGCCGAGGCCGTGGGACGGAAATTTTTCCGCTTCTCGCTGGGCGGCATGCGGGACGAGGCGGAAATCCGGGGACACCGGCGCACCTACGTGGGCTCGATGCCCGGCAGGATCATCAACGGTATCAAGGAGTGCGGCACCAATAACCCGGTTTTCATGTTGGACGAGATCGACAAGCTGGGACAGGACTTCCGGGGTGATCCGGCAAGCGCCCTGCTCGAGGTCCTCGACCCGGAGCAGAATTCCGCCTTTACGGACCATTACCTCAACCTGGAGTTCGATCTGTCCCGGGTCATGTTCATCACCACCGCGAACATGCTCGATACCATCCCGCGGCCGCTTTTGGACCGGATGGAAGTCATCCAGTTGCCCGGCTACACCAACCTGGAAAAACTCCAGATCGCAAAACGCTATCTCATGCCCCGGCAGATCGAGCAGAATGGGCTGAGCGGCAAGTACATCCGCTTCACCGAAGCCGGATTGATGCGGATCGTGGAAGATCACACCCGGGAAGCCGGGGTGCGGAATCTGGAGCGTGAAATCGGATCGGTCTGCCGCAAGGTCGCGACCGACGTGGCCAAGGGGAAAAAGAAGCGGCAGGTCATTGGCGCGAACAACCTCGAGGATTACCTGGGCACGCCCAGTTATTCCGGCGATCGCCTCCGACGACACCTTAACGTCGGTGTGGCGACCGGTTTGGCCTGGACGCCCGTAGGCGGACGAATCCTATACATCGAGGGTCTTTCACTGCCTGGCGGGCGGGGCCAGTTGAACCTGACCGGGCAGGTGGGTAGCGTGATGCAGGAATCTGCCAGCGCAGCCTACAGTTACCTTCGCAACAGATTCGGGGCTCGTGAGGAATATGCCGAATTTTTTTCCGGCCGGGATGTCCACATTCATCTGCCCGCAGGTGCCATTCCCAAGGACGGTCCCAGCGCCGGCATCGCCATGGCGTCGGTTCTCCTGTCGTTGTTGTTGGGCAAACCCCTTGACCGCCGGACCGCGATGACCGGGGAGATGACCCTGACAGGAGCGGTGCTGCCTATCGGAGGGTTGTTGGAAAAAGTGCTGGCCGCCCATCGGTTGGGGATCCGCAGGATCATCATTCCCGGCGCCAACGAGCCCGACCTGGAGAGCATTCCCGAGGAGGTGAGGGAAGCGATCGAATTTGTTCCCGTCGTTCACGTGGATGAGGTGTGGGACACCATTTTCCCTGATATCCTGGATTGAGCCCAGGGGGCGGCGAAGGCTCTCTCACCGGTTCCGATTCAACCCTGCGAGGCGTTTCTTGGCTGAGAACAAGATCATCACAACCTTGATGCGTCCTTTTTTCAACAAGAGGAAGGCGACGTCCTTTACCCTGCCCCGGGCGTTGACCGATGCTTCACGGATTCTGTGCATCGACTGCGGTGATCTGAGTGATTTCCTTTTCCATGTGCCCCTGTTGACGGCCATTCGGCACCGTTACCCCGGTGCGAAGATGGATTTCCTGGTTCCCGAAAAACATGCGCCCCTGGTGATTCCCAGCGGACTGGCCCGCAAGTGCACCATCTACAAGGAGGGGCAGTTGAATCCCTGGCGTCCCGCCTTCGGCACTTTGTTGCGAAAGGTGGGGTCGGCAAATTACGACATGGCTATCGTCATGTCCTATTCACCTCAACCGAGGCTGGAACTTGCCGCCCTGGCCAGCGGCGCCACCCTACGCTTCGGGCCCTCGCACAAGGACGCCTGGCCAGGCGTGAATTTCGAAATGCGCCTCGGCGTGAATGACGACAGTTACCGGGGCGACCGCTTGAAGACCGCCGCCCCTTTCCTGGGTTTTGCCCCGGAGGAATTGCTGTCCCGCTGGCCCCTGCCGCTGGAAAAACTCCGTCAGATGGCCCAGCAGGTCCACTTCCACAAGCCCAATCCCGACCAAATGTTGATCGGGATCGATCCGGGTGTCGGCAAGTCAGGTCACGCTTTTGCCATGGAAAACATCCAGTTCCTGGTCCGGCAGCTGTCCAGTCAGCTGGTGTGCAAGATCCTGCCGTTGGGTGATCACACTGCCAACGGCCGCCTCGAAAAACTCGAAGCCAGCCTTTCGGAGGTCCCGGTGGGTCTGCAGCGGGATACCCTTCTGGAAATGATCCTGTTGTTGGCCCAGTGCGATCTCTTCGTCTCCGGGAACACCGATTTTTTCCATTTCGCGGTGGCCCAAGGTGTGCCGGCGATTGGTCTTTTTTCCAAGGCGGATGATGTCCAGTGGATGCCCCGGGGCCGCCCGCGGGCCCGGGTCCTGCAGGTGACCAAAGGGGAAAAGGTCGACATCGAGACCCTCATGGAAGCCGTGGAGGGGGTGACCGAGGGTAGGACCAGTACCGCCTCGACGGTAATCACCACTCCATTGCCCCGTGCCCCCGGGCCGTCCGATCTCACAGAGGGTCCCGGGCAGGCCACCGGCAAACCTACTGGTCATGAATGATCTTGGGGGAGATCGATCCCACTACCGGTTGCTGGTTCTGGCGCCCAACTGGTTGGGGGACGTCGTCATGCATACGCCCCTGCTTTCCCTTCTTAATGAACAACGGAACCCTGTCTCGGCCGCCGTGGGCCGACCGGTTGCCATTCACCTGGGCGTGCGGCGCGCCTGGGCGGGATTGTTTCAGGACGACCCGCGTATCGATGGTCTGATCGTTCTGGAACGCGATTGTTTTCGCACTGGAATAAGGAGGACCATGCACTTGGCATCCCTCATGCGAAAGGGCCGCTATGACGCCATCCTTCTGGGGCCACCTTCCCTGCGGGCAGGATTGGCCGCCTGGTTGGCCCGGATTCCGCGGCGCGTGGGTTACCGTACCGATGGCCGCTCCCTATTGCTCAATGTGAGCCGTTCCCCGCTGCCCCGGGGCAGCCGGCACTATTCTCAGGAAATGATCGATCTGGGTGGGTTTTGGCTGGAATCGCTGGGCCTGAAAGCCACCGCTTCGGTGGCGGAGGATTGGCCCGCAACCCTGCCTGGTTGTGACACCTTGTCCCCGGCGGATCTGGGTACGGGCCCTCCGGTTTGGGCCGTGGCCCCAGGAACAACCTACGGAGAGGCCAAGACCTGGCCCGTGGCTCGTCTGGGTGATTTTATCGAGCTTGCCATCGGTGTTGCTGGGGTTCGGATCGTACTGCTGGGTGATGAAGCGGCCCGTAAATTCACCTTCGGTTTGCGGGAGAGATTCGGTTCCTTCTGGGGGGAGGAACCAGGCAACGCCACCGCCGTGCTGGATTTGACCGGAAAGACGGATCTGCTCGGCGCTGCTGGAATCCTCAAATCGTCCTCGGCTTTCATCGGCAATGACAGCGGGCTCATGCATCTTGCCGCCGCCCTCGACAAGCCAACGGTCGGAGTGTTCGGATCTTCCAATCCTGACTGGACCGCACCTTTGGGCCGTCATGCCCGCGTGGTCGTCCCGGCGGGATTTTCATGCCGCCCCTGTTATCGAAAAACCTGCAACCAGACAGAATTTTGCCTGGACACCGTGACGGCTGAAACGGTTCTGGCCGCCGTGAATGATCTGGTGGGCCGTTCGCAGGGGGGAGGTCTCTGATGGCCGTCTGGAAACCCTGCCGTCCCGGCGATCTTGGCCAGGATGTACCGGTCCTGTTTCTGGACCGTGACGGGGTGGTGATCGTTGATCGCAACTACCTCAGCGACCCGGATCAGGTGGAACTTTTGCCCGGTGCGGCCGAGGCCATGAAATTGGCCGCCGCTGCGGGTTACCTGCTCATCGGGGTCTCCAATCAGTCGGGATTGGGCCGGGGCTGCTTCACCGCCGAAGATCTGGCCCTGGTCATGGCCAGGGTTGATGACCTCCTGGCACGGGAGGGAGCCGGTTTTGATGGTTTTTATTACTGTCCCCACGCTCCGCAACAGGCGTGTCAATGCCGCAAACCTGCGTCCGGCCTTCTGGACGAGATCGGCCGGGCCTGCCGTTGGGATCCCATTAGGAGTTGGATGGTGGGAGACAAGGCCAGCGACGTGGCTTTCGGTCGGAACAATGGCCTGGGGGCCGTTCTAGTGGGGACCGGTTACGGTGCCGCCCAGCAGGCCGAAGTGGAACGGTCTTGGAAGGATGATCCCAGGGTTATCCTGGCTGCCGACTTGCCGGACGCCCTGGCCGCAATCCAGGCGGCCCATCTTGAGGAACCGGACCCGTGAGTTGGGCGATAGACGGCAGACCCATTCATTCGGTTCTTGTGACCCGGCTTCGGTATCTTGGAGACATTGTTATGTCCACCGTCGTGGTCGAAGTCCTGCGGCGGGGAGACCCGCAATTGCGTATCGGATATCTTTGCGAAGAGGACCACGCTGCGGTTCTGGAAGGCCACCCGGGAATTGATCGGTTGCACCGCCTGCGGACAGTTCGCTCGGGCGGGGATGCCAGGGCCAGGGCTGGACAGTCCTCCCCTGCGGGGGATTCACGTTCGTACCTGCAGACCATAGGTGATCTGCGCCAAGAGCAGTACGATTTGGCCGTGGATCTTTTTTTTAATCCACGCAGCGCCTGGCTGCTATGGCTGGCCGGCATTTCCCGGCGCGTAGCCGGGACCCGGAAATGGCGAGGCCGATTATACCATCACCAGATACTGGCGGAAGAGGTTGCGCGAAATTACCCGGATTTCCGCCGGGTCGCCCCCGGGGGGTTGGGCGAGCATCTTTGCCGTCTCGCGCCCCTTACCCAAGTGGAATCCGGGCGTGCCTTTGCTGACTGGTTGCCCAATAAATTTGGTCCGGGAGACCTGAAACCGCGCCTGTTTCGACCAGATAACGGTCCGGTGGCAAAGGAACATCTTGCCCCCCTCGGAATCGGTCCAGATACCCAATACCTCCTCATGGCACCCTGCGCCACCTGGCCCAGCAAGGAATGGCCTTTGGGCCGATGGGAGGAGTTGGTTACCCTTCTTCTGGAGGTTTCGGATATACCTCTGGCTGTCCTGGTAGCCCCGGGTCGGGAAGACCAGTGGGCCGGTCTGGCGGCCCTGATCCCGCCGCATAGGGGCGGGGTATTGCCCCCCTTGCCGTTGTCCGAGGTCTTGGCGGTGACGGCCGGGGCCCGGGCCCTGATCACCGCCGATGGTGGCGTCATGCATGCGGCCGTCGGACTTGATGTCCCCACCCTGGCGCTGTTCGGGCCCACCGACCCGGA
>Ga0164313_10006441_pt1 | contig 10350 bp, 11 predicted proteins | sample GuaBasSedimGuay4_FD_113735 | JGI IMG/M metagenome (GOLD analysis project Ga0164313, IMG submission 113735) | Subseafloor sediment microbial communities from Guaymas Basin, Gulf of California, Mexico - Guay4, Core 4569-4, 0-3 cm | ecosystem: Environmental > Aquatic > Marine > Hydrothermal vents...
AAGAACTGTCTCGCGGATTCCTGCACAAACGGGTTTGATGGCTCTTTTGAATCGCCTGATTCTAATTATAATGCCTCAAGTCTTTCGAGTGATGCCCCCGGAGCTAACTCGATCAATGATTATGTAGCTATTTTTAAAGACAAAAATAATGAAGACTATCATTTAGACGTTTCGGATTCTCGTCTTAGAGGTGCGGGGACTAATCTTTCCAGCGACTTTGACGACGACATAGATCAAGAAAAACGAGGAAGCTGGGATATTGGCGCTGATGAGTATCATTCTTTTGTTGAGACTGTTTATGATCATTATTTTAGTTTGGACGGAGATAATGATTTTATAAGTACGCCAGATTCGGTGGCGAATAGCGTAACGGGGGATATTGACCTTCGAATAAAAGTTGCTTTGGACGATTGGAGTCCAAGTTCTTCTCAAACCCTATTAAATAAATGGAATAGCACAGGAGATCAGCGCGGAATTCAATTTTATATTTCGGTTGGTCCTCGAATTTCAATTAGCGTATCAATCGATGGGACGTCAGGAACTACAGAAGATGATGTGTCAGATGTTATAAGCTTAACGGATGGTAATATTTATTGGTTGAGGGTAACTTACGCCGTTAATGGTACTATCACCTACTATATTACGGCGGATACTGGGCAGACACCTGATACAGTATCGTGGACACAACACGGAGCGACTGATTCAAATACCCGCACAGCGATCTTCGACAATGATCAACCGTGGGAACTTGGTATTGTGGATGGGAATACAAATGAGTTAAGCGGGAAAATTTATTATGCAGAAGTTAGAGATGGTATAGATGGGACTATTGTAGCTCGATTTAACGCCAGCGAAATAGATAATTCTGAAACCTATATTGCAAACACGAACACAGAAGAAAAATGGACAAATAATGGTGGTCAATATGTGCCTGAAGGTGTCCAAGAATATGATTTTGAAGAAAATTTTGAAGCGGTTGATTATGAGAACTCGTGGACTGTCGAGAATGGTTCTCCAGACCCCAATTATACAACGACGGCTCTTGAAGGAACCCAAAGCCTCAAAATGGGAGTCGGGTTTGATGAGGTATATACATTACTGACCCCCTCGGATAACTGGGATGTATATTTTAGGTTTCGATGCGATAGCTTTGTAACTAATAAAACGTTATTTTATATTCTAGACGCAGCGGATGATATTGTCGCCCTTTTGCTTTTCGATACTGTCACAGGGGATCTTGCTGTTGGGGATAATAATGGAAATTATTCTAGTTATGTCACGATTACTACAGATGCAACTTGGCATATTTGGATTCATTTAGAACGCGGAACAGGATCGGACCAAAAAATAACATTGGGAGCTTCAACTGATGGTATCAGACCGGTTTCTGGAACTGGATATGAAGAGATGACGGACGGAACGAATACAACTCAGGCAAAAAAGTTTCAATTTGTTTGCGAAAACGCATCGGGTTGGGATTATATAGTTGATCACTTATTAATAAATACAAATGGGGCAACGATTGGGAATCATCCATAAAAAACACCATGACATACTGGAACAATAAAACAGGACATCCATTAAAAACCCCACCCAGATCATTCCCCGAAGAGTTTGATGTAGAAGGAGCAACCTACTATGCGGTAGCCGAAGCTGGTTATGTTTATTCAGAAAAGCAAACTGCTATTTATAGTACAAGAAAATACAACACGCTTTTCGCAGCCGAAGCGGGTCTTGCAGCCAGCCCGACAACGCCGCAAGTTATTAATATTATTGGGCCATGGACAGGGGCAGACAATACGCCGGTTACATTTAGTGGTACTTCCACAACATCAACAAATTACATTCTTGTCCAAGCGATTGGGGACAATATCGCTGACGCAAAATGGTCAACTGACAAGTATCGATTAGAAGGTGTTTCCACATTATATACAATTGAAATTAATGATGACTACGTAAGATTTTATGGCATACAAGCCTCAAATGATGTTGCCGGTCACTTCAATGGGACTATTCATTCACAAAATATGACACGAGATGATACTTATTTTGAGTTTGATAGATGCTTTTTTATCAATACGAGTGTCCCGAATACAGGATATACATTTAGACTTGAATCATATCCCCAATACACTTTGAAGAATTGTGTTATTGTTTGCCGTTCAACTTATGATAACGATTCATCTGCGGCAGCAGAGTTAACTAGTGATGCTACTTACGGTGAGTCTTATATTTATAATAATACCTTTCATTCTGATGGTCTTTATGCAATTAGAACCCGTTCAACAGTTCTTTATTTAAAAAACAATATCTTTTCTGGCGGAACTACAGCAGCCATTAATGAATCCGTAAGCCCTCATGCTGATTCTGATTATAATGCAAGCACAGAATCCGACACCACCGGAGGGGGTAATGATATAGCTAATGCCTCGATTTCATTTGTTGATGCTCCTAATAATGATTTTCATCTCAGATCATCCGATTTGATCGTGCGAAGCGCAGGAACAGACCTCTCAAATTCATTTACAACAGATATTGATGGAGATTACCGCGCCTTTTGGGATATTGGTGCGGACGAATACAGAAAATCCCCTTGACAATCTTAAAAATTTTCATATAATAAAACAATGAAAGGTATTTTTTGGTTCTGTCTCCTAACCTCAATCGGTCTAAGTCAATCCCTAACCCTAACTTGGACAGATAATTCCAGCAACGAAGACGGCTTCGGAGTAGAAAGGTCTCTAGATGGCACAAATTTTTCTGAAATTATAGGGGATTTACCTACCAACACAGAAACTTATGAGGATTCTAATATCTCATATGACACGACCTACTGGTATAGAGTCTACGCTTTTAATGATGTGGGAAACTCTGGATTTTCAAATACCGATAGCGGATTAGATCCCGATCCCGGTTCTGGAGACCCTCCAACGGCCCCGCAAAATATTACCTATGAGATTGTCATGGGGTCAGTTCCACCCCCGCCAACCACGTTTCCCCTAATGGATGGACTATCCTTTAATGCCGACTTAGGACAAATAGAAGCGCCGTTTATAATAGATAATACTTTAGTTTATCAGCCAAGCCAAACAAGTGGTGTAGAAAATGGAGGTCTAGCAGGATATTCTTTTGAAATTACCCAAGCTGGACACTACAGAATAATCTTCATGACTGATGCCTTTGACGGCGGCTCTGATTCATTCTATGTAAATGTAGACGCAGAACCCGTCTTAGCAGATGTCTTCCACATTGTCCCTTTAACCTCTGGTATTGAGGCAAGATACGTAAGCGACGGACCACCAGATGGCCCGACTGTCCCTAGAGAATATAACTTTACTGTTGGCATCCACGACCTCTATATAAGAGGCCGTGAAGGTCGCACCGAGTTACAGTTTATTCATATAGTCGCTCAAAATTTTGCAGCTAATGAATTCGACATTTTTGGCGCAGACTATTATGCGGTAGCCCCAGTTGGCCATTCTTACATTCCAAATCAGGACACTTATTATGGAACTAACAAATTCAATTCTCTATCGGCAGCAGAAGCATCTTTAAATACATCCCCAACTAACCCACAGGTTATTAACATCATAGGAAATTGGACGGGGATAGAAGATTCATCCGCGCTTGTTATCGACGGCACAAATTCTACTGACGCTAACCAAACGCTTATTCGGGTTCTTGGATCCGCACGTCATAATGGGATACCAAAATCTTCGACTAATGGAAACCCAACAGGTTATAAACTAAAACCAAATACAATCGGTCATACTGTTATTATAAACGATCCTTATGTAATTTTACAAGGTTTAGAAATAGTACAAGGCCAATCTGGGGTATCCGACGAAGGAGTCAGGGTTGCCGCCAATGATGTAAGCATAGACTCCTGTATAGTTATATCTGAATCCGGCTCTATTTCAGGTCAGGATGGAATACATATTACCCATGCTACGATTCATCGTCTTACAATTATCAATTCCCTTATTTTGAATTGGTATAGAGCGGGGATTACAATTCAGTATTGGGACTCATCTTCAACAGCATCTTCTATTGGCAATAAATTTATCAACAATACTATAGTAAATTGTGGGATTCAAGGGGATAGTTATTCTGGCGGATTAGTAATAATCAATAGTAGTGGGTCTTCTAATATTTCTGCAGAGATTTATAATAATTTGTTTTCCTCAAATAATCCCAATTTAAGTCTTATCGGTAGTGGACTTTCCATTAACCAAGATTTTAATATCACAAACCAAAGCTCCGCTCAAATTTCTTTCTTGAACGAAGCTTTAAAGGACTATCACATCCTTCCCACATCAACCGCATCAGACTCTGGAACAAATAGAAGCTCAGATGGTTTTACCCACGATATCGATCTAGACATTCGCGAATCTAATTGGGACATCGGAATGGATGAGGTTAATTAAGGGACAATAACTACAATAACAAGACCTTGTGGAGCAGAAGCTGCCGATGGAGTTGTCACAGAATCGCTCTGTGGACCTTCTCCCCAAACATTGATCGCTGTTACAACGTAAGTATGAACACCGGGGACAACAGCCAAAATAGAGACCTCACTAATTTGTGAAGAGGTCACAGCAGAAAAAGATCCGCCATTATCTTCATAAACAATGTAGTTTGAAATCCCCTCACCAGCAGGATTATCGTCCCAATCAAGATCAACAGTCGCAGCACTTAAAGAAGCGACACCTAAAATAGCTAAAGCCAAAGTTAATAATTTTTTCATATTTTTAAAAATGTTTCTGAACTAATTTACACAAAAAGCTTGACAATTAATAAAATCCTTCTAAAATAACCAATAATAATTATGACAACTTCTATGAAAAAAGAGCGTTCTTTACTTTTAATCAGAGGGCTACCGAACTCAGGCAAGACATTTACCGCCAACCTTTTATGCGATAACTGTTATGCCGCAGACGATTTTTTTTACAAGAACGGTCACTACATTTTTGACGCAGAGTTTTTAGGTGTTGCTCATGAAAGGTGCTATTCTAATGTTAAAAAAGATATGGAAAATGGTGTAGAAAAAATAGCTGTTCATAATACCCTGACAACAGAAAAAGAATTGAAACCTTATTTTGATCTCGCTCAAGATTTTAATTATAAAGTAATATCTTTAATAGTCGAACATCGTCACGATGGAGAAGGGAACTCTCACCAAGTCCCTTCTCATGTGGTAGAAAAAATGCGCAACCGCTTCAGTATCAAGTTATAATGTTAAAAATTTACAATACTAAAGTTTGGTTTACCTCAGACTTTCATTGGAACCATGATAAACCTTGGGTTGTCGAATCTCGTGGATTTAGTTCTAATGAAGCTCATTGCCGCTGGTTGCATGATTCGTGGCACGATACAATTGGGTCTGGAGATATCGTTGTTAATTTGGGCGACTTAACTTTCTATGACCCAGAGGCTAAGGAATTTGAGGCTATGACTCTGTGGCCATGTTTAAAGCATTTGGTTTTAAATGGCAATCATATGTCGGGCCATAGACAGACCTATAATAAATTGCTGAAAAAGTTTAAAGCAACTGGTCATCATAAAATTTACCCGCTAAAGATTAATAACCTTTTCTTTATGGGCGACTATATGGAATTATCCATAGATAAACAGATCATTATTTGTTTTCATTACCCTATTCCCATCTTTAATCATATGAATCAGGGGAGTTTTATGGTTTGTGGTCATAGCCACGGCAACTATTCGGAAACAAATCCCGAAAATACTACCAACAAATATATTGATGTGGGTGTAGATTGTAATAAGCAGAGGAATGGAACTCCTTTCATTTCTTTTGAAGACTTATGCGAAATTATGAAGGAGCGAAGTGCTCCAACTTTAGATCATCATGGTTGAAATTGTCCCCCTAGTCTCATTCGAGGCCAAAAGAGAAGAGTCCAATGGCGAAGATGAGTGGCGTTTTGAACGAGGTAATACATATAAACTGTTAGGAATCACTGATAATATGTTCGATAAAGATTTGATTTACTTATATTTAGGTGATCTCGATCACTGTTACCTTGTTGAGAAAAAAGATATAAAAATATTATGACAAAAAGGTATCTCTATAAAGATCCCAAAAATGAAATCATAGTTGGGTATGATTGTCGCATCCCTCGCGCAGAGGAAATGGCAAAATACACAGCAAGAGTTTATAAAGGGCTTCTTTACGAACAGATAGAAGACGGTAAGCCGACCTTACTTGAAGATTTCACCCATGAAGAAAAAAAGCACAAAAGACAAGCTCCTAGAGGAATACGCGAAAAGAAACTGGCAACGAAATAAAGAAGAGGATGATGCTTTATTGGATATTTTATCTGATGTTATAAGACACGAAAAGAAAACACCAGCCAAGAAAGTAGCTAAGAAGAAGACAACTAGAAGAAAAACTACTAAATGATTTTTTTCTTTTGCTCTTTAAGCCAATCTCTTCTATATCTAGTATTCCAAATCCAAAAAGCATGATCCAGACCGATATCTTTTCCGGCCTTTTCACTCTCAAACCATTTTAACCTCTCTATTTCTTCATGCTCTGAAGTAAATAACCTATAAAGTAATGATTTACCTGTTGGAAAGTTTTCTAACATTTTATTTGAATTACTATTAAATATACACATAATAAAGCATATGAATATCTATAAGCCTAATAAGGGTAATACAGGACACTTCTTTCAATTAAATGTAGGAAGAAATAATAATACAAAGACCCCTTATGCTCTCTATATAAGGGCGGTAAAACAATTTAGCTGGAGAAATGGGATTGGGTCTTTCAAAGAGAATGGTGAAAAACCTGACAAAACCATAGTGGTAAAGTTTAATGAGTTTGAAGCTGCGGCTATGTTAAATGGTTTCGAAAGCTTCTTTGTTAATTTCCCACAGAATAAAAAGGAGCAGCACGAATTAACAATGTTCCATTCCAATGATAACGATAAGACATCAATTAGATTAACTGCCGCCGTATCTCAAGGCAGAAAAGGTGTTTTCTTTAGTATGAACAGAAATGGAATCAACTTTTTAATGCCGCTAACTGTCGGGGAATGCTCATTAATAGCAGAATATTGTAAATTCTTTATTCATAAGATGTTTGAATTTGAGTTTTCAAAAGCTATGAATTCAAAACCTGCCGCACCAGTTAGACCAACACCAAAACTATTAGCTCCAGAAGGAGAAGATGAAGCTGACAAGTTAATCTTTGAGGATGCAAAAGTCGAAGAAGAGAAGGTCGAAAAAGATCCCTTTGATAGTGACCCACCCTTTTAATGTCTAAAAAAATACTATTTCATTCAAATCATTCTCGTGCTTTTACTGGATTTGGTAAGAATTTAAAAAATTTATTATTATATTTTTATCGAAACACTGATTATGAGATTGTAGAATTAGCCGCTGGACTGGTTAAGAATCATCCAGAGCTTCAGAAGCAGCCTTGGAAAGCTTATGGGACGCTCCCTGAAGACCCCAACACGATCAATCAGCTAAACAAGGATCCAGCTTCTGCGAGAGCGGCGTCTTATGGTTCGATGATGATTGATGAAATAATAAAAGAAGAAAGGCCCGATGTATATATAACCATTGAAGACTTTTGGGCGTTCACTGCTTGTGGTCTATTTGATAAACCTTGGTGGAATAAGGTTAATTGTATATGCTGGACTACATTAGACTCTTTACCTTTATTACCTGACTCTATTAAACACGCTCCAAATATAAAGAATTATTATACATGGAGTCCTTTTGCCACAGAAGCTCTACATAAAGAAGGGTTCGAACAAGCGGAAACACTTCATGGTTCTCTTGATACAAAGAACTTTTTTAAGTTAATGCCTTTCGAAAGGGTTAATTTAAGAAAGGAGAACAACATATCAGATCAGGCGTTTATTGTCGGGTTTGTTTTCAGAAATCAATTGAGAAAAAGCGTTCCTAATTTATTACTAGGGTTCCAGCAATTTAAAAAAGAGAACCCTTTGGTAGATGCTTATCTTTTTCTACATACTAATTGGACAGAAGGATGGGATATCCCAAGACTTATTAAGGAGCACGACATTCCTAATGAAAAAATCATTACTACTTATATTTGTCGCGAATGTCATCGATATGAAATCAAACCATTCACTGGCCATGATTTAGCCTGTCCTCATTGCAAAGCCGAAAAGGGGCAGATTACAACAAATGTAAACATTGGAGTGAATGAGGTTCAATTAAATGAAGTCTATAATTTAATGAATGTTTATTGTCACCCCTTTACTTCTGGTGGTCAAGAAATTCCTGTTCAAGAAGCCAAGCTCACAGAGCTTATAACTTTGGTCACTGATTATTCTTGCGGTCAAGAATATGCTATGGCAGATAGTGGAGGGATAGCTTTGGAATGGTCTGAATATAGAGAGCCGGGAACACAATTTATTAAAGCTTCAACTTACCCCTCTTCTATAGCAAAGCAATTAAAGAAGGTTTATAATATGACCCAATCAAAGCGGGACGAATGGGGAAAGAGAGCAAGGCAATATGTTGTAGACTCTTGTGCGGTCGAAGTCGTTGCCAAGCAGTTAATGGAAAAGATAGAATCTATGCCGCCAGCGGATTATAGTTTCGATTGGAATGTCAAACTAAAAAATCCCGATGCGATCATATCCGATAACCCAGATGATAAAGAATGGGTTTTAGAGTTATATACTAAAATTTTATATATGGAAGACCCCAAAGAAGGGTTGGGCCATTGGTTGGCGCGTTTAAAAGAAGGTGCGAGCAGAGGGGATATCCATAACTATTTCAAACAAATTGCCCAACAAGAAAACCAAAAGTTGCAAGCGACAAATGAAAAAACCCCGGCAGAAGATATATTTTCTTCGGATAAAGAAAGGAAATTAGCTTTGGTTATTCCAGAAAGTCTGGGTGATGTATTCGTTACAACATCTTTATTAAAATCTGCACGAGAAACATATCCTGAATACGCTGTATTCTTTATCTGTGATCCTAAGTATTTTGAAATACTATTACCATTAGTGCCGGAATATATAGATAAACTTATCCCTTACCAACAGGAGTTTGAGAGCCAGCTTTGGATGGAGGGTCATGGACCACATAAGGGTTATGTAGATATTGTTAAGTATCTTCATTTTCCAACACAAAGACAACTTAACTATTTAAATAATGGATTAGATAAGATTGCTTTTGATACACAATTTAAGGAGGAATCGTCATCAAATTAATAACGGCCTACTCTCTTCAGTCGGGCTTGCAAATAGATAAGCCTATTATTACAGAGGAATTTTTCCCTCTATATTATAAAAAATATATAACCATTCACACAGGTGGTGGTGATGGTAAATTTGATTCCAAACTATATGACTATTGGAACGAAGTTATGTTCCTTATCAGGCCATTACTATCAGATTATAAAATTGTACAACTTGGTGACGAAGGAGACCGAGTTATTCAAGGGATAGACGCCAATATACTTGGCAAAACCACAGTCAAACAAAGTGCCTACGTTCTTAAAAGAGCGGTGATGCATTTTGGCAACGATTCTTTTCCTATCCACATGGCGGGAGCATTAAACATTCCCACAGTTTCTATTTATGGACCAACAACTATTGCTAATCATGGCCCTTATTGGCACAATAAAGACTCAGTTTTTCTGGAGTCAGATAGGGCCGGTGCCAAGCCAAATTTCTCAAGACAAGAAGCCCCCAAAACGATAAACATGATCAAACCGGAAACAATAGCAAATGCTATTCTTCGGTTACTTGAAATAGATACCATTCCCGCAGAGACTATATTTATGGGCAATCTATATGGGAAGCATTCTATAGAGTATATCCCAGATGTTTTAGTCCATCCAAATAGTTTAAAAGACAAATCCCCGAATATTCGTTTGGACTATCACTTTAATGAGGATCTTACCTTTAAGACTTTATCTAATACAAAATGTTCCGTTATAACTGATAAAGAATTGAATCTTGATATTCTTAAACAGCTTAGAAAAAATATAGAGATCTTTGCTTTTGAAATTAAAGAGGATACAGATTATGAATACCTGCTTAAATTAAAGCACGCATCATTACCCTTGCGCCTTTTTAGCAAAGAAAAGGATAAAAGAAAACTCTCAGACCTTAGAGCGTGATTCTTTGAGGCCGGAACGATTGACTTTTTAGACGAAAACCCAGACCCTATAGAAAATTTTGAAGATAATTTAAAATTTAAATCTGCCAATCTCTATCAAATGTTGATGAATAGCATGGAACAAGCATCCGCCTCATCTTCTGCGAATCAACTCTCTGATGTGATCTTACGACATTTTACCATGCCACCTGAAAGAGAGATTGATGTTGATAAATT
>Ga0164313_10006442_pt1 | contig 10348 bp, 8 predicted proteins | sample GuaBasSedimGuay4_FD_113735 | JGI IMG/M metagenome (GOLD analysis project Ga0164313, IMG submission 113735) | Subseafloor sediment microbial communities from Guaymas Basin, Gulf of California, Mexico - Guay4, Core 4569-4, 0-3 cm | ecosystem: Environmental > Aquatic > Marine > Hydrothermal vents >...
CCTGCTGCTGACAGGTTGTGCTACCTCTGGCGTTGAAGGTTCGATTCACTACGGTGTATACGCCGGCTACGGTTATCCGCACTACGGGTACGGCTATGGTGGTTGTTGTTACGGTAACCCGGAACGTCCCGATAAGCCAGATCGTCCTGACAGACCGGAGCGTCCCGAAAAGCCGGATAGACCAACCACTAAACCTGCGACCAGACCCTCGGCTGGTATGGGTCAACCATCCAGGTCACAAATGAGTCGTCCCAACAGGGCGTCGAGAGGTGGCGGTCGTCGCTAGCTTTGGGCTGGCCCGGGTAAAGTATGCAAAAGTCATGTTAACGAGATAAAATGGGCGGAACAAGTTTATTGAGAATCGTCATGAAGCAATCCAGTTTTTCAGACCTTAGAATGACGCTCGCAATAGTACTCATGCAGTCACTATGACTTCCAATGTATACTGCACCTTAAAATTAGCAGTACAGATGGCCTAATTAACCTCACATGAAATGGAATTATGTTATTAACTAACCGCCGCTTCGCATTTGTCATTGTGCTGGGTATGTTAACAAGTGCCTGTACCAGCGTTGGTCCTGACTTCGAATCACCGGAAGTGGATGTTTCGGATCAGTGGCTGGAAGAAGATGCCAATATTGATAGTCAGGCAGAAGACATACAGGCAAAGTGGTGGACAGTATTCAATGACCCAATATTGAATGAACTAGTAGACACCGCTTATCGACAAAACCTGGATCTTCATATTGCCGCTACCAGGATCATTGAAGCCCGGGCTCAACTGGGTATTGCCGTGGGTAGTCTCTATCCACAAAACCAGCGTCTTATCGGCGGTGTTACGAGTAACAGACTGAGCAAAAATGCACTTAATGGCTTACCCGTTACAAATACCTCTTTTACGTCCTCGGGCCTTGGTTTTGACGCCGCGTGGGAACTGGATATCTGGGGTCGTTTAGCGCGTGGAGTAGAATCGGCTGATAATACATTACTGGCCTCCGTTGCTAATTATGATGATGTTCTGGTGTCGCTGACTGCCGAAGTGGCGGCGGCATATGTGCAGATCCGGACATTTGAAGAACGTATAGACCTGTCGATACAGAATGAGGCTATTCAAAAAAGAAGTCTGACGATTACCGAGGTACGTTTTAATAATGGCGCCACCACGGAGTTAGATGTCACACAGGCAAGGGCCTTACTCCATTCCACGCGTGCATTGACGCATTCACTGCGAACCGGTTTAAGGCAATCAAAAAATGCGCTGAGTAACTTACTGGGTCTGCGCCCGGGGGATCTCGCCAACATGATAACGGAAACTGGTGTTATTCCCGAGGCACCGAATGAAGTTGCTATTGGAATACCCATAGAAATGATTCGTCGGCGCCCCGATATTCGCCAGGCCGAGATGCAGGCGGCGGCGCAAAGTGCGCTGATTGGTGTGGCGCAAGGTGAACTTTATCCAAAATTTGGCTTACTGGGATCGTTTGGTCTGGCGTCAAACTCCAACGGTAACAACAATTCTGGTGATTTATTTTCTTCAGATAGTATTGTCGCCACGGCAGGCCCCGTATTTAGTTGGTCGATACTCAACTATGGCCGTATAAAAAACGATGTCAGGGTGCAGGACGCGCGCTACCAGCAAACTATTATTCGTTACCAGAATAGTGTGTTGTTAGCGGCACAGGAAGTAGAAGACGCGATGGTTGCTTTCCTCAACGCCCAGCAACAATCGAGCGAACTCGCAGTGAGTGTGAAATCTTCCAGCCGTTCAGTCGATTTATCTTTAATTCAATATCGTGATGGTGTGACTGATTACACCCGCGTTCTCAATTCGCAGGAATTCCTGGTGCGGCAACAGGACAATTACACGGCAGTTCGGGGTGATATCGCGCTTAGTTTGATTTCCATGTACAAGGCATTAGGCGGTGGCTGGGAGATTCGCGAAGGTCAAAACTTTATACCGCTAGATATGCGTGAGCAAATGGAACAGCGTACAGACTGGGGCGGATTATTGAATGAATCAGCAGAGGAAATTCAGGAAGCCGGGGAGCGAACGGATACCTGGCGGAAACCGGATTGGTAGAAATATTAAATCTGACTATTGCCTACGGGTAAATCCTGACAGAGAACAACCCTTATCGCAGCACTGCAAACCGTAACCCGTTTGCCCTGAACTTGTCGAAGGGTAACTGAGGTTGTCGTAAATTACATAGAAACAAGATTGATTTAGGAAATGAAAAATGAGTAAACCACGAATGAGTCGCTATAGAGTATTGCCGGTGTTACTGATGGCTCTGGGTTTGTACTCCTGTACTGAAGAGCCGGTCCAGGAAAAAGAGCAGATTCGTCCGGTCCGTGCAATACAGGTTTCTGTTCAGGCACAGGGGAGTGGGCGCTCTTTTCCGGGTACCGCGAAGGCAACACAGGAAGTTGACCTGTCGTTCCGGGTCGGTGGGCCGTTGATCACATTTCCTGTCAATATTGGTGACAGGGTGAAAACAGGCGATGTGTTGGCGAGTATTGACCCGCGAGACTACGAAGTTGAGTTGGATAATGCCCAGGGTCAGTTGAACAGAGCCGAAGCCAACGCCAAACGTGCCCAGGCAGATTATGATCGAGAGTTGAATATTCTTGCACAGGATGCCGGTGCAACCAGCCAGGCGGCGGTAGATCGAAAAGAAGCTAATCGTGATCAGGCCAGGGCCGAAATCAGGTCACTTAAAGCATCGGTTTCCGCAGCAAAGGATAAACTAAGATATACCAAGCTGAAGGCGCCTTATGATGGTGTGGTGGTCAATACTTTTGTTGAAAATTTTGAAACAGTATTGCCAAGGAAAAAAATTGTCCGAGTACTCGATGATTCGTGGATTGAAATGATCGTCAATATTCCGGAAAATTTAATTTCATTAGTACCTGATGTAAAAGACATCCGGGTTCGCTTTGATTCGTATCCGGATCATAGTCTCGAGGCGACGGTAAAAGAAATTGGCAAAGAAGCCTCAAAAACAACCCGTACTTATCCTGTTACTTTAATCATGGAGCAACCCGAGGATATTAAAATATTACCGGGCATGGCAGGTACCGCAACCGGGACACTGCCCGTATCTGGTACAGATGATCAATCAGAAAAACCGGTTGTGCCGATTGGAGCGGTATTCACCCCCGATACGCAGAAACAGGATCATGTCTGGGTCATCGACGAAAAATCGGGTGGTGTGGAATTGCGTGTAGTGAAAACGGGTAACCTGACCCCCTCGGGCATCCAGGTTATCGATGGCCTGGAAATTGGTGAGTGGATTGCTATTGCCGGTGTTCATACATTGCGTGAAGGTCAGAAAGTTCGCATTGATAGCACTATCATAAAGGAGTAGGCCGGTGAACCTTGCAAAGGCAGCGCTGGAATACAGGGCGATTAGCTATTTTCTAACCTTCCTGTTACTGGTTGTCGGGGTTTTTTCCTACTTCAATCTTGGCCAGCTTGAAGATCCTGAGTTCAGTGTTAAAACCGCCGCCATTACGGTCAACTACCCCGGCGCCAGCGCCGAACAGGTCGAACTCGAAGTTATCGACCTGATTGAAACAAAAATTCAGGAAATGGTGGAATTAAAGCATATCTATTCCATGGCCCGGCCCGGCCAGGCCATTATTAAAGTCGATCTCAAGAACCATTACTGGTCGGACGATCTCCCCCAGATCTGGGATATCTTACGAAAAAAGATAACCGACATCGAACACCTGTTACCTCCTGGTGCCGGCAAACCCATTGTCGGCGATGACTTTGGTTTTGTTTTCGGCTTTTTACTCGGTGTTACCGCCGACGGCTATAGCTATGCGCAGTTGCACGACTATGTTAAGACCCTGCGTAAAGAACTGAAGATCACGCCCAATGTTGCACGTATAGATACCTGGGGAGTACAGCAACGGCAAATCTATGTCGATGTATCCCAATCCCAGATATCCCAGCTTGGCTTAACCGCCGAAGATGTACAGGCAACATTGCAACAGCAGAATATGATCGTCGATGCCGGTTCCGTTGACTACCAGGGCCACCGCATCCGGGTTGCCCCCACCGGAGAGTTTAGTTCTTCGGTACAAATCGGCGACCTTGCGATTACCGGCGTAGAGGGACGAGAGCGGTTGCAGGGCGTACGTGGTGATGAATTGATCCGGGTTCGCGATATCGGTACCGTACGCGAGGGCTACATCGAGCCGCCATTACAAATAATGCGTATCAATGGGTTACCAGCCATTGCCCTGTCCATCGCCCCTTCTGCGGGTACGAATGTAGTTAATGTTGGTCTGGAAATTGATAAACGTATAGAGGCTTTACAATCAAACTTACCCGTGGGAATCGAATTACATCGAATCTCCTGGCAATCGGACCTCGTAGAAGAATCGGTTAGCGGCTTCATGAAAAGCCTGATACAGGCCATTGTCATCGTACTGGTGATCCTGGCACTCAGCATGGGAATTCGCGTGGCTATCATTATCGGTTTAACCGGGCTGGTATTCGCGATCCTCGGCAGCTTTATCATTATGGCGATATGGGGGATCGATCTGCAACGGGTTTCTCTTGGCGCTTTGATTATTGCGATGGGTATGATGGTTGATAACGCCATCGTTGTGGTCGATGGATTTGTCGTGCGATTAAAAAAGGGTATGGATCGGAAAGCCGCCGCGATTGAAGCCGCCAGCCAACCGGGTATACCGTTACTGGGAGCGACCCTGGTCGCCTGTATGGCGTTCTACCCAATCTTTGTTTCAACCTATGACACCGGTGAGTATGCGGGCAGCCTTTTCCAGGTGGTTGCAATTGCCCTGCTTACCAGTTGGGTACTCTCACAAACCGTAACGCCATTAATTTGCGTGGATTTTTTACCCGATCCGAAACAGGATGGCAAAGACCCCTACGACACACGTTTTTACCAGTATTTTAGAAATTTACTGGGTTCATTGATGAAGTATAGAAATATATTTATCGTCGTCATGGTGGTCGCACTGGGGGCATCAATTTACGGTTTCAAAGATGTCAAACAACTGTTTTTCCCTGATTCTTCACGCACCCAGATCATGATTGATTACTGGGCAATAGAAGGCACACGAATTCAGCAAACCTCGGCCAATGTAAAGCTTATCGAAGAAGAGTTAGGCCAGTACGACGAGGTCGTCATGGTGAGCACCTTTATCGGTGCCGGGCCGCCGCGCTTCTATTTACCGGTTAATCCGGAAAGCGGTTATAGCTCGTATGCCCAGGTAATCGTCAATGTCGACAGCCTGCCGAATGTGGATGTAGTCATTGATAAAATAGAAAAATGGTTGAGTCAACATAACCCGGGGCATATTACCCGGGTTCGAAAATATGCAGTCGGCGCATTCGATGACTGGAAGTTCGAGGCACGCTTCAGCGGTCCCGCCAATGCCGACCCCGGGGTATTGAGAGAACTGGCAAAACAGGGCATTGCTATTCTCGAAGCTAGCCCCTATGCCAAAGAAGCTCGCACCAACTGGCGTCAACGCAGTCGGGAACTGGTAGTCGAGTACAACCAGGAGCGTGCCCGCTGGACAGGCATCAGCCGTGAAAATGTTGCGCGCGCAACCAAACGGACCTTCGATGGCAATAGCATCGGCCTTTATCGTGAAGGGGATGAATTAATCCCCATCGTCATACGCTCGGTGGAAGATGAGCGGCAAAGCGCCGCCAGCGATCTTTCCGTGGTCCAGGTTATCCCGGATTATTCAACCGAGTCGCTGCCGCTGTCCCAGGTCATCGATGGCACCTTGTTAAAGTGGAATGACAACATTATCTGGCGCTGGGACCGTCGCCGGGCGATTACTGTGCAGGCATCGCCGAAGAATGCCACCGCACCCACTTTAATGGCCGATGTTAGAGAGAAACTTGAAGCCATTCCCTTACCCCCGGGTTATACCCTGGAGTGGGACGGCGAATATAATAGCGCCAAAGAATCTAGCGATGCATTGCTCCCTGGATTAGGCCCCGCCGTCATAGTCATGCTGATTATTATCGTGGCGTTATCTAATGCCTACCGGCCGCCGTTGATTATGATCCTGGTAATACCGTTTATTATGATCGGCATAACTCCCGGTTTACTGATAACAGGTGCGTCATTTGGTTTCATTGCGTTACTGGGGATAATGAGTCTGTCGGGCATGATGATTAAAAATTCGGTCGTATTACTGGATCAAATCAAGCTCAATATCGCTGAGGGTATGTCCGCGTATAAAGCCACTATCGAAGCTGCCGTGCAGCGTCTCAATCCTGTTGTCAACGCGGCTGCAACCACTGTATTCGGCATGATACCGTTGCTGGGCGATGTTTTCTGGGTGGCGATGGCGGTGACGATTATGTTTGGCCTGGCGTTTGGTACGCTGTTGACGATGTTATTGGTACCTGTTTTCTATGCCACGTTTTACCGCTTACGTGCGCCGACAGAGACCTGATAAACATAAGGCAGCCTCGCCTCAATTATTCATGAACCTGTTTTTGTTTTGTTCCAGGTGAAAACTATGTTCATGTGATTTTTATCTCGCCGAAAACGCAACGGACCCCACTCCACTACAAAATCTTTTATGAATAACCCCGTGGCCATTACCAGCATCACCAGCAGTCCCCAGCTCCATCCATTCATGGTCACTAAACGATCGACGCCGGAGCCCAGAATGATTATCCCTGCAACTATACCGGTGGCACCAAGCGTGGACTCAACGCACATACATCGTGCCTTCGTAAGGGGCCCCGGTTCCAGGTTGTGTTTCTGCCTGGCCAGTAGCCAGAAATCTCGAACCAGGCTTTGCAGCAACAGCAGGGCTGACGTCCATAGCAACAACTTTCCTATACCAATTCTGGCGGGTAACAATGGCGCCAGCAGCCAAGTACCAATCCCCAGAACCGGAATCAACGCAAGCTCAATCTTCTCGATTTTGGTCATGGGTTTTTGATAATTTAACGCCGCAATAACAGGCGAGTATTTGAGAGTCCAGGGCTTAATTTTTGCCGACGATTTTTAAATTCCTTGTTATAGATTATCATCGGGCAGACTGGCAATCTGGATATATATTACATTTGGCTTACTCGCAAATGATTCAGCTATTACCAGCCGGGCAATTTTTTCTAACCTGGATACTTTCTCATCGCGTACATCATTCGCATTCAATACCAGCGTCACCTGGGTAAGAACTCCGTTGTTAATGTTGAATCCAACCTGTGATTCCCATCCGTATTTTTCCATAACCAGGTCATGAACAGCCTCCTGTTTCTCAAACATTCCTTTCATATCAGTGATCGCGTCGCACCCGGCCAACAGCAGCAAACAGGCTACCGATAAAATATAAGTTTTCATGATTTTCCTGAATTTCGTAACATATTGAATAGTATAGACTTATATTTTGATAATTATTTCTGGTCCTATCAGTGTGGTGGGGGCAGGTGACTGCCTTGACTTGGATCTCGACGATAATAATCTCATCCCTGCTTTTTTAAACCTCGATGATGAAGCCGGTGAACTCGATGAGTGGCTGGCAGATTTTTCAGAGATGCACGCACCCTGGGCCCTGGGTCAACTGGTGTCTACGCGGATGCGTGAATTTGAGGTCAATTGTAACTGGAAGGGCTTCATCGAGGTATTCAACGAGTACTATATATAGCCAGGCCGATGCCTGTCACGATAAGGACAATGCTGATAATTTTAGTTTGTGAATTCTTTATTTTATATCCCATTGCCTTACGGGTTTTCCAGCCAGTCTTGTAATTACCTGGTCAGATTATTCTAGTTCAATCTGAACTGATATTTACATTGGTACGGATCGGCCTGGGTTAAGCCCCGGTTCTGTTGTCGAATCATCGAAGATGCGTGTATGCTGCGCACTGATTTTCCTTTATTCAAAGCATGTCTCATCTGTTTTTCAAGAACTGGTCAAATTTCACCAAAGCGGTATTTCTAATTTTATTAGCAATATTTCTATTCGATGTGCAGGGCGCGATCATCAAGCACATGGGCGATCGTTACCCGGTACCGCAGCTTGCTTCTTTTCGAAATTTGTTTGGCCTGATTCCGGGTTTCATAATACTGATGTTATCCAGGAAATGGCACGCGAATGGCAGGATTATTCTGATTAGCCAATGGCGATTCGGGCTTTTACGCGGGCTATTTATTGCGGGTGCTCAGTATTGTTTTTATTTATCAATAACAAAAATGGAACTCGCCACTGCGACTACGCTCACCTATATTGGCCCGGTATTTATCACCGTGCTGTCAATTCCGATACTGAAACATACCGTGGGTTTATGGCGATGGTTAGCGGTTGGCACTGGATTTGTTGGCGTATTGTTAATTATGCAACCAGGTGCCGAAGTTTTTTCACCATACGCATTACTGCCTGTTGCTGCTGCATTTGGATACGCATTAGCCATCGTTAGCACTCAGTTGTTTGGTGACGATGTACCCACGCCGTTGATCAATATGTACTCCGCGGTGGGCGCACTGGCAGGCTCTTCAACGATGCTGTTTGCCACCACTGGTTACATCCCCATAGAGTTAGCTATCGACTGGTTCTGGTTAGTGGCGATGGGATCGGTCGGCGGCTGCGCTGTACTGCTGATGATTAGTGCTTATCGGTTGACCCGGCCCGGCAGTCTGTCCCCGTTTGAATATTTCGGTATCCCGTTTTCGTTTATCCTGGGCTGGGTGTTTTTTGGCGAAGCGCCGTTTGACCGCTTACTTCCAGGCGTTATTTTTATTGTCGCCGGTGGCCTGTTGATAGCCTGGCGTGAACACAAGAAGCGGCCCACTCCGGCTCGGGTTAGCGTCAAATAGTTAATCGAGTATTTTGTCTTCCCGGGCTGAATCCTTCCTCCTCACCCCTGTTATTGATGTCTTCGATGACGAACCGTTGTTGCCGGACTCACTACTGTGGTCCGCCCCGAATTTTGTCATTACGCCGCATGTATTGTCCGATGATGGTGACAACTATGTACCAATTACACTGGATTTATTTTTCGCCAACATGCAACGTTATATTGCCGGTGAAACCCTGATGAATATTGTTCGCCCTGAACTCGGTTACTAAACCGGTGTGCGCGGTGTCTGTTCGCGTTTCGGTTTATTAATCAATTCAAATATCGAGCGCAATGCGACTGCGACAATAATCAGGCTACCGCCAAATATCGTCCAGGTCGTCGGCGTCTCGCCAATAAACCACCATACCCATATTGGCCCAAGCGCAAATTCCAGCAACATGATCAAGGTGACTTCCGCGGTGGCCAGATGTCTCGATGCGATAATGAACATCCAGTTGACAAACCCCGACAGGAAACCGCCCCAGAACAGGCACAACAAAATGTCGTTTAACGGAATCGCTATATCACCTTTTGTTGCCAGCAGTGAGATCACGATAATGATCGCCGATGACAGCAGTATCACGGGTATCATTTCGACCTGGCGTTTATAGCGCACGATGATCGCATAAGAGGCAAAACTCACGGCAGTGATGAGGGCCATCAGGTTGCCAAAGCCGGAACCCACGCTAACGCCCTTTGCAACCATGATGCCCAGGCCCATTGCAGCGGCTATCATCGTAATCAGGGTGGTCCTACGTAGTCGCTCACCGAGAATCAAGCGCGCAAATAGTGCCGCAAAAAATGGAATGGAACCGAGGATGAACAGGGCGTTAGCGACAGTGGTATGGGTGAGCGCCTGAACGAAAGCGATACCGGCGATAGATAGAAGCACGCCGCCGAGAATACCCAGTCGTCCAATGCCGGTGAGCGTGTCGAACAGGTTACCCCGATGACGGGCGACGATGATAATACCGGTGGCAATCAGCATACCAAGAGATCGGTAAACATTGATTTGCCAGGAATCGGCAACCTCGATATTGCGTTGTACCAGGCCACCGAAACTGATCGCCACCGAGCCGGCTACCATTAACATCATGGCGTAACCATGACGTGAATCTATAACGTGAGGAGGTGAAGCGCTAATAGCCATCGGCGCAGTTTGCCTTCGACTTTGGCAGGAAGCAATATCTTAATCTGTTCCAGATTCCCCTCACCATCTGGAGTGGTCAAAGCTTGTAGGATGGGCGCAACCCATCGAACCAGAGCACACGAACATTATAACAATTACAAACCCAGGGTGATGGGTTGCACCCATCCTACAAAGCCGAGGCATTAAAGTGGCTGGGTACATCCGCTTGCCTGGATTCCAGGTAGGCGCGGCACAGCCGCTCTATACCGATAGCGAGTTGATCCTGGTCCGAGCAGGAAAAGTTTAATCGCATACAGTTGCTGGATTTACTGTCGGTATAAAACGATTGCCCGGGAACAAAGACGACA
>Ga0164313_10006443_pt1 | contig 10348 bp, 9 predicted proteins | sample GuaBasSedimGuay4_FD_113735 | JGI IMG/M metagenome (GOLD analysis project Ga0164313, IMG submission 113735) | Subseafloor sediment microbial communities from Guaymas Basin, Gulf of California, Mexico - Guay4, Core 4569-4, 0-3 cm | ecosystem: Environmental > Aquatic > Marine > Hydrothermal vents >...
CTATTCCATTTATCATCTTCTTTATAATTTACCGCAATCAGAATATAGTAAGGAGCTTCGTTTGTATTCTGAAGTGCTTTCAGAGGTATTGCTTTTTCAATCGTCTCCCCCGAAATTGGTGTATCTACATAATGGGTTCCAAACAATGGAATGTAATTTGAATTTACAATACTGATGCTTACAAATTCTATATCTTTCTCACTTTCAACCTTAAATTTGACTTGAATTGTATCGGGAAGCCTGATTAAAGTATTCGCATCAGGGCTTATCAATTCTACATTTGTAATAATATTTTTATCAATTTTCCTGCATGAGAAAATACCAACACTTAACAAAAGAGTAATAATTGATATAACTGAAATGTTTCTCATTTAATCATTTACACTTTTAATGATTTTATCAGGTACAAAATAACTCATTTTTTCGTATTTTTCTGAATTATTAAATAATACAAATATGCTAAATGACCTGAGACTTGAAAATGTACTCTTCCTGGATATTGAAACGGTACCTGCTTCATCCGAATTCAATGATCTGACAAATGAAGAGAAAAAACTTTGGGAGAAAAAAGCTGAGATTTTAAGGAGAAATGATCCTGAAACTACAGCTGATGAATTATACTCCCGAGCAGGTATCTATTCCGAATTTGGAAAAATTATCTGCATTTCATGTGGGTTTGCAAATGGAAAAGAATTCAGAATCAAATCATTTTATGGTGATGATGAAAGTATTTTACTTGAAGAATTTGCCCATATGCTTAACAAACACTATGATACTGAAAAGTACTTATTATGTGGGCACAACGGAAAAGAGTTTGATTTCCCCTATATCTCGAGAAGAATGCTGATTAATGGCATCAAATTACCTAACATACTTAATATGGCAGGAAAAAAGCCCTGGGAAATTCGCCACCTTGATACGATGGAATTATGGAAATTTGGTGATTTTAAACATTTTACATCTTTAGAATTGTTGGCTTCTGTCTTTAAAATTCCTACTCCAAAAGACGATATTGACGGTAGTATGGTAGGTTATGTTTACTGGAAAGAAAATGATCTGCAAAGAATAGTAACTTATTGCCAGAAAGATGTACTGACCGTTGCCCAGTTATTACGCCGTTATCTTGGATTACCCTTGATTAGCGATGCGGATGTTAATGCTGTTTAAATATAAAGCTAAAAGCCCGATTGTTAATGGAAAAACATATACTATCCAAATCAACCTTTATCAGGGGTAATCAGTGTTTAAAGTCGCTGTACCTGAATAAAAAGAGGCCGTTTCTGAGGGATAGACTCAGCCCCGGGCAACTTGCGAAATTCAAACGAGGAACAAAGCTTGGCAAACTGGCACAAGACCTCTTTCTGGGCGGAATTGACCTTTCTCCCAGATCACCCTCTCAATACCAAAAAAGGGTATTGGAAACTACCGAAATAATACGGCAGGGAAATCATAACACTTTGTATGAGGCTGTTTTTCAATTTGACCAGTTACTTATTATGCTTGATATACTGAACAACAATAATGGTGAGTGGATTGGGTATGAGGTAAAAAGTTCATTAAATATTTCAAATACCTATTTGCTTGATGCTGCCTTCCAGTATTACGTGATCAATAACTCAGGCTTGCCTTTAAAGGATATGTTTCTTATTTATGTAAATAAAGATTATTCATTTGAAGGGGACATTAATCTTAAAGAATTATTTGTTTTTGAAAGTGTGTTGGATAAAGTTCTGAACTTGCAGGATTATATCAAGGAAAAGGTAATCATGGAAAAAGAAACACTCATGCTGAACAGTTCACCAAAAATTGAAGTGGGTGAGCATTGTTTTACCCCCTACCCTTGTGATTTTCTGGGACATTGCTGGAAAAAAATCGAAGATAAATCTATGCTTGAATCATATAAACCTTCTTCCAATGAAGATTTCTATAATTTTCTCGATAAAATTGATAAGCAATAAGCAATTATTTCATTGATAAGCAAGCTTTTCGAGTCAAGTGTAACTACTTAATTTACATATCGTTAATTTTAGCTAAAAATAGTTATTAACAGCTTATTAACCGCCCGGCATTATTTGTAATTTTGGCTACATGGAAGAGACAGCTAAAAACGTCAGAAAAAAACCTTTGCCAAAAAAACCTTCAAGTATTACAAGTCAGATGATTGAGCATGGTAAAGTACCGCCTCAGGCTGTTGATCTTGAAGAAGCCGTTTTAGGCGCTATGATGTTGGAAAAAGATGCTGTATCTGCTGTAATTGACATCCTTTCACCAAAGGTATTTTATCTTGACAAACATCAACGTATTTTTTCGGCCATCCGAAGTTTATTTACTAAATCTGAACCTGTTGATATTCTTACGGTTACAAATGAATTAAAAAGCTCAGGGGAGTTGGAGATGGTTGGAGGGCCTTATTACATTACAAGTCTTACCAGCAGAATTGCTTCAGCAGCAAATGTTGAATTCCACGCCCGCATCATCCTGCAAAAACATATTCAAAGAGACCTCATTACCATTTCTACAGAAATAATTAATGATGCTTACGAAGACACTACAGATGTATTTAGCTTATTGGATAAAGCTGAGCAAAACCTGTTTTCTGTTTCCGAAACCAATTTAAGAAGGAATTTTGAAGATATGCCTTCCTTAATAAAGCAGGCTATTGAAGACATTGAAAGTGCTAAAAATTCCGATTCGCAATTCCGGGGAATACCTTCCGGATTCCTTGAATTAGACCGTAAGACATCCGGGTGGCAAAAAGCTGATTTGATCATACTTGCAGCACGTCCGTCGATGGGAAAAACAGCATTAGCCCTATCGATGGCAAGAAATATTGCCGTAGATTTTAATAAGCCTGTTGCCTTTTTTTCCTTAGAGATGTCGGCAGTACAATTGGTAACAAGGCTTATCTCAAGTGAAACTGAATTAAGAGCAGATAAATTAAAACGCGGTGACCTTGCCGGGCATGAATGGCAGCAATTAAATGACAAAATATCGGGCCTGGTTGAGGCAAAAATATTTATTGATGACACTCCTGCCCTGACCATATTTGAGCTTCGTGCCAAATGCCGCAGGCTTAAACAGCAGCACGACATCCAGATGGTTTTTGTTGACTATCTGCAGCTTATGTCTGGTGGAGGAGAAAATAAAGGTAACCGTGAACAAGAAATCAGTCAGATTTCACGTTCTTTAAAAGCTTTAGCGAAGGAATTAGATATACCCGTACTGGCATTGTCACAGTTAAGTCGCGCTGTTGAAAACAGGCCGGGGCAAACAAAAAGGCCTATTCTATCCGACTTACGTGAATCGGGTGCCATTGAACAGGATGCAGACCTGGTGATGTTTATTTACAGGCCTGAATATTATAAACTCGACGAGTTTGAGGATGGAACGAAAACACATCGTGTTGCGGAAGTCATCATCTCAAAACACAGAAATGGTCCGACAGGAGAGGTCAAACTTAAATTTATTGAAACCTTTGCCAAATTTGTAGATCTTGAAGGAAGCGGTAATTATTCCGTTTCAGATGTTAGTGCCGGAATAAAGACTTTGCCTTCCAAATTAAATGAAATGACAGATACAGAAGACGCACCATTTTAAATAAATCATAAAACATGAACAATTACAAAAAAATTATTACAACTATTATCTTAGTGTTAATTCCGGGCTTATTGATCAGTTTATATGCTCAGAAAAGTGTTGACCTTAAATACAACGTCAATAAGGGTGACAAATATGTATATAATATGCATGTTGATCAGGATATTGCTTTTGATGCTAACGGACAAACTATGGCACTGGACCAATTGATGGATTTCAGGATGACTTCTAAAATTGATGATAAGGTAGGAGACGATTATTATTTATCAACATCAATTGAGGCTATCAAAATGACTCAGGGAATATTTGGCATGCAAATAACTTATGACTCAGAAGATCCGAATACTTCGCAGAATCCGATGGCAGCCAAAATTGGTGAAGAATTAAAAAAAATCATTGGTGCCAATATTAAAATGACCATGGACAACAGAGGTAAAGTAAAAGAAGTTGACGCCAGTGAATTAACCGATAATGATGATATAGCCAACAACATAAGTTCTGGTACTAATTTCGCAATTTATAAAGATGGAAAAGTTAGTATTGGCGACTCATGGGACGGAGATGTAACACCCATGGAAAATAGTGATATGAAGGTTAATATGATCTATACCCTTTTAAAAGTGAGCGGAAAGGAAGCTACGCTTGGAATAAATGGAACTATAACTGCTAACAGCATTGATGACCAGGAAATGAATATGGATGGAACTATGACAGGTGAGATGATTGTTGATGTGAAAACCGGTTGGTTGATAAAATCCGTTATTGATCAGGAAATTGAACTCGATATTGACCAGGGAGGGCAAAAGTTTCCGGCAACCATAAGTGGTACGATTACAACAACTTCAGAGAAGCTTAATTAGACATTATTAACACAGCATAAAAGAGGCTCTCCAAAAAGTCAAATATTTATTTGTAATGACATAAAACTTCTTTGTGTAACTTTGAGTGCCCTTTGTGATCCTTTGTGGTTCAGTTCTTTAAAATTTTACCACAAAGTTGCACAAAGTAATCACGAAGAACCACAAAGGCTTTTTGGAGAGCCTCTTTTTTTCTTATTAAAATTCGGATTAACTCAATACTTCATTCACCAGTTCTGCAGCTTCCCTTAAAAAAATAACCAAATGCACTTTATACGCCAATATGTTTTATATTTGTATAATATAAATATAAACTATAAATAATGGCAACTTTTACAAGCTCTTTACCTGACGAAATTTTGCAGAGATTGAGCGAAAAAGCAAAAAAATTATCCCTGCCCAAAAATAAAATTATTGAGAGGGCTTTGTCTATTTATCTCGATCAACTGAACAGGGCTGAGTATATCCAATCATATAAACAGGCCGAAAACGATGATGACATATTAACGATTGCTGAGGAAGGAATGGAAGATTATTTACAACAGATAGAAGGATGAAGCAAGCTGAAATATGGTATGCCGATTTAAATCCGATAAAAGGCAATGAGCAGGCCGGTTATCGTCCGGTAGTGATTATTAGTGGAAATCTGTTGAATAAATACATGAAAATCGTCATTATTTGTCCGTTAACTACCAAAATTAAAAATTACAAAGGCAATTTGGTATTAAAGCCCACAAAACAAAATGGCCTGGATAATACTTCAGAGATATTGGTATTTCATGTTCGCTCAGTTTCAAAAAACCGATTAGTGAAGAAGATAGGAAAAATTGCCGATAAGGAACTTGAACTCCTGAAATTAGGCTTAAATGAAATATTAAAGTATTAACTCTGATCTTCAGGATTTACTCTGAAGAAGTACATATGGCGTAATTCTTCTAACTCAACACTTCATTCACCAACTCTGCTGCTTCCTGCAATAGAATCGCCGAATGAACCTTTAAGCCTGATTTATCAATCAGTTCTTTTCCTTCTTTTGCATTGGTTCCCTGTAATCTTACAATTATCGGAACATCTATTTCTCCAATATTATGGTAAGCATCTACAATACCCTGTGCTACATTATCACATCGTACAATACCACCAAATATATTTACAAGAATAGCTTTTACATTCGGATCTTTCAGAATAATTCTGAATGCCTCTTCAACACGTTTTGCATCTGCAGTACCCCCTACATCAAGGAAGTTGGCAGGATCACCACCCGACATTTTGATCATATCCATAGTAGCCATAGCCAATCCGGCTCCGTTAACCATACAACCTACATTGCCATCCAATTTAACAAAGTTAAGGTCAAAACGGCTTGCTTCAACCTCAGTTGGGTCCTCTTCAGTAAGGTCACGCATCGCATGAATATCTTTATGTCGATATAAAGCATTGTTATCAATAGTTACTTTTGCATCGGCAGCAAAAACTTTTCCGTCGGCAGCTTTTATCACCGGGTTAATCTCAAAAAGGCTGGCATCAGAACCAACATATGCTTTATACAGAGCAGTAACAAATTTCACCATTTCTTTAAATGATGTTCCGCTTAATCCCAGGTTAAACGCTATTCTTCTTGCCTGGAAACCCCTAAGTCCAACTTTCGGATCAATTTCTTCGGTAAAAATTTCATCCGGTGTTTCTTCGGCAACCTGTTCAATATTCATCCCTCCTCTTGGCGAATACATCACCATATTTCGGCTTTTATCCCTGTTAAGAAGTATGCTCATATAGTATTCTTCTACTTCTTCAGGCCCTGGATAGTAAACGTTTTGCTCTACAATCACCTTTTTAACTAGTTTTCCTTCTTTCTTTGTCTGTGGTGTCACCAACATCATTCCGATAATTTCATCAGCATATCGCCTGACTTCTTCCAGTGATTTTGCAATTTTAACGCCACCGCCTTTTCCTCGTCCGCCTGCATGTATCTGTGCTTTCACAGCCCATTTATCAGAACCGGTTTGTTTTTGAATATTTTTTGCAGCTTCAAATGCCTGGTCCGGTGATGAAGCAACTATTCCTAATGGAACGGATACGCCATATCCCTGTAAGATTGATTTACCTTGGTATTCGTGAAGATTCATGTTAAATTACTAATGGATTAGATTAATTTTTTCGCCTCCAAAAGTAAAACAATATCCTTAAACGACAGCTTTAATTTGTTAAAAATTAACAAACAACTAATGTACACAAACACCTATTTGTTTTTATTTATAGAATGAAACAAACTAAGGCTACCTGACCCGCTAAATGGCCTTGCATTTAGCGGGTCGAAGATGTGTATTCGGAAAATTAAATTTCAACCAGATGTAAACCGAAGGCCATTCAAATAACTTTCTCAACCCGCCGAGAGCTAAAAAGCCCACTCAGCGGGTTTGAATACTCATTTTATTATCTTTGCAGCGCTATCAACACATATGCTTAAAGCCGGCAACATACATAAATCATTCGGAAGTTTGGAAGTCCTTAAAGGGATAAATCTTGAAGTTGAAAAAAGCGAGATTGTTTCCATAGTTGGGGCTTCAGGCGCCGGAAAATCTACACTGCTCCAAATTATGGGCACCATTGAAAAAGCAGATAAAGGTACCGTAGAGATAGATGGAATTCGTGCAACCGAACTGGGGGATAAAGCTTTATCGGATTTCAGAAATAATAAAATTGGTTTTGTTTTCCAATTTCATCACCTGCTGCCTGAGTTCACCGCCCTGGAGAATATCTGTATTCCCGCTTTCATTAAAGGAATTGCAAAAAAAGAAGCAGAAAGGAAGGCTTTTAATTTACTTGAATTTATGAGTTTAGCTGACCGGGCCGGGCATAAACCTTCTGAGCTTTCAGGTGGTGAACAGCAAAGGGTTGCCATTGCCAGGGCATTGATAAATAACCCGGCAGTTGTATTTGCTGATGAGCCTTCAGGAAACCTCGATTCAAAGTCGTCGCAAGCATTGCATCAACTTTTTCTAAAGTTAAGAGAAGAATTTGGTCAGACGTTTATTATGGTAACTCATAATAAAGAGCTGGCAAATTTAGCTGATAGAAAAATGAAGATTAAGGACGGTGTAATATTTAAAGAAAATAATAAAGACGATTAAACGTTTTCAACAAAACCTCTCAGGAATTGAAGTCGAAAAAATACATAAACTCCTTATTATCTGCCGTATTAAGAATATTCCTCTTAATCACGCTTACGATCTCTGTAAGCCAGTTATATTCTCAGCAGGTTGAAACATATGAAGAAGCAGTAGCTCTTGCTGATAAAAACTACAAGCAGGACAATTTATTAGATGCAAAGGCTTATTACCAGATGGCATTGAAATATAAATCTGACGATGAATACGCGAAGGAAAGAATTGCCGGTATTGTAGAAAAGATGAAGGTATATCTAAGCAAGGAAGACGCATATTATGACATTATTGACCTTGCTGATGTTTTATACGATGAAATGGCACTTGATAAAGCGGTAGAGCAATATCGAAAGGCATTACAAATTATTCCGGGAGATGAATATGCGAAAGACCAGATTGCTGGTATAGAAAAAATGCAATCGGAGCAAAAGGACAGGATTGCCTCTTTCGACCAGGCAATGAACAATGGGAACAGCTTGTTGATCGAGAATAAATTTGAAGAAGCGATAAGTGCCTTTGAAGAAGCGCAACTTATTTTCCCGGGTAAATCCTCACCCATTGATAAGATCAATTTGGCGCGGAGCCTGATGGATGAATATAATTCGAATATTGTAATGTTTGAAGAACAATTTACCCTGGCAGAAAGATATCTTCTTGTCAAGAACTACGCAGTTGCCCTGGAACATTACGAAAATGCCTATAACATCTTTCCCAACAATGAAGAGGTTAATGCACGCATTGCTGAAATAAAGCCGAAAGCTGATAATCAGCGAAAATATAACACGCAGGTTGAAGCTGCCGATGAACTCTATATTAGCAAAGATTTTATGGGTGCTATGGCAAAGTACCGGGAAGCTACTAAGTTATGGCCTGAGAACAGCTATCCGCATGATATGATAGGTAAAATTGAAGACCAACTGGCATTGCAGCGCAAAGACCTTGATAATAACTATAGAATAAGTGTTCATAAAGCCGACAGCCTTCTCACTCTTGAGGAATACACTGCAGCACAGGGTCAGTACAACCTTGCTTTAATATTAAAACCCGGTGAAACCTATCCAAAAAACAAACTTGCTGAAATAGATGCTCATTTTCAGGCACAACGTAAAGCATTCGAAGCCAATTATTCTGATATGCTTGCAAAAGCAGACAGCTTATTTAATGCTAAGCAATATATGCCGGCAAGAGAACAATTCGAATTTGCTCTTACCATAAAACTGGATGATACATATCCCCAAAAACGAATACTTGATATTGAAAACGAGCTGGCTTTAATTGCAGAAAATGAAAAATTAGATAGAGAATACCAGGCATTGATCGCTGGAGCTGATAAGCTGTTCAGCGCAGGACATTACGATTTGGCTGTCAATAAATACAACGAAGCACAGGCACTCAAATCATTGGAGGACTATCCTCAGCAACGTATTACAGAAATACAGCTATTACTGGCAAATGCTGCAGAACAAAAAGAACTAAACGAAAAGTACAGCAACCAGGTTTTACTGGCTGTAAGATTATTTAATGAAGATAAGCTGGAAGAGTCTAAACAATCCTACCTGAATGCACTCGAGTTGAAACCTTACGAAACCTTACCAAAGCTACAAATCGTGAAAATTGACAGCATCGTAGATGCTCGCTTCAGGCAGGCTGAGATCGATGCCGTATATCAAGTACATCTCCGGAAAGGAGACTCACTTCTTAATATTCAGGCTTATGCCGAGGCTATATCAGCCTACGAAGTAGCATTGAATATAAAACCTACCGGTGAAGAAGCATTGGCAAATATGACTCAAGCAAAAACTTTAAAAATTAACCGGGAAAAAGAGATCGGGAGGAAAAAGACTTATGACGAATCTATTCGGACCGGTGATATACTTTTCGACACGAAAAGTTACGAGTTAGCCAAAGTTGAATACGAGAAAGCCCTGAAGGCAAAACCCGGAGAAAATTATCCACAACAAAAAATAAGTGAGATTGATGCGATTCTTGTTCGATTGGCAGCCGAAAGACAACAACGATATGACGAAGCCATTATGAAGGCCGATGAGTATTTTACACAAGGAAACCATAAAGATGCACTTATTGAATATAAAATAGCTAAGAGTATAAAACCTGAAGAAGGATACCCCCCTGCTAAAGTTGCCGAATGCGAAAAGATTATAGAAGAGGAAATGAAGGTAATACGAGGCCAGTATGATGTGGTTGTTGCTGAAGCTGATAATCTGTATAACTCGAAAATTTATGATAAGGCTATTTCGAAGTATCAGGAAGCACGCCAAATGATACCCGATGCACCCTACCCTGTTGAAATGATTAGTAAGATCACGAAATACCTTGAGGATAATGCAATTACAGATATTATAATGGAAACTGTTGTCATCAATTCGGAAGCAACTGAAAAATTTACATTTGATCCGATACCGGTCAAGGTTCGAAAAAGTAATTACGTGCTCGTTAAAGCACGTAATTTAACTAATAAATCGTTTAAGATTATCTTTAGCTACGGTAGCGATAATGGAAAGAACGGTGGTTTCGTTATACAGATCCCACAAGATGAGCAAATGAACGATTTTATCATTCGTGTTGGAAATCAGTACAAATGGTTTGCAGAAGACAATAACTGGCTGTCGATTTATCCTCAGAACGGAGATATTGAAATTAACGTGGTTCGAATTACCACAAGCAACTAATCCATTCGTACTCTTAACTTTCTACTCAATCTGTGAAAAC
>Ga0164313_10006444_pt1 | contig 10347 bp, 11 predicted proteins | sample GuaBasSedimGuay4_FD_113735 | JGI IMG/M metagenome (GOLD analysis project Ga0164313, IMG submission 113735) | Subseafloor sediment microbial communities from Guaymas Basin, Gulf of California, Mexico - Guay4, Core 4569-4, 0-3 cm | ecosystem: Environmental > Aquatic > Marine > Hydrothermal vents...
AACTCCGGTCGTCGCGTAACAAAGCCCCTGGAGCTGGAGGCACCCCCGACCACGCCGTCAATCCAGGTCACACCCCTACCGTTCATGCAAAGCGTCGCGCGGCCCACCGTCAGGCTTCTATGCCGAGTTCCCGACGAACATCCGTGAGGGGTCGCTCGAAGTGATCTTCCCAGACGACTACCGGTAAGAAGGCTGCGCGCTCGCCGCGTCGCGCGCCTTCGAGGACCTCCCGGACCACGCCTCGGTAGCCGGGGGAGAGGCCGAAGCGCAGGGCGCCGCCGAAGGCGATCATCGCCGAGCCGGGCATGCCCGTGACCCGCCAGGTGAAGGCCTGGAGCGCGAGCTCCGAGCGCACGTCCGTGTCGTAGCCGGTGAGCACATGCCAGAGATCGTGGCTCTGGCGGACACGCTTCGAGATGTAGGCGATCATCGACGGGATCCCCGGAGGTGCCTGAAAGATGTCCGGGTCGAGGCCTCGGTCGTCGAGGAACCGCGCGTAGGCCCCGCCGAGGGTCGTCGCCGGCAACGCCCGGAGGGCGTCGTAATCGATGTGATCGGAATCGATGGAGGGTTGCTCTCGGAGGAGCCGGGCGCCGTCTTCGCTCGCCACGAAGCGCGCGAGAAAACGGGGGAAGCGGTGGGCGTTCGTGGCGAGGCCGACGAGGAAGGCCTGGCCCGTGTCATTTGGGTCTGAAAGTAGTTTCCCGAGGGCAGATGCCGTGACCCGGGCCCGGGCGATGGCTCCGCCCTCGAGGGCGACCTGCGCAGCGTGTGCTTCGTCGGCGGCATGCGACGAGCTGGACTCGGAGGGGACGATCATGGGGGCTCCTATTGTTGACAGTGTTGACAATAGGCGCGCATTGTTCATTGTCAACAGCACCAATAGCGATTTATGGTCAGCCCGTGGCGAAGAAGTTCCCCAAGGAGAAAAAGGATGGCGCCAAGGAGGTGAAGCGCGCGCGGCGGCGACCCGAGGAGGCCCGGGCGATCATTCTCGCGGCCGCCCAGGAGGTGCTCTCCGAGAAGGGTCCCGATGCGGCTGGCCTCAAGGATGTCGCTCGCCGGGCCGGGGTCAGCCACGCCCTCGTCTCCCACTACTTCGGCACCTTCGATCAGCTCGTCGAAGCGGCCCTCGAGGAGCATGTCGCCGGGGTACGTCGCGGCTTCATCGAACGTCTCACCGAGCTGACGACCGCGGGGATCGACGACCTCCTCGACTACTACTTCGAGGCCCTCGGGAACCCGATGTACGGGCGCCTCGCGGCATGGGCGTTTCTTTCGGGGCGTCTCGAAGCCGCCGACTTCTTCCCGCGCCGCAAGAAGGGCATGAAAGTCATCGCCGACGCGATCGAGGCCCGGTACACCGCCGAGGGCACGCCTCAGCCATTCTCCCGCGACGATCTCGAGCTGATGATGGTCCTCGTCAGCTCTGCCGGCTTCGGCTATTCCATCGGTCGCGACGTGTTCTGGGAAAGCCTCGATCATCGCCCTGGGGCCGACCGTGACCGATGGTTCCGCGAGCACCTCAGCCAGCTGATTCGCCGCGTGATGTTGAAGGAGACAGACCCTTGAGTAAGAAGAAACGCCTGGCGATCGTTCTCGGAGCGTTCGCCGTCGTCCTCGTTGGCGCTTTCGGAGCCGTCGGCTTCTTCTTCTTCTCCGTGAGGCTCTTCGAAATCGAAGGGCCCTCCATGGAGCCGGGGTGGGTGGACGGGGACCGCGTCGTCGTCAACGCCCTCACGACCGACCCAAGGCCCGGGGACGTCGTCATGCTGGAGAGTCCCCAGGACGACTTCACGATCATGAAGCGGGTGATCGGGGTCGCCGGAGACGAGATCGACATCGACGGGTTCTTCGTCATGCGCAACGGGGAGCCCATCCTGGCGGACCGCATCGACTCCGCCGATGGCTTCATCTGCTTCGAAGAAGAGATCGATGGACGCGTCTTCCGGACCAAGCGTGACCCCCTGAATCCCACCACCGATTCGCCTCCGCTCACGGTCCCCGAGGGTCACATCTACGTGCTCGGCGATCACCGGGCGCGCAGCAACGACAGTCGCTTCTTCGGCACCGTGCCCATCGACCGAATCGTTGGCACGGTTGGGGAGCACTATCTTCGGGTCACCCCCCGCGACCCCTGCGAGCGGTAATCGAGACGCTTCGGTCCGCGCGCCTCAGCGCGAGACGCGGTCCTTGCCTGCGCGCTTTGCGCGGTACATGGCTTCGTCGGCGGCGCGGAAGAGCGACTCGGCGTCGGCGGCGTGTTCTGGGTAGGCGCTCGCGCCGACCGAGATGCCGGGGTGTAGGACGACCTCGTCGTGCTCGAAGTGATGGGCGGAGATGGCTGCCCGGATCTCTTCACCGACGACGAGGGTGCGCTCGAGGTCGTAGCCGGGCAGCGCCGCGAGGAACTCGTCTCCACCCCACCGGCAAGCGATGCCGTGCTTGCCCACTACCTCGCCGATGACCTTACCGGCGTGGCTGATGGTGAACGCCCCGAACTCGTGCCCGTTTGCGTCGTTGATGGCTTTGATCCCATCGAGGTCCATCACCAACATGCCGAGGTGCTGGTGGTCGACGTTCGCCCGCATGAGCAACTGCTTGAGCTCGGCGTCGAAGCGCCGTCTCAGGTAGAGGCCGGTGAGGTCGTCGACGTTCAAGAGGCGGGTTACGAACTCGTCGAAGGCCTGGTCGGCGGCGTCCTGAATCTCGAAGCGCACCATCGTCGTGCCAAAGACGAGCTTGTCGCCGTGGTTGAGGGGCTTCTCCTCGACTTTGTCGCCGTTGACCACGGTGCCGTTGGTGCTGCCCATGTCGATCAAGGACCAGCTTCCCCCCTGGTCTTCGATGCGGGCGTGCTCCCAGCTCACGCCGGCGTCGTCGATGCAGACTTCGGCATCCGGGTCTCGACCGATGACGGCGTTCGAGTCCTCGACGAGGATCTTCTCGCCCATCCGGTGGCCGCTCATCACCAAGAGGGCCGGGCGGTACTGGGCGCGCACGCTCCGGGCGATCTCTTGTTGATATGGGGTCGCGTCCTCGAGGCGTAGGGTGGCCGTAACCGCCTCGGGCGGCCTACGCCGCTTTCCTCGCCTCCCCGTCACGGCGAAAGGGTAGCACGCAGACCCACAGGGCTCAGTTTGTGAGCAGGTCGCCGAGCCAGGTGCCAAAAGCGGGGCTCCGGAAGAGCTCCCGGGCGAGTCCGTCCATGGTCCCGGCGACAGCCTGGCGCGTTTCGTCCAGGACCCCCGAGCTTTCGGCGAGCTCGCGGAGGGTCTTGTCCCCTTCGCAGTCCAAGAAGGCCCGCACCTCCTCGGCCACGACGCGTCGCCCGATGGCCCGGGCCGCGTTGTGCTGGAAGGTCGGCCCCACGAGGGCCTCGAGCTCTTCCCGAGGCAGCCCTTCGATCTCGTGCATCAACACGGCGACGTCAGTTTCGAAGACACGGTGGATGATCTGCTTTTGGATCTGGCCCACGAGCTCCCGCCCCTCGTCGCTCCGGATGCGCTCTCGGAATGTTTCCCGGAGCCCCCGGAGGGCGCCCTGGCTGAACTCTTTGGCCGTGCTCGCCATGCGCTTGTCGAGCTCGGCCCCGACCTTGCCGGCTACGGTCTTGCCCACGGTCTTGCCCACGCTCGCGAGCTTTTCGGCCCGGGCCTTGGCGCTCTTGCGTAAGCGCCCGGCGATGCCGCCGCGGCGCCCTGAGGCATCTGGAGCCTCGCCTTCTGGTGAGTCTGGGCCGTCATCTATTCCGCCCCGGCCTGATGCCGCCGCGGCGGAGAGCTTCTTCGCAAACGAGAGAAGGGTATCTTGGAGGACCGGGGCGAGGAGCTCGCGGACCAGCTTCGGATCGACCGCGCCCTTGGCCCAGGCCGCGGGTGGCGCGCCTTGAATCAGCGCGATCTCCTCGAGCTTTCGCTTCACCTCCGGAGGTAGGGCGTCACCCACGGTTTCGCCGCTCTCGGTGACGCGGAGGAGGTGTCGGTCCCAGGCCGGGGAGAGGTGCTCCTCGACCACCCGGGTCACGTTGTCGGTGGTGAGCGAAGAGAGTGTGAGGGCCACGACGGACTCCACGTCGACGAGCTCGGCGACGCGCCGGTCGAGGAGAAAGTCCGCGATCATCTCGACGCCGGCGTCGCGAAGGGCGCTCTCTTCCGCCGATAGGGCCTCGATGATTCGTTCCTGATCACTCACCGTCTCCATGTACCGCGGCCCCATCGCCTATACAATCCGCACCGTGGTGATCGAGTCGCAAGGCGTGAGGGCATTGGAAGGCGTGCGGGCATTGGAGGTCGTCGAGGTCGTCGTGGAGGTCTCCCGCCTCGACTTCACCAAGCGCAAGGCCCACGGCGAAGTGGACTTCGTTTCCCCCCTGCCGTGCCCCGTCAACTACGGCTCCATCCCTTCGCGCATCGCCCCCGACGGAGACCCCCTCGACGCCGTGGTCCTCGGGCCCCGCCTCCCGCGCGGGCGCCGCGTCGAAGTGCCCGTCCGGGCGGTCATCGGTTTTCTCGACGCGGGCCTAGACGACCGCAAGGTCATCTGCAGCCATCGAGAGCTGAGCGCCAAGGACCGCCTCGGCCTGCTCGCCTTCTTTCACGTCTATGCGCTCTCCAAGCGCGCGCTCAATCGAGCGCGGGGCCGCCGCGGCGAGACGCGATGCCTCGGCTTCGTGGCGTGACCTTCGATGCCTAGGACGGGCTCTCGGTGCTCTTGGAGCTCTTGGGGCTCTTGGAACTCTTGGAGCTCTTGGAACTCTTGGAGCCTCTGGCGTCTTTGGCGCCTTTGGCGCCTTTGGCATTTGGGCCCCCTCGAGCTCCGGTGACGCCCGCGAGGATGCGCACCTTGGTGCCGCCCTGATCCGTCAGGAGCCGCGTCTCGAGGGGAACGCCGACGCTTCGGGCGATGCGTGCATCGCGGACCAAGAGCGCCACTGGGCAACCGTCCGGCAGTTCGCCGATGCGATTGCCGAGGCTCTGGTAGAGGCGCTGGAGGGTGCGGGGGTCTCCGACGCGGTGGCCGTGGGGAGGGTTGCTCACGACGGCTCCGTGCGTCTCGGTGCTCTCTTTCAACACGTCGAAGACCATCGCCTTGCTGATCGCGGCCTCCTCGACCGTGACGACGTGCCCCACCTGGCCTCGTTTGGCATTGTTGCGAGCCGCCTCCACCGCCCCGGCATTCCGGTCGGCGCCACGGATCAGCGGGGCGGCGTCCGGACGACCCATCTCAGCCTGGAGGGAGTCGCGCGCGGCCAGGAAGCGGCCGCGGTCGAAGAACGGAAGCGCCTCGAAGAGGAAGCTGCGGCCGCTCCCCGGTAGCAAACCGAGGGCATGGCGGGCGGCCTCGATGAGGATGGTCCCGGAGCCGCAGAAAGGATCGACGAGGGGCGTCGTGGGGTCCCAACCGCTCGAGAGCACCAGGGCGAGGGCGAGGTCCTCCCGGAGCGGCGCTTTCGCCGTCTCGCTTCTGTACCCCCGCTTCCAGAGCGGTTCCCCGGTCAGGTCGAGGGAGAGGGTGACCTCGTCGTGTTCGATCCGACACTGGATCGCGACGAGGGGTCCCGATTTTTGACCGTACCCGCGGGCTTCGGCGACGGCCGTCGTGACCCGTTCGGCGACGGCCCCGGTGTGATGCAGGCGCGACTTCCGGCACTTCGCCGTCACCTCGAAGCGCACGTCGTCGCCCAGGATCGCCCGGAAGGGGAGCTTGGCCGTCTTTCGGACCAGCACCTCGAAGCGACGCGCCGAGAACGTACCGAGTCGCAGCATGAGGTGGGTGCCGAGGCCCGACCCGAGGGCGATGCGGTAGAGCGTGGTGGCGTCCCCTTCGAGCTCTACGCCTCCGGGGACCGCCTTGGTCTCGAACTTCGTGAGCCGCTGGAGCTCTGCCTCGAGCAGCGCCTCGACGCCGGGGGCCGACGCCACGAACAACTGCACCGCTCCGTCAGGCCACGAGACCTTCTGGGCCGTCCGGGCCTTCCGGGTCTTTTGGGCCTTCTGGTCCTGGTGCGTTTTCCGGGGTTGAGCGCCGGTCTTGCTTCGAGCCTTGGCTCCAGCCTTGGCTCCAGTCTTGGCCCCAGTCTTGGCTTCAGTCTTGGCTCGAATCTTGGCTCGATGCTCAGACCGCGTCGTGGTCGCTTTGCTCGTCCGCGTCTTGGTCCGCGCCTTGATCCGCGTTTTCTTCTTCTTGGCCGTGCCCATGGGAGTGTCCGTGGCCTTCCTTGCCATGTGAGTGGCCGTGCGTCAGCTCGTCTTCGGTGGCTTCCCGGAGGAAGAGCACGTCGACCTCGAAATGCAGGGTCTGGTCGGCGAGGGGGTGATTGTGATCGATGGTGACCGTGTTCCCCATGATCTTCGTGATCCAAACGGGGATGGTCTGGTCTTCGCGGGTCTTCACCATGAAGCGCGCGCCCACTTCGATGACCGCGTCTTCGGGGAATTCGCTCCGCCGCATCTGCTGGGCCTTGCCCTGGCGCCGGCCATAGCCCTCTTCGGGGGGAACCACCGCTGTGACGTGGTCGCCGACCTTCTTGCCCGCGAGCTGCTTCTCGAGGCCCGGCACGAGATTGCGATGGCCGTGCAGGTAGTACATGGGGTGCTCTTCGGTGCTCTGGTCGAGCACCTTCCCCTTGCCGTCGGTGAGTACGTAGTGGATGCCGGCCACCTTGCCGGCGGCGATGATCTCGGTGTCGCTCATGCGGAAACCCTCTCAGCCTCGGGGGGCGAGAATCAAGGCATGATGGGGTCGAAGATGAACACCGCCCCGACGTCCTCGGCGGCCATGCGGTCCACCCCCGGGGCGCCGATCAGCGCGACCGTCCCGGAGGCGGCTACCGCCGCGCCGAAGCGATCCCCGACTTCGGGGACGAGGCGATAGAGCTTCTCCGCCTCGCTGAACGATCCACTCGCCCGCTGGAATCGATAGGCGATGCCCATCTCCGACCGGCTCACCCGGTCGTACTTCGGGGCGCCGACCAGGAGCATGTCCCCTACGAGGGCGATGGCACCGAAGAGGGCCTCGCCGGAGGGGTCACTCGCCACGAGGCGCTGGGACTGGGTGACGGTCATGTCGGTCTGCCGTTCGAAGATGTAGACGGCGCCGGCGTTCATCACCGCGCCCTCTTCGGCGAAGGGGGCCGAGATGGCCATGGTGTCTCCGTCGAGGGCGACGTGGGTGCCGAAGCCGTCGTCGAGGGCTCCATCACTCGCCTCGAGGCGGCTGCCGGCGGCGAGTTCGGTCCAGGTTCCCGGGGCGGTGCGCTCGAAGAGGTAGGCCGAGCCCTTCTTGTTGTTGTCGAAGGGGGCCCCGGCGATGACGTAGGTGCTGTCGATGTCGACGGAGAAGCCGAGGCCGTCGCCGGCCCGGCCGTCGGTGACGGTCAGCCGGGCGACCTCTTCGAAGGTCTCGGTGCCCATGCCGTCGTCTTCGAAGACGTAGACCAGGCCTTGGTCGTCGGTCACGACGCCTGCATCGCCGTAGGCGCCGACGGCGATGTGCCCGTCGCCGATGGCGACCGAGCGTCCGAAGCGCTGTCCGGCAGTCGGGTCCGATGCCACGAGGGCCTGGGTCTCGGCCCAGGTTCCGTCCGTGCCACGCTTGAACACGTAGACGGCGCCGGCGTTCATCGCGGAGGTGTGGCTTGCCCCGTGGGTGCCGATGACGATCGTGTCGCCTTCGATGTCGACCGAGGTGCCGAAGCTCCCGCCAGTGGCAGATCCGCTCGGGGTGAGGATGCCCGTCACCTGCCGCCAGTTGCCTCCGGTATCACGCTCGAAGACGTAGGCCGCGTCGGCGTACACACCGGCGATTGCGGAGCCCACGCCGATCACCGCGTAACTGCCGTCGATCGCCACGTCGCCGCCGAAGGCGTCGAACATATCTGCGTCCGATGCGCCCCACATCGCGGTCTCGGTGCGCACGCACGTCCCGGAGCCATCGCAGGTGCCGCCCATGCAAACCGTGTCGGCGGCGGCGGGGACCGAAACCTCGCAGCCGACCGGGTCACAGGTGCTGCGCCCTTCCTGGCATTCGACCATCGGGTCGCACATGGCCCCCGGAAAACATGCGTCGGACATGCCCGTATCTCGGGATCCGGTGTCGCGCCCGCTGTCGCGGGTGCCGGTGTCGCGGCCGCTATCGGTCAGTACCGGCGTGTCATCGCCGCAGCCGAGGGATGGGAGCAGGAGTGCGAAGAGAGCGAGAAGGGGAAGAAAGAAGAAACGCATGGGCGCATCCTACCCCGCTTCACCGTCCGCCGGCACCCACTGCGGCACCCACTGCGGCACCCACTGCGGCACCCGCTGCGGCACCCGCTGCGGCACCCACTGCGGCACCCACCGCGGCACCCACTGCGGCACCCACTGCCAACATGTAGGGAAGTGTGTTACGCTCCTCGAGCGGTATGGGTGACATGCGCGATACGATCGAGGTCGAGGCTCTTGAAGACGAGCGTCGGCGCGCCCGTCGGCGGTTCCTGACGCTCCCGGTTCGCATCGACACGCACTCCCGGCCCGAGCGTTTCGCGATCACCCGAAACGTCAGCCGGACCGGCGCCCTCCTCGCGACCCAGAGCCGTTTTCGAATTGGCGCCAAGGCTGTGCTGCTCTTCCACGCCGATGGGAAGGGCAAGCGCTCTCCCGTCGAGGCGCGCATCGTCCGCCTCGAGCTCAACTCCGAAGATGCCACCGGCCTGTGGCCGTATCTGGCCGCCGTGTCCTTCGAAACACCCCTAGAGAGCTCGATCAGCTTGGCCCCCACGGGCGTCGCGGTGCGTTGACGCACTGCGGTATTCTTCAATGGTTTCGCACGCCTTGACACCCCTCGCGGGGTTGGCCATAGCTTCCCCGAACCATGGCTGACGCCGTCCGAAAGAAGCCTGACTGGCTGCGCGTGCGCCTCCCCGGCGGCGAGCGCTACAACGGCCTCAAAGAGACCCTCCGCGGTCTGGATCTCCATACCGTCTGCGAAGAAGCCCGGTGCCCCAACATCGGCGAGTGTTGGTCCGCGGGGACCGCCACGATCATGATCCTCGGAGAGACCTGCACCCGGGGATGCCGCTTCTGTGCGGTCAATACCGGCGACCCCGGCGGCCTCGTCGATCCCCGAGAGCCCGACAATACGGCCCGGGCCCTCGCCAAACTCGACCTGTCCTACGTGGTGATGACCATGGTCGACCGCGACGACCTCCTCGACGGTGGCGCGGCCCACGTCGCCCAGACCGTCCGGAGGGTCAAAGCGGCCTCCCCGGAGCTCCTCGTCGAGGTCCTCGTCGGTGACTTCGCCGGTCAGAAGACAGACGTCGAGACCTGCGTCGTCGACGGCCGCCCGGACGTATTTGCTCACAATGTCGAGGTCGTGCCCGAACTCCAGCGTGTGATGCGCGACGCCCGGTGCTCCTGGGAGCGCTCCGTAGACGTGCTCCGATGGGCCAAGGACGCCGGGGCTTCAGTGACGAAGTCCTCGCTCATGGTTGGCTGCGGCGAGACCGAGGACCAGGTCCTCGGCGCGATGCGCGGTCTCCGGGACGCCGACGTCGACGTCGTCACCATAGGTCAGTACCTCCGGCCGTCGAAGAAACACACGCCCCTGGTCCGCTACGTCGAGCCCTCGGAGTTCGACACCTATCGCGACGCGGGACGCGACATGGGGTTCAAGTATGTGGCCTCGGGGCCTTTGGTGCGGTCGAGCTATCGAGCCGCCGAGGCGTTTCTCGAGGGTGTCCTGAAGGGCGCTGGCCCGTCTTTCGATCGCTACGGCAAGGCCGATGGTCGACGCAGCTTGAGGGTGGTGGATTGATGGAGACGTCTCCGGTCGATACGCAGAAGAGCGCGCGCCGCGCCTTCGATGACGAGCTGGTCACCGTCCTCGACGGCGACCGGTCCGAGGTCGAACTCGACGACGCGGCGTTGACCGAACTCTACCTCGGCATGGTCCGGACGCGCCTGACCGACGAGCGCCTCGCTCGCCTCGCTGCCGAGGGGCGCACCCACGTGCATATCCCGACTCGGGGCCAGGAGGCGGCGGTCATCGGCGCCGCGGCGGCCCTGGCGGAGGAAGACTGGATCTTCCCCACCGTCCGTGACCTCGGCGCCTTTCTCTACCGCGGAGTCTTCCTTGGCCGGGTCCTCGCGAACGTCTTTGGGAACGCGGCGGATGCTGCGAAGGGTCGGCAGATGCCGGCTCACCTGACCGCCCGGGCCGAGCGCATCGCATCGGTCGGCTTTTTCGCGGGCACTCACCTCAGTCACGCCGCGGGCCTCGCCTGGGGCGCGAAGATCTCCGGCGACCCCATCGTGGTCGCGGCCTTCGCCGACCGCGAGGCCGTGCCCTCCGCCGACTTCCACACCG
>Ga0164313_10006445_pt1 | contig 10346 bp, 7 predicted proteins | sample GuaBasSedimGuay4_FD_113735 | JGI IMG/M metagenome (GOLD analysis project Ga0164313, IMG submission 113735) | Subseafloor sediment microbial communities from Guaymas Basin, Gulf of California, Mexico - Guay4, Core 4569-4, 0-3 cm | ecosystem: Environmental > Aquatic > Marine > Hydrothermal vents >...
CCGGGCGCGCCGGGAGGACCTACCGCAGCTCGTCGGGCACCTCGCCCTAGGCCTCGGCAGTGACGAGTCGGCGCTGCCCGCCGAAGCGATGGAGCGCATTCAGCATCACGACTGGCCCGGGAACGTCCGGGAGCTTCGCAACCACGTCGAGCGCCTGGTCCTCCTCGGCGATATGGCCACCGCGCCTCTGTCACTGACCGCGGCCGAAAAGAGCAACCCCTTCGACGCGGCGGCGAAGAGCGGTCTGCCCTACCGGACCGCCCGGGCCGCCGTCCTGGACGCCTTCTCGGAGGCTTACGTCACGGACATGCTGGGCCGCCACGGCGACAACGTCTCGGCCGCAGCCCGGGCCGCGGGCGTGGCTCGGCGTCATTTTCAGCGGCTCAAGGCCAAATAGGCGGCTCCCCCGAAGGGTGCGACCCAGAGGGTCGCACCCGGGACCCATGTGGTCGCGGGGCAGAGGTGTCGGTCGCGGGGATCCAAGGTGATCTACGTCGGCACACCGGTTGCACTGTCCCGGTGCAGGAGGTGACCTGCATGACTGAGATGAATCGAGTGATGGTGACGGGAACGATGGTTGGTCTGCTGCTTTTCGTGGGGGCATGCATGGGAGCAGAGGATCCCATCGACGGGGCTTCGTCGAGCCTGGCAACGTGCCCCGCATGGGTCGTCGAAGGCCTCGAGTGCCGGGCTGACCTTTCGCTCGAATGCGTTCGGCCAGACCTCGCAGGCGTCTGCCATTGCGAGGCCGGCGCGGATGGCCCGGCAGGCTCAGGCGGCACGGCGACCGTGGTCTGCGGCGATGCGCCGCCCCCCCCCGGCGGCGGCATCTGTACCGAGCACGTGCGCACCGGAGACTTCTGCGACCCCCTCGGTCCCGAAGAGTGTACCCACGCCTGCGACCCCGCCCTGAGCTGCCGCTGCACCTCGGTCGGCGACGCTTCTGACCCGGGCTGCGAGCACGTCTGGGTCTGCGACGAGGGCCGGCCCCCCCCCGGAACCGACCCGACCTGCAGCGAAGCAGACCTGCGCGCTTGCACCGCCGGCGAGGACCGCGAGTGCATCAACGAAGACGGCCGGGTATGCCGCTGCTACGCCACCCCCGACGGAGACATCGCCTTTGAATGCGACACCATCCGCCCGGACCCCAGCCTCCCCTTCTGCGACGAAGACGCCCTGCGCGCCTGCTTCGTCTCGGGCTACGGCGAGTGCGTCAACGAGGTCGGCACCGTCTGTCGCTGCGTGTCCACCCCGGATGGCGGCGTCAGCGTCGAGTGCGACGGCATCACCCCGCCCCCCGGAACGGTGCCTTCGTGTGACGAAGACACCGCTCGCATCTGCTCGGCAGCCGGATTCTCCGAATGTGCGGCCGCCGACGGACGCCTCTGCCGATGCTCCGCCTCTGCGGACGGGTCGGTCAGCTTCGAGTGCGACGGCGGTAGCACGCCGCCCCCGCCCCCCCCCGCCTGCACCGACGAGTCCCTCCGGGCGTGCTTCATCGAGGGTTCCGGCGAGTGCGTGAGCGATGAGGGCTTGCTCTGCCGCTGCTCCGCCTCTGCGGACGGGTCGGTTCGCTTCGAGTGCGACGGCGTCAGCTCGCCTCCGGGCGGCCCGGAGCCCCGCCCCAGCACCGAGACCTGCACCGACGAGCACGTGCGTTCCTGCTCCGAGGGCCGGGAGATCTCCTGCTCCTTCGATGGACTGGAGTGCTTCTGCGACCCCTCGAGCACTTCCTTCGGGATCACCTGCCGCTGAGCCCTAGCCGGCATTTTGTCGAGCCGTCGTCCGATTCTTCGGGCGGCGGCTCGCTCGCGTTGTTCCCCAGAAGACCCCGTCCGCTTCACGAGAGATTGCGACCGAGGCCCTGATCGTGAGAAAATTGCACCCGACGATGCGGTCCCCGGTTCTCATCCTCTTTCTTTTTGCGTTGGCATCTTTGCCAGCCCTCTCGGCCGTCGCCCAGGAGCGCCCCGTCGCCCAGGAGCGCCCGATCGATACCGCGGCTGCCGCCTACGAAGAGGGCGAGCTCTTCCGAGCCCTCGAGCTCTACGAAGAAGTCCTTCGCACCCCAGGCAACTCCCCGACCGACCTCCTGGCGGTCCATCTGCGCCTCGGCGTCCTGCGCGGGTCCGTCGGCAACGATGACGGTGCGCGGGCGGCCTTCCAGATGGCCCTGGCGATCGACCCCAGCCTCGAGGCGCCCTCCGAACTGAACCCCGACCTCCAAGACGTCTTCCACGAGATCAAGGAAGCCCAGGGAGGAGTGGGCCTCACCCTCGACGCCGCATTTCCGCAAGAGATTGACCCGACCCGAGAGACCGAGATTCGGCTGACCGCAACCGGCGCGCCGGAGGGGGTCGCGTTAGGCTTCCGGGTGGCGACCTCCCACGGCGATGGAAGCGCCCCCGCGGTCTTCCAGGGGCCCGCCTCGACCGAGGGCGGCCTGACGATCACCATCCCGCCCTCGGCTTGGCGCGGAGAGACGAGCCTCGACCTCGAGGCCAGTGTCCTCGACTCCCATGGGAGCGTGCTGCTTTCGCGGATCGGACCCTTGGTCGCAACCGTCGTACCGCCGCCGGCCAGCGGAAACGGCCGGGGCAGTGAAGGGCCCGAAGACGACGCCGGAGGGAGCATCTTCGGCAGCCCCTGGTTCTGGGTCATCACGGGCGTGGTCCTCCTCGGCGGCGCCGCCGCGATCACGGCTGTCGCCCTCACCAGCGACACGGGTCCCCCCAACGTCGGACCCCCGGTCATCATGGGACTTTCGCTGTGACGACGGGCACCGAAGCCCTCGATTCCGACGAACTCGAACTGCTCGACGACCACTTCGCCCCGACGAAACTCCTCGACGAGGAGAACAAACGCATCGGTCGCTACGAGCTGGTGTGGGAGCTCGGCACCGGGGGCATGGCCAACGTCTATCTGGCCCGGGCGCGGGGGCCGGCGGGATTCCACAAGTGGTTCGCCATCAAACGCATTCACCCGCACCTCGCGAAGGACAAACGCTTCGTCGACATGTTCCTCGACGAGGCGCGCATCGCGGCGGCGGTCCACCACCCCAACGTCACCCAGGTCTTCGACCTCGGCGACGACGGCGGCGAGCCTTACATCGCGATGGAGTACCTGCACGGCGAGCACCTCGGGGCGCTCTCGGTGCGCGCAGTCCGGCGCCAGGGCCGGGTCCCCTACGGCATCGCGGCCCGCATCGTCGCTTCTGCCGCCGATGGCCTGCACCACGCCCACGACGCCAAGGACCAGCGCGGCCATCCCCTCAACCTGGTGCATCGCGACGTATCTCCCCAGAACATCTTCGTCACCTACGAAGGCACGGTGAAGCTCACGGACTTCGGTATCGCCAAGGCCGAGAACCGCATCACCCACACCAAGACCGGGAGCATGAAGGGCAAGTGTGCCTACATGGCGCCGGAGCAGGCCCTCGGCCAAGCCGTCGACCGGCGCACGGACATCTTCGCCCTGGGCATCGTGCTCTGGGAAATCACGACCGGGCGCCGGCTCTTCAAGGGGGCGACCGATGCCCAGACCTTGATGCGCATCACGAGCGGGCGGGTGAAGTTGCCGACCGCCGTAGAGCCCAGCTACCCGCCGGCTCTCGAGCGCATCGTGATGCGGGCTCTCTCACCGAAACCCGACGGGCGCTATCCCACCGCCGCGGCGATGGCCCGGGACCTCGACCGCTACATCGCGGCGATCGGACAGCCAACGGGCCAAGCCGAGGTCCGAGGGTTGATGACCGGGCTCTTCGCCGACCGCATCGGCGTCAAGGAAGCCCTGCTGCGGTCCGAGCCGGGCACGGTGGCGGACTTCGACTTGCGATCTTCGCCCATCGGCTACGGCTCGGGGGAAAGCGGCCTGCCCGCGGAACCCAGCAGGTCCGAGATCCTCGAGAGATCACCACGCGACGCCACCCCCCGGGTTCGGGCGACGCCGAAGTCCCGCTCCAGCAAGCGCCCCCCGCTGCTCTTCCTCATCGCCCTCGGGCTTCTCTCCGTGGTCGTCGCCGTCGCGACATTCACGTCGTTCACCGAGGGCAGCGCCGTGGTGCGGATCGACACCTCCCCGAGCGGCGCTCGGGTCTCCCTCGATGGCGTCGAACAGGACGGGACGACGCCGCTCCTCATCGAGGCCGTGCCCGGGGGCCGTCACAGCCTGAGCATCACTCTCGACGGCTTCGAGGCGATGGAGACGACCTTCGACTCTGAGGATTCGCGGGTGGACCTCGACTACCGACTGCGCGTCGCCCCAGAGCCGGAGCCGGAGCCGGAGCCGGAGCCGTTGGCCGCGGCCAACGCCGACGACCTTTCGTTCACCGAAGACGAAGCCCAAGAAGCTCAAGAAGCTCAAGAAGCTCAAGAAGCTCAAGAAGCTCAAGAAGTCCCCACAGCAGGGGTTGCGCCTGCCATGGCGCGGATGACGCGACGCGGTGGGTCACGGGGCGAGATGGCGCAGCGCGCGGTTCCCGCGGAGCCGGGGTACCTCAACGTGATCACCCGTCCCTGGGCCACGATCACGGTCAACGGGCAACCCGCAGGCAATACCCCCCTGATGCGCTACAGCGTGCCCCCGGGGTCGATCGTCGTACGCTTGCGCGCCGAGGGCAGCGGAACTCCGCGCGTGCTGCGGCTTCGGGTCAATCCCGGCCAGACCGTCTCCCAGAGCGTCGACCTGCGATAGCAGCGGCCGAACCCCTCGGCCCGTATCAGAGCGTGGTGCCGGTGGCGCCCCAAACGCAGTCGCGTTGCTGAGTAGAGCCCGCTTCGAAGGCGCAGAGGGGCACCTCTGTGGGCGGATTCGCCGAGCACCGGCTCCTATCGAGGGCGTAGACGTGCACCCCGGCGGCGATACCGTCGGGGAATCCCCCCTCGCCGCTGAATTCCGGTGGCACGGGGTACTCGGAGTAGATGACGACGGTGTCCGAACTCACCCCATAGGGCGACGGGAGTTCCAAGTCGCCCACGACCCGATGAACATCGGAGACGCCGAGTTCGTCCTCCGACGCCGTCGGTGCCGCGACTACCAGCGCCGCCACCGCGATGGCGGCGAGGCCGAAAGATGAACTCGCTTCGACAGCCGGAGGCAGTTCCGAGGGGACCCGCAAAGTCGCCTCGATGTCTGCGCCTGCAACGGTAAACGAAAGGTCGACCGCGTCGGTGACGGCGACCGTCTCGGCGGAAGCTCCGAACTCCGTGTCTGTGGCTTCTACGATCCTCCACGCAAGGGCCGCCTGAAGACGGTCCGGGACGCTCCCATCGGGGCTCGTTATTTCGCCCGTGACGGTGATGGTGATCGATTCTGGAGGCGAGGCAGTGCAAGGGCCGTCGTCGCAAGGGGGGGGTGGGGACGGGCAGCGTTCCGCCGACCCCTCCGGCAGGCAGGACCCACCACAACAGACCCCGGGGGCGCCGTCAGCCGACTCGCAGCCGGCCCCGTCGAGGCCATCGGCGCACTTTATCGAGACATCAGCGGAGACGCAGAGTGCCCCGCTGCACGCTGCGCTCGCAGGACAATACGGGCGCAGGTCGACTCCGCGCGGGTCCTCGGTGGCGATAGTCACCGTCGACGACCGCGCCGGGTTTGTCTCCACGCACCCGTAACGCACGGGCTGGCACGACACATCGCGGATGACGGCGATGAACGCATAGTTCTGGTCGTTCAGTTCCCCCACGGGGGCGAACTCGCCCGTCGCCGGACCGCGGTCTCGGTATTCGTTCGGGCCGAGGGGAGCACTCGGATCGCTCAGAATGACACTCCTCCTATCCGGGCACGGCCCGGGAAACACCCGCACCTCCAGCGAAGTGTTGGTGAGGTCATCGAGACCGTCGCTGGACACGAAGAGTTCGACCGAGTTGTCAGTCGCACATGCGCCCGACAACGCGACGAAGAACAGGCCGAGCATGAAGGACCGTGAGCGCAGGGTCATCCCCCTCAGGGTAGCACCACTGAGGCGATGTCGAGATTGCCGCCGAATACGCTCAGAAGGGAAGCGCGCTCGGGAGAGCCGCGATGCACGTGTCTTGATCTGCAGACCCCGCAGGTTGGGTGCATGGGGTTACCAGCGTCGCCGGGTCGGACACGTGCGTGAAGGAAGGCTCTCCGGACGAGTCAGCACGAACATAGGCATGCACCCCCACCGGAGGCTCCCCAGTGAAACCAAAGGCCCCGGCCAGGCTGGAATCGATGCTCTCCCGCAGATAGACCACGCCCACGTCGGGGCTGATGCCGTAGGGGGAGGGCAGCCCGCCGGCGGCCGTCGTCATGGTGACTTCGGACAGCTCGAGGATACCATCGCCGTCGGCGTCGACGGCCACGACGACCTCCGCGACGACCACGCCGCCCGGGGTCGCATCCCCGGCCGCCAGTGCTTCACGGGGCGGCACATCAGGCAGGGTCACCACGATGCGGTCACGGGACCCCTCGAATGGTTGCCCGTCGGAGACGGCGACCACGGACCCGGTCGATCCAGAGATGTCGACGGGGCGCCACGCGAGACCCGCGTGAAGACCTTCCAGGTCAGCCGTGTCGCTATCGACGGTGACCGTGATGGCATCGGCGGGACCACAGGTCACGCCGTGGCAGATGGTGCCTTCGCGACAACCCGCCGCGCACTCGGAGCATGGGGCCGCGGGGTCGGTGCACGGGGGCGTCGTCGTCGAGCAATCACCGGGAGTCGTTCCTCCCGCCGCGCACACACCATCACAGCAGTTGCCCGTCGCGCCCGAGGGGAGACGGCACTCGGAGCCAACCTCCTCGACAGCGCACTGCGTGAACACCGAGCCCGCCGCACAGAGTGAGCCGTTGCACTCGGCGCCAGGAGCGCAGAACGTGCCGAGGTTCACGTCCCGGGGGTCGGTGGTGGCAATCGTCACGGTCGACGCGTACGCGGGATTCGTGACAACGCATCCATAGCGCAGGGGTCGGCAAGACCCGTCTCGAATGACCGCGATGAACGCGTATTCGCGGTCCTCGAGGACACCCACCGGCGGCAGGCTGACGGCGCTGGGTCCCGACTCTCGATAGGCATCGGCGGCGACGGGGCGCGAAGGGTCGCCCAGGATCACGTCCTCGATCGCCGGGCAGGGCCCCGTGGTGATTCGCACTTCGAGTGAAGTCTGGTCGAGCGCGAGACCACCCGTCGAGATGACCAGCTCGACCGAGTCATCGGTCATACACGCGCCCGAGAGCGCCACGACCGCGAGACCCCAAACGAAAAAAGCCGAGCGCTGCAACATCACGGACAGGATAGCACCTGGCCTCACCCACGAAAAACGCCCTCCCCGGGGTCCGGAGAGGGCGTCGTTCGTAGCCGGTCAATCCAGCGTCGGACTCGGGAGCGCTTTGGCTCTGCACGACTGCGTCGCGCTGCCGCCTTCGAGCCCCCTCTCCCAACGCTTTCTTGTTGTGAGCAGCGTAGCTGAGGCTACTTCTTGCTCTTGGCCGCGTTGCGCTTGGCGACCTCTTCCTTGACGACCTCGAGGACCTGACGCGGGACCGCGGCGTAGTGGCTGAACTCCATCGAGAACTGGCCACGACCCGAGGTCGCCGACCGGAGGTCACCGATGTAGCCGAACATCTCGCCGAGGGGAACGTCCGCCTTGATGCGCACGAGCGTGGCCGTGGGCTCCTGGCTCTTGATCATGCCGCGGCGCCGGTTGAGGTCACCGATGACGTCGCCGACGTTGGCGTCGGGGACGAAGACGTCGACCTTCATGACCGGCTCGAGGAGCTGGGGGCCGGCCTTCGGCATGGACTGCCGGAACGCCGCCTTGGACGCCGCTTCGAACGCCATCTGCGAGGAGTCGACCGCGTGGAAGCCGCCGTCCAGGAGGATGAGCTTGAAGTCCATGATCGGGAAGCCGACGAGGGGCCCCTTGTCGAGCATCGTCTTGAAGCCCTTCTCGATCGACGGGATGAACTCCTTCGGAATCTTGCCGCCGGTCACCTTGGACTCGAACTGGAAGCCGTCACCGGGCTCGAGGGGCTCGATGGTGTAGTCCATCTTCGCGTACTGGCCCGAGCCGCCGGTCTGCTTCTTGTGCGTGTAGCTGTCGCTGACCGACTGGGTGATCGTTTCGCGATAGGCAACCTGGGGCTTGCCGACGTCGGCCTCGACGCCGTGGGTGCGCCGGAGGATGTCCACCTTGATGTCGAGGTGGAGCTCGCCCATGCCCTTGAGGATGGTCTCGCCCGACTCCTGGTCGACCTCGACGTGGAACGAGGGGTCTTCGGCAACCATCTTGCCGAGGGCCGTACCGAGCTTCTCGCCGTTGGCCTTGTCACGGGGCACGATGGACACGGAGATGACGGGGTCCGGGAAGACCATCGGCTCGAGGGTCGCCGGGTTCTTCTGGTCGGCCAGGGTGTGGCCGGTACGCACATTCTTGAGGCCAACGATGGCGATGATGTCACCGGCCTGGGCGGAGTCGACCATCGAACGGTCATTGGCGTGCATCTGCACCATGCGGCCGATGCGCTCGTTCTTCCCGGTGAAGGTGTTCACCAGGGTGTCGCCCTTGTTGATCGTGCCCGAGTAGACGCGGGTGAAGGTGAGGGCGCCGAAGCGGTCCTCCATGATCTTGAAAGCGAGGGCCCGGACCGGGGCGTCGGGGTCGACGATGGCGAAGTTGCCGGTCTCGTTGCCTTCCATGTCCACCTCGGGCTGAGGCTTCACCTCGGTCGGCGAGGGCAGGTAGTCGACGACGGCGTTGAGGATCTGCTGCACGCCCTTGTTCTTGAACGAAGAGCCGCAGTAGGTCGGGAAGAAGTTGATGTCCCGGGTGCCCTTGCGGATGCAGGCCTTGAGGACCTCCATCTCCGGCTCGTTGCCCTCGAGGTAGGCCTCCATCGCGTCGTCGTCTTCTTCGACGGCGGTCTCGATGAGATCCGTGCGGTACTTCTCGACGATCTCTTTCATGTCCTCGGGGACATCCTCGACCACGAACTTCTCGGGGTCACCGGACTCGTCCCAGATGTACGCCTTGCGCTCGAGGAGGTCGACGACGCCCGAGAACTCGGCCTCGGTGCCGATCGGAAGGACCATGACCAGGGGACGCGCGCCGAGGACGTTCTTGATCTGGTCGATCACCCGGTAGTAGTCGGCGCCGAGGCGGTCGAGCTTGTTGACGTAGATGATGCGCGCGACGCCCGAGTCGTTGGCGTAACGCCAGTTGGTCTCGGACTGGGGCTCGACGCCGCCGGAGCCACAGAAGACACCGACGCCGCCGTCGAGGACCTTCAGGGAATGGTAGACTTCGATGGTGAAGTCGACGTGCCCGGGGGTATCGATGATGTTGAGCTGGTAGTCATTCCAGAAGCAGGTCGTCGCGGCCGACTGAATCGTGATGCCGCGCTCCTGCTCCTGCTCCATGAAGTCGGTCGTCGCCGCGCCGTCATGGACCTCACCGATTTTATGAATCTTTCCGGTGAGCTTGAGGATGCGCTCAGTCGTCGTGGTCTTGCCCGCGTCGACGTGTGCAAAGATGCCGATGTTCCGGTATTTGGAGAGGTCCTTGGCCATGCTTCTGTATCCGTTTTCGGGCCCTTCGCGGGCCGTTCGCAGGGGGCCTTTTAGCCATGCCCGAGGCGGATCGGCAAGCGAGGATTGGTTGTCTCTCGCGCGAGGCCCCTTTCCGGCTGAAAAACCAGCAATTCCGAAACCAATATCTTAGGCTCCGGCCCATGAACGAGCGGGTGAGCGGGGCGGCGGTCTTCACGGTCAGCGAGCTGGATGCGCCGGAGTACGCGCCAAACCGCGGGGTCTTCCTGGCGGGCATCCTAGGCAAAGCCCGGGGCGACGGCTTTGGACTCTATCGCGGGACGATCAACCCGGGGTGCGAGATCGCCCGGGAGATCCACCCGGAGGCGTCTGAGACGGTCTACATCCTGGCCGGACAAGCCGTCGCTACGGTCGAAGACCAAGAGGTCGCCCTCGGCCCGGGGCGGGTGATCCACATCGACAAAAACGTGCACCACGGGCTGCGCAACATCGGCGAAGAAATCTTGGACTTCATCGTGATCGGCCACCCGGACTTCTGAGTCCCGCACCTCGTCATCGTCAGCGGCGGCGGCGACGCAGACCGAAGAGGACCGCAAGGGCGAGCAACGCGGCCCCCGGCGAGACGGGCCCCGAACCCTCGGGCACCCCGCAGGAACAGCCGCCCTCCTCCGGCATCATCATGCCGCCGTCGAGGGCGCCGTCGATCTGCGCGTCGCCTCCGTCGGTTTCTGCATCAGCTTCGGCGTCGGCCACCGTACCGCTGTCGACGACCGACCCGTCGGGCATGGAGCCGTCGGGCATCCCGCCGTCGGACATCCCGCCGTCGGACATCCCG
>Ga0164313_10006446_pt1 | contig 10346 bp, 11 predicted proteins | sample GuaBasSedimGuay4_FD_113735 | JGI IMG/M metagenome (GOLD analysis project Ga0164313, IMG submission 113735) | Subseafloor sediment microbial communities from Guaymas Basin, Gulf of California, Mexico - Guay4, Core 4569-4, 0-3 cm | ecosystem: Environmental > Aquatic > Marine > Hydrothermal vents...
CCGCCAAGAGTGCCCAGTACTCCGCCGGCAACAACGTCACCAGCCAGTTGATGAACGAAGTGGGTAGTAACGTGCGCGGCCACGGCTCGGTCATCATGAATGCTGGAGCAGCAAAGCGGCTGGGTATTGCCAGCGGTGATCTGGTCGAAGTGTATTCTACTACCGGGGTGACCCGGGGGCGGGCCGAGCCGATACAGGGCATCCGGCCGGATACCATCTGTATGGTGGGCCAGTTCGATCACTGGGCTACGCCCTATGCCAAGGACCTGGGCTTCCCCAGCCTCAACAACCTGACACCGCTGTCGTTGGAGCTGACCGATGCCACCGGCTCGGGGGCAGATTTGGTGCGGGTGGCTGTTCGGCCCATTGGAGCCAAGGTATGACACGCTATGTAATGGTCGCCGATCTCCAGCGATGTGTCGGTTGTCAGACCTGCACCGCTGCCTGCAAGAGCGCAAATGCCACACTGCCCGGCGTACAGTGGCGCCGTGTAATGGATATTGAGGTGGGAGAGTATCCCGACGTGCAGCGGGTGTATCTGCCCACCGGTTGCCAGCACTGCAGCGATGCTCCCTGTGAATCTGTTTGCCCCACCAAAGCCACTTACACCCGTGATGATGGCATCGTGCTGATCGACTACGACCGTTGTATCGGCTGTGCCTACTGTGCCGTGGCCTGTCCCTACGATGCCCGTTACAAGGTTGAGGAAAAGCGCTTTGCCTATGGCGAGGAGCCCATGCCCAACGAGGAGATCACCTTCAACGAAAATATCATTGGTGTTTCGCAGAAGTGCAACTTCTGCGTCGATGTTATCGATGCCGGCATTGCCAGGGGCTTGACCCCCGGTGTGGATCCGGAGGCGACCCCGGCCTGCGTCAATGCCTGTATTAGCGGAGCACTCATATTTGGTGACCGGGATGACCCGGACAGCCCCGCCAGTCAGGCGCTGGCAAACTCGGAGTCATTCCGTATGCATGAGGATGCGGGTACCGATCCGGGATTCTATTACATCTGGTGCAACAAGCCGGAGGAAGTGGCGTGAAGAATCGTTATGGTCTGAAGCGGGGGCCTATTCCCCGCCTGCAATCTTTCTGGGATGCGCGTGCCGCCTGTAATTTTATTGGCGGTGGCACCGGCACTGGACTGATAATCGTCGCCGCACTCTGCGCTGTGTTGGGGAAGCCGGTGCTTGCGCTACCACTTTTGGGGTTGGCGGCGGTGGCCTTCGGGCTGTTTATGGTCTTTCTGGAAATCGGTCGGCCCTGGCGCTCGATGAATTTATTTTTCAATCCGCAGACATCCTGGATGACGCGTGAAGGTATCGTCGGCATGCCGCTGTTTTTCTTCGGCGGGGTGGCCGTGCTTCTACATGGCACTGCCCTGGGCAATACCGCCATGTTGCTGGCGGGTGTATGTGCCGCCGTCTATCTGTATTGCCAGATGAGAATGCTGCATGCATGCAAGGGAATTCTCTCCTGGTGCGAGCCGGCACTCAAACCCTATATGCTGGTCACCGGCGTGGTGGAGGGTCTGGGTATCGCACTGTGCGTACCCGCAATGGCTGGCGACAGAACGGCCTGGTCGGCACTGGCGGTACTGCTATTGCTGCGTGCATTTCTTTGGTTTGGGTATGTGGCAGCGCTGCACCGCAATCGGGCTCCGGAGGATAGTCGTGCTGTGATTGATAGCCTGCGCTGGCCCTATATGTTGCTCGGCCACCTGCTGCCGGTCCTGTTGCTGTGGCTGGCACTGCTTATGGCATCTGGCCTGCCGGCCATGCTTGCCGGGTTGCTGGCAGCGAGTACAGGCTGGTATGTCAAGCTCGTGATCATAACCCGGGCGGCACAGACTCGCGGATTCGCTATTCCCCGTACACCAGTACGAGGCCGGGGAGAAAGTCGTGTACTCAGCGGCCAGTAGCAGAGCGGGCGCGCAATACCCGGCAATAAGATAAACAGGAGGACGCCGATATGCTCGAAATACTGATCCTGGGTCGCGGCGGCCAGGGAGCGCAGACAGCCGGCAATCTGTTGGCGCAGGCTTTTTACGCCCAGGGGAATTACGTGCAAACGTTTGCTACCTATGGCGGCGCGCGCCGCGGCACGCCAGTGAGTTCCTCTATCCGGGTGGACGCAGATCCAATCCGTTTGCGCTGTGATATCGAGCGAGCTGACGCCTTGCTTTGTTTTGACGACAGTCTGCTGGATGAGAGCTTCCTGCGTCGGGCGGACAGCGAAACGCGCATCGTGGTGAATTCCCGGCAGTCCCGGGAAGCGTTTGCCACCCTGGGTGACTATCAGATTTCACCGATCGACGGTATGGGTATCGCCCGTAATAACGATATGGGCAAAGTGGTTAATTCCGCCTTGCTGGGCGCTTTTGTGGCGGTGCTGGATCAATTGGATATCGAGACCATGTGCCAGGTAGTGCAGGAGTCTGCTCCAGTGAAAAAAAAGCAAAATGTGGCAGCCTCCCGCGAGGGCTACCAGCACTACAAACGAATGACTAGTTGAGGATTGCATCGATGAATCAACCAGCATCCCCGCTTTGGACCACCGGCCTTTCCGATGTGCGCAAAACCGGCACCTGGCGCGATGAAATGCCGCACTACCGAACAGCCCCGTCACCCTGTCACGGTGCCTGTCCGGTAAGCGGCGACATCGCCGAGTGGATTTACCAGGTTCGAGAGGGCGACCACCGGGGCGCCTGGCTGACTCTGATGGACAATAACCCCTTCCCGGCCATCGCTGGCCGCATCTGCCATCATCCCTGTGAGAGTGCCTGCAATCGCAATCAGCTGGACACGGCGGTGAGCATCTGCAATCTGGAGCGTTACGTGGGTGACCTGGCGCTGGCTGAAAAATGGGCCGTGCCCCAGCCCACTGTCATTCGCGATGAGTCGGTGGCTGTGGTCGGTGGTGGCCCCGCGGGCCTCTCCGCAGCATACCAATTACGCCGGCGTGGATATCGGGTAACCCTGCTGGAGAGCCGCGATCAACTGGGCGGGCTGATGCGCTACGGCATCCCCGACTACCGGCTCGACAAGACGGTTCTCGATGGCGAGATTCAGCGCATACTGGACCTTGGTGTGGAGCTACAGCTCAACGCCGAGGTGACGGATGGCGAAGCAATACGGCAGTTGCAGGCCAGCCATAGTGCAGTGTACCTGGCGACAGGTGCGGCCAAATCCAAACGCCTGCCAAACCTGGATTACGACCGGTCCTGGGTCATCGACAGCGCCGAATTCCTCGCCGCTACCAACTCCGGTCTTGCTTGTGAGGCGGGAGCGCGGCTGCTGGTGATCGGTGGTGGCAGCGCGGCCATCGACGTGGCGCGCACCTCGGTTCGCCTGGGCAAGCAGGTAACGGTGCTGTCGCTGGAACCGGATGAACTACTGCCCGCGCAGCGAGTGGAAGTTGACGAGGCGCGTGAGGAGGGAATTGAGTTTGTCACCGGTGCCATGATGCGCTCGGTTGCGACAACCGAAGGCGGGCTTGAGCTAAGCTGTATTCGGGTAGATTTTCAGGCCGGGGGGGAGCGTGGGGAATTCAGTGTTGAGCCGGTTGCCGGCAGCGAATTTACCTTGCCGGCCGATACCCTGATTCCCGCTATTGGCCAGGAGGCGGATATCGCCCGCTGGGCCGGTTTGCTCGATAGTGAGGGGTCGGTAATTTGCACCGACGATCGTTGGCAGACCAGTGTGGTGGGAGTATTTTCCGGTGGTGATCTGTCCAGCATGGAGCGCTTTGTCACACAGGCAGTGGGCATGGGCAAGCAGGCGGCCCTGGAGATCGATCGTGCTATCAGGACCGACATGGAGGAAGGGGGCGGGGACGCGATAGCGGAAGTGACCATCGATGGCATCAACACCCACTACTATCCGCCCGCCGGGCGCAATCAGGCGGCCATCGCGCCAGTGGCGTCGAGGGTGCAAAATTTTGCAGAGGTGCAGCAGGGCTTTGATCCACAGCTGGCGGCGGCCGAAGCTGCACGCTGTTTCAGTTGCGGCACCTGTATCTATTGCGACAACTGCTACTACCACTGCCCCGATATGGCGATAACAAAGCTGGAACGGGGCTACGAGGTGAAAACCGATTATTGCAAGGGTTGCGGCTTGTGTGTCGCAGAGTGCCCAACGGGTTCCATCATTATGCGCGAAGATCTGCAGGAAGAACGGGGATGACAGACTCTGCCAATCGTCAGTTGTTAAGTGGTAACCACGCCGTTGCCTGGGGGGTGAAACTGGCGCGCCCCGATGTTGCGGCCCTTTATCCCATCACGCCACAGACGCCAATTCTGGAGAAGATTACCGAGTTGCAATTACAGGGCGAGATGGATCTGCAGTTGCTGACACCCGAGTCGGAACACTCCGCCATGTCGGCCTGTCTCAGCGCCTCGTTGACCGGTGTCCGGGTGTTTACCGCCACCTCGTCCCAGGGTCTGTTGCTGATGCACGAGGTGCTGCACTATGCGGCTGGCGCCCGGGCGCCGATTGTGATGTTCAATGTCAACCGCACCCCGGCATCCCCGTGGGGTTTCTGGCCCGACCAACTGGACAGCCTGTCCCAGCGGGATACCGGCTGGGTGCAGTTGTACAGCGAATCTCCGCAGGAATCCCTGGATACCACGGTGCAGGCATTTCGTATCGCCGAGTCAGTAGGATTACCTGTGATGATCAGTCACGATGCGTTCTATGTATCCCACGCCGTGGAACCGGTCGAACTGCCGTCACAGGCGCTGGTCGACGAGTATCTGCCGCGGGTGGAGCGGCCCCTGCGCCTGGATGTCGAACTCGGCCAGTCTTTCGGTGCGCCGATTGACCAGGCCACCTGGAATCGCAGCCGGCGGGAACTGGGGGTGGCCATGGACAAGGTCTTCGCCGCGGTGGTGGAAGCCGGTGCGGCCTGGTCCGCGCTGTGCGGCCGCGAATACGGACCGCTGGAGCACTACCGCAGTGACGATGCGCAGGTGCTGATCGTCACCATGGGTAGCATGAGTGGCACGGCCCGGGTGGCGGTGGATGCCTTGCGCGAGGCTGGCGTCGCTGCGGGCCTGCTTAAAGTGCGTCTGTTCCGGCCCCTGCCGGTATCGGCTCTGCGCGAAGCACTCGCCGGTGTGTCCTGTGCACTGGTGCTGGACCGTAACTATTCGCCGGGTATGGGTGGCATATTGCACCAGGAACTGAAGGCTGCCCTGTTCGGCATGCCGGATGCCCCGCGCGTACACGGCTTGCTGGCCGGGGTCGGTGGTGTCAATGTGCCGCCGGAAAAAATTCAACAGTGGGTGGTCGACTATCGTGAAGCAGAGCCGGCAACCGGGCCGATATGGGTGGAGTAGCAGCATGGATCTGATTGATTTTCGGGAAGAAGAGCTGTTCCGCTCCGGCCACCTGGCCTGCGGGGGCTGTGTCGAGGCCTTGTCCCTGCGGGTTATTGTGAATACGGTGGGCGAGGATGCTGTGGCTGTTGTACCCCCCTCCTGTGGCGCAATAATCTGTGGCGGTTATCCCAATAGCGCGTTGAAGATTCCCGTATTCCACACCACCCTCGAAGCGGCGGCCGCCTCTGCCAGTGGCATCAAACGCGCCCTGATGGCCCAGGGCAAGCCGGATACCACGGTAATGTGCCTGGCCGGCGATGGCGGCACCTACGATATAGGCTTGCAGGCCCTGTCCTCCGTCGCAGAGCGCAACGAAGATATTCTCTATATTTGTTTCGACAACGAAGGCTATATGAATACCGGCGGGCAGAAGAGTTCATCCACCCCGTTGGGCGCGTCCACCGGCAGCACGCCGGGGGGCAAAAAAACGCGCAAGAAGAATATGGTGGAAATACTGGCGGCACACCGGGTGCCCTATATCGCCACCGCCAGTCCGGGTCATCTCAACGATCTGGCGGCCAAGGTGGAGAAGGCCAGGAATATTCGCGGCACCAAAGTGATCATTGTACTGATCCCCTGCCTGCCGGGCTGGGGGGTGGCCGATAATGCAGCCGTCAAGACGGCGCGGCTGGCAGTGGACTGTGGTGTGTTTCCGCTTTATGAAGTGGAGAACGGTGAGCACTACAGTATGACTCAGCGAACCAGGACCCAACCCGTGGGGGCCTACCTCGCGCAGCAGAAACGCTACCGTCACATGACGGAGGAAGATGTGGAGTCCTTGCAGGCAGAAGTGGACAGGGAGTGGGACCGTCTGCAGCATATTGCGAGCATTTCACAATAATTGAGTATTGGGGCTAGCCGCCCTGACCCTGCCTGGGAGACAGGCACCTCACGCGGCATCTCCGATATGGCGAACGCCAATAACGCAGTTGACCTTATTGTATGTATACACTACTATTATGATTGATGTTTGAATCTGAAAGTAAGGGCCTGAATTATGACAGACATTATCCTGCGCTCACTGCATCCGGACGACCTGGATCAGGTTGTCGCAATCGATGCCGACATTACCGGGCGTGCTCGCCATACTTTTTTCGATAAACGCCTGCAAATCGCCCTGGAGTCACCCGACACGCTGGTTACCTGTGCTGCGGAGTCTGAAGATAAGCTGATTGCTTACTGCTTTGTTCGCATCGAAGATGGCGCATTTGGCATCGCCGAGCAAGTGGGTGTCGTCGATGTGGTGGGGGTTTGCACCGATTACCAAAAGGCTGGCGTTGGTATGTTGATGATGGAGGAACTTGAGCGGCGCCTGCTGAAGAAGTCGATACCGTCCATCCGCACGAGCATCGACTGGTCAGATACCGGCCTGGTGGGCTACTTCTCCGCTGCCGGGTTTCAGCTCTCGCCTTCCATTATTCTCAGCCGCCAATGTGAGCTTCAACCCTCGTTCGCAGAGGGAGATCCAGAGTCTCCCCGTGACCCCGATGGCGCTAACCGCGACTACATACCGCTGCTGCGCGACACGACCCCCGCCCGCTCAATGCAGCAGGGCGATTTGCCTTCGATGATACGAATCGACAGCAAGCTGACTGACAGGGATCGCACAGCGTTTTTTCAGGCAAAAATGCAGGAAATGCTGAACGAGTCAGGTATCCGCGTATCGCTGGTGGTAGAGCAAAATGATGCGGTGGTTGGATATGCCATGGCCCGGTTGGATTACGGTGATTTCGGTCGTGTCGAGCCGTCGGCGGTACTGGATACCATCGGTGTGCATCCGGATTATGCGGGGCAGGGGGTGGGCAGAGCCCTGCTGTCGCAACTGCTCGGAAATTTGGCGGCGCTGCAAGTCACTAGTATCAATACCCAGCTGCAGTGGGACAATGTTTCGTTGCTGGAGTTTATGGCGACTTGTGGTTTTGAACCTACCCAGAATCTGGTGCTGACTAAATCGCTGACCTGATCTACTCGCCGGCTCCGACCAGCTTTTTAATCAATGCGAGCAGGGTTTTGAATTCCTTCTTTGTCAGGTTGCGTGTCAGTTCACTCTCGGACGCAAGTACCTCGGGAATAACCTGCGCCAGAAATTTTTCCCCTTTTTTGGTGAGATGCAAGGCGTAAACGCGTCTGTCGGTGGGATGACGTCTGCGCTGGACCAGTTTTCGCGCCTCAAAGCGATCAATGATCTCCCCCAGGGTGGAGCGTTCTATCCCGTCGGCACGGGCCAGTGCAGTCTGGCTGATGCCGGGGTTGTTGTCTATCTTGCACAACAGACCGAACTGGCCTGGAGATATATTGCGGTCACTGAGGTTCTTATCGAAAAGCTGGAAATTGGTACTCTGGGCGCGGCGCAGATAATAACCAAGAATATCTTCCAGCGGCCCCAGTTCAATCGGGTGGTTGGTGTTTGCCTTGCGGCGGACTACGGTGGTCTCGCTTGCCATTGATTTTGCACCCGTTGATGTGAGCTGCCGCTGCGCAGTGCCCTTTGAACGTAAGCATAACATACAGTAAGTAAAAAGCATTATTCTCCTGTTCCGGGGCGTTGCGCTGGACATAACACCTGATACCGTGCGCTGCGCACCCCATTATCGTGCAGCCACTGAATATTGATCTATGTCAATTTATTGCAGCAGCACCGCATTGACAGTAAGGAATACCTACATTAATGTATGCCTACGATAAGGGGTATAAATATTCTATTGGCAACACAGTGCAATCGGGAAAGGGCAGTGAATATGACGACATCTTACCGATGGGTAATGAACGCACCCGGAGCGCCGCTGGAAAAAGTGGCTTTTGAGTTGTCAGACCCGGGGCCGGGCGAGGTCACCGTCGAGGTGGCGGGGTGTGGCGTCTGTCATACGGATCTCGGTTATTTCTATGATGGTGTGCGCACCAACAGTGCCCTGCCATTAGCTCTGGGGCATGAAATCAGTGGCCGGGTCATCGCTGCCGGTGATAATTACGGTAGCCTGCTGGGCAAAGCCGTGATCATCCCCGCGGTAATTCCCTGCGGAAACTGTGATCTCTGCCGGCGGGGCAAGATGACCATCTGTCGCGAACAAAAGATGCCCGGCAATGACATCCAGGGGGGCTTTGCCAGCCATATTACTGTGCCTGCCCACTGCCTCTGTGAAGTGGATGAACAGGCCCTGGAAAATGCCGGCCTGACACTGGCTGATGTTGCTGTCGTCGCCGATGCGCTGACCACACCGTATCAGGCGGTAGCCCAGGCTGGGGTGGGCGAGGGGGATCTTGTCGTGGTCATTGGTATAGGCGGAGTTGGTGGCTATGCGGTGCAGATCGCTGCAGCCATGGGCGCCACCGTTGTCGCCGTTGATGTCGATCCGGACAAGCTGCAAAAGCAGCTGGATTACGGCGCCACTCTGGCGTTGAATGCGGCAGATTACGATGGCAGGGCGCTCAAGAAAGCCATTTCGACCTTTGCCGGTGAAAACAAGCTGCGCCAGACCGAGTGGACAGTATTTGAATGTTCCGGTACGGCCCCGGGACAGAATACGGCCTATAGCTTGCTCACCCATGGTGGCTATATCGGGGTGGTGGGCTTTACCATGGCCAAGCTGGAACTGCGCTTGTCCAACCTGATGGCCTTCCACGCCCGCGCCCAGGGCAACTGGGGTTGCTCGCCGGAGTATTACGCCGCCGCCCTCAAACTGGTCATGGACGGCAAGGTCACCATGCAACCTTTTGTCCAGCAGTACCCGTTGGACCAAATCAACGAAATTTTTACGGCCGCCCATGAGCACAAGCTCAGCGCGCGCGCCATTCTTGTACCCTGAAGGAGTAGTCCATTATGAACCCTATAACCGAAGCCATTGTTCGCGATCTCGCTCCGGAACACCTCAACGACCACAATCTGGTGGATGTTGAAGTTGATAAACTGTGCGACGGGATGGTGCGTTACGAGTTACGCCCCGCCAAACGCCTCGATGGCCGGGAAGCCGAGGGTATCTACAACGCCTGGATCATCCTGAACAATCCCAAACAATACAATTCTTATACCACCGACATGTGCAAAGCCCTGATCCTGGCCTTTCGCGCCGCATCGGTCGCCAGAGATGTCAATGCGGTGGTATTCACAGCTATGGGCGACAAGGCGTTCTGTACCGGTGGTAACACCAAGGAATATGCCGAGTACTACTCCGGCAAGCCTGAGGAGTATCGCCAGTATATGCGGCTTTTCAACGACATGGTGTCCTCTATTATGGCCTGTGACAAACCGGTGATCTGCCGCGTCAACGGCATGCGTGTTGGTGGTGGCCAGGAGATCGGCATGGCCTGTGACTTCACCGTCGCGCAGGATCTGGCCAACTTCGGTCAGGCCGGCCCCAAGCACGGTTCCGCGGCCATAGGCGGTTCCACTGATTTTCTGCCGGTGATGATCGGTTGTGAGCAGGCCATGGTGTCAGGCACTCTCTGTGAACCGTTTTCAGCACACAAGGCGAAACGTCTGGGCATATGCACCGCAGTGGTACCGGCGCTGAAAATTGATGGTAAGTACATAGCCAACCCGCAGGTTGTTACTGACCGTATGCTGGATGACTACGGTCATATCATCCACGGGGAATTCAAATCCGGCGAAGAGCGGGCGGCAGGGAAAGCTCTGGTAGCGGAGGGCGAAATCGATCTGTCCCTGCTGGATGAAAAAGTGGAGGAGTTATGCGGAAAGCTGATGGAAACCTTCCCCGGAGTGCTCACCAAGAGCTTTGAGGAATTGCGCAAACCCAAGCTGGAAGCCTGGAACCGCAACAAGGAAAATTCTCGCTCCTGGCTGGGGCTGAACATGATGACCGAAGCGAGTACCGGTTTCCGTGCCTTTAATGACGGCAACAGGGAAATTGGCCGTGAAATAGATTTTGTTGCGCTGCGCCAGGCGCTGGCCCGGGGTATTGAATGGACTCCGGAATTGATAGACAGCCTGCAACCCGGGGTTGAGGGCTAGG
>Ga0164313_10006447_pt1 | contig 10346 bp, 11 predicted proteins | sample GuaBasSedimGuay4_FD_113735 | JGI IMG/M metagenome (GOLD analysis project Ga0164313, IMG submission 113735) | Subseafloor sediment microbial communities from Guaymas Basin, Gulf of California, Mexico - Guay4, Core 4569-4, 0-3 cm | ecosystem: Environmental > Aquatic > Marine > Hydrothermal vents...
ATGCTTGTCAGGAGGATTAATTGGAATATGATAATTAACTGATATCTCATTTTGTTAGAGTCCCTGCTAAATTTTCATTAATTCTTATACTTAAATGCGCGAAACTATTGGGTTTAAATGCATCCAATACTGATATTGTTTTGAAGTGTGGATTAAGTTTTCAAACTGTCATAAACCGCGGTTGAATTGTAAAGGACGTATGATTTTACCCTGTTTGCTTACCTGCCAAGGGAAATTCAATATTATAAGTAGATTTGCCCACAATCATTAAAACAAATCAAATGACAAAACTATTTGTATTCATAGCAATGAGCATGTTGTTACCACTTTTCGTTGTTGCACAAACGCCATCATTCTACGATTTTACTGTAAAAGATATTGATGGAAACGATTTCGCACTGGAACAATTAAAAGGCAAAAAAGTGATGGTTGTGAATGTTGCTTCCAAATGCGGCCACACTCCTCAATATGAACAATTGCAAGCTATCTATGAAAAATATGGCGGGGATGATTTTGTGATAATCGGTTTTCCGGCCAACAATTTTATGAAACAGGAACCCGGAACTGATCAGGAGATTAAAGAATTTTGCACCTTCGAATACGGCGTAACTTTCCCGATGATGTCGAAAATTTCGGTGAAAGGCAAGGATATGGCGGACATCTATCAATGGCTTACTAAAGAGGAATTGAACGGGTTTGCAGATTCAAAAGTTAAATGGAATTTCCAAAAATACCTGGTCAATGAGGAAGGACAGTTAGAGTACGTCATCAATCCTAATGTAAAACCAGATGATGAAAAGGTAATTGAGTGGATTGAGGGGGAGTGATACAAAATTGTCATTAGTCATTGGTTAATTGGTCATTTGGCTTCGCCGTCATATAATCGTCATTGGGCTTCGCTGTCATTTAATCGGTATTAGCCATGTTAATTAGCGACTGATTGACTGTTGACTGTTGACTGTTGACTGAAGACTGTTGACTGAAGACTGTTGACTGAAGACTGTTGACTGAAGACTGTTGACTGCCGACTGAAGACTGTTGACTGCCGACTGAAGACTGTTGACTGCTGACTGAAGACTGCTTTTCTGGCATCTTGTTTGCAGGTGATTCATGAATTCTAAATCTCCTATTTTGTTTTTCAAATACGCCATACCTTTCGTATTAAGCCTGGTTGTCTTCTCTTTTTCAGGATTCAACCCACTGGATTGTGCTGAGCCCGGAACTACTAAAACCTGTTCGGTACCTGAATCCAGCAGCCTGTCAAATTGCTCATGGAACGGAATAGAACTAAAAGGCAAAGTACAATTCGTTGAATCTTTCCCGGATATCAAGATACAAATTGTCGAATCCTTTCCTGATATAAAAGTAAAAATGGTCGAGGCTTTCCCGGATGATTGCGGCGAATGGCAGGTGGTGGAATCCTTTCCTGATTTTAAGATTCAAATTGTTGAGTCTTTTCCTGACATTAAAGTAAAATTGGTTGAATCTTTTCCAGGCTTACCTTAAATATATTGACTGGCTCAAATCTTAGCATGAGATAGAGGGTAAGCCGACCCGCCGCTTATTTCGCCTCCTCAACCACTCTAAACGTAAAATAACTGCCGCATAAAAAACAGCAAACAAAATCAACAAATGTTGAAAGGGGGCCATCACATCAGTCCAGCCGCCACCCATGATGAACAATTTGCTCATAGCTTCGAGCATGGGTGTGGTAGGAACTAAATAAGAAATCCATTGAATGGGTTCGGGCATAGCTGAAACCGGCCACGAATAACCCGAAATCAGGAAAAACGGATAAGTGGTAAAGGCCAAAATTTCCATCATCCTGATTTGGTTGTTCACAAAACTGCCAATGAGTACAGCTAATAACATGATCGTTAAAAGGAAAAGTAAACTGATCGTAAAAGAGGGAATAATGGCGCCTGCAACCGGGATTTCAAAAAAAGGAAATACAACGGCCATAAAAAGTACAATATAGGCAATGTATAAAAAAACATAGTAAGCTGTCTTGCTAAAAAGGTAATTGGCTATTCCATCCCCCTCAGCAAGTACGCTGCTTAAAATCCCTTTTTCTTTGTCTCTCGACACGCTCTCTCCTAAACCAATAAGGAGAGTTTGTTGCAAAATTAAAAAGAACAGGCCGGGCAACAGGAAACCGCCGTAACTGTTCAGTGGATTGTAAATGGGACGCACATCGGCCAGAATTGGGTTAATCAGCTCCATGGCTTGTTGGGGATTTTTCCCTTTAGCAACAAAGTACTTTAGCCGAACGCCCGAACCCACTGTCATCATTACCGTATTTACGGCTTTATTCAAGTCATTAGAAGGCAGGAAACGGGTGGTGTTTAAATACAGTGCTATCTCAGCACCTTCTAAACGGTGAATATCTTTTTCAAATCCATCAGGAAAAACAAGGAAACCTTTGGTCTCCAGGTTATAGAGTTTTTCTACACCTTCGTGGTAATCTTCGAGGTAACCAATGACATTAATCTTTGGATTAGCTTTGAGTAATTGTGCCAGCTTTCTCGAAGTCATAGAATTGTCATAATCAACTACAGCAAAATCTATCTGGTCAATATCTTTTTTATAATAAATTGAACCGAGGAAAAAAGCATACAGCAATGGTGCAATAATCACGGTCAGTAAAATACTGTGGTCATCAAGCACCGTCTTGAGCTCGTTTTTAAAAACTGATATTTTTTTTCGCCCTTTTTCCATCATGCCAATGTTAACTGTCTTGATTTTTGAATGCCTTTTATCCTGATGTGAAGCGCCAGCCAGGTTGTAATTAATCCTGTAAAGAGGAACAAGCTTAAAATAAGTAACTCCGGTTTGATATAAGAAAAGGGTGTTCCTACCTGGTAGAGTTTAAAAAAGGCATGCAGGAAGTGCGTGTATGGAATAAACTGTGCATAGAGTGTATCGAAAAAAGGCATCCCGAACAAGGGGAAAGTGAATCCACTAAAAACGAAGGCAGGTGAGTTATAGAAAAAGGCAATATCCAGCGACATGATTTCATCATCGATAGTAGCCGAAAGCATCATCCCCAGAAAAATATTAACCAGGATAAAATAAGAGAATAGCAGGATAAGTTCCAATTCTTTTTCCTTAAAAGGAATACCAAAAAGCATAAAAACAAGGGCAATAAACATCATCAAGCCAAAGCTTACAAAAAAATAGGCCAGTGCCTTACCCAACAAAATATTTAGTGCACTACCACCTGATGTTTCAACCAAACTATCAAAACTACCACGGCTGAACTCAGAATTAATAGAACGTATTGCCACGAAAAATACGATCATTTGCAGCAGTACCGTCATCAGCCCAGGGAGCAGGTAGTAGAGATAATTATAGATTGGGTTGAACAGCGGTTTGGAATTCACCCGGATGGGTAGCGCCAGGTTCATGGCCTGTTCTTCCGTCAGCCCTTCTGCCTGTAGCCTTTGAATAGTTGCCCCTGCCGACACTGTTCCCGAAATCATATAAGCTTCCCGCAATAGGATATTCCCAAAAACAATATTGTTGGAATTTGTCAACACCTGCACACGACTGGCCTTTCCTTTAATAACATCCTTCATCAGGTTTCGGGGAATGCGGAAAACCGCCCGTTCATCGTGCTGCAGGAAGAACTTTTTTAAATCGTTATGCGAACTGAGCGAGTAGGTAATTTTCATTGCAGGAGAGGCATCGATAAACTGGATGATGGTTCGCGAAAGTGTGGTATGATCTTCGTCAAAAACCGCCACCGGAATTTCACGCAAAGCACCTTTTTGATAAATAAATCCCAATAACAAAAAGACAACAACCGGCACAATTAACAGCAGGTTGCGGTTCGATTTGCTGCTGCCAATCAAAGCCATTTCGCGCTCAGCTACTTTTATGAAAGGAGGGATTTTCAATTGTTTTCTTTTTTTGCCGCCAATGATTTTTTTTGTCGCGAATGTGCAAATAATTTATTCGCTAATTTGCGGCTATTTCCTATTCCACTCTTTCAGTTTTTGTTCTAATACAATCCTTTTTGAACTTAACTTCAATTCTCCAAAATTTACAATAATTGCCAATTTGTTATTCGATACTTTTAAATAGTTAATCGATTGTACAATAAATTCATCGGCAATACCTGAAACTGCTTTTACTTCTAAAATTATATTATCAAAGATGACAAAATCTGCATAAAAGCAATGAGACAAAATGATATCCTTATAGTTCACGTCATATTTTTTTTCTCTTTCATAAAGAATTCCTGCCTTTCTAAATTCATATTCTAATGCATCTTTATAAACAATCTCCAGAAAACCAGGGCCGAGGTTATTATGAACTTCAAAACATTTTCCGATGATGTTGTAACTTTCTTCTTTGTAGATTATGTCGGTCATAGTTTCATTTTTATTGCCGCGAATGCGCAAATGCATCTTTTTGTTTGCTGCGAATGCGCTAATATATAATTCGCGCATTCGCGGCTATAGCTTTAATAATTAGCGTCACAATTTCACCTGCACTGTCATTCCCGGCCTGAGGCCGCTGTTATGTTCGACGGGTTTGAGGCGTACTTCAAAGGTTTTCATGTCGTATTCTCCTTTGGCTTTTGTGGGTACCCAGGTTGCAAAATCTGCCATTGCGGCGAGGTGAGTGACCTCTAGTTCAATGGTTTTGTTACCCAATCCCGGAACTCTTCCCTTCATTCGTTTTCCTTTTTGAAAGTCGGCCAGTTTGTCTTCGCGGACATTTACAATAGCATAAATCTTTTCAGGAATCATGATAGTGAGAATAGGATAACCTGCTGCCATCACCTCTCCTTCTTCAGCAATCTGAAGACTGATTTCGCCTGAAACCGGTGCCACGAGTGCCAGTTGTTCGTAGAAAGCTACAGCCTCGTTGTACAATCCCCTGGCGGCTTCCAGCTCACCTTTCACAAATGCAATTTCCTCAGGAGTAGCTCCCTTAACTGCCATATCCCAAATTGCCTTTGCCGCTTCCATTTCATCGCGGGCGGCATTGTATTTGAATTCCATTTCGTCCATTTCCTGCCTGGAAATAATGCTGTCGGTATAAAGCAACAAAAAGCGATTGTATGTTATTTCAGCAAAATCAAACTGACTTTTTGCCATCTGGTACTGGTTTTTAGCGGCTTTTATTTCTTCTTCCCTTGCACCTTTTTCGGCACGTTTAACCAATGAATGGGCTGCATTTCTAATTCCTTCGGCCTGGCCCAGTTTAGCCTCCATAATATTGGCTTCCAGCATGGCCAGTATTTGTCCCTTTTCAACATGATCGCCCAATTCCACAAGAATGCTATCAATTCTTCCCGGAATTTCTGAGGACACGTTTACAGTAGTGGTTTCAAACATGCCCACAAGAATGTCTTCGGTTGGTTCATTATGTCTCACCAACATAAAAACAACTGCAACAATGATGATCACAACCGGAATGGCCAGCGCAAAAATGCTTTTATTCATTTTCATTTATTTATCGTTTTATTTTCAATTACAATAATTATAGCCGTCAATGTGCATGTTTCATTCGCGCATTCGCGGCTTTGTTAATTATTCAATAAGCTAACAACTTTCTCAGGATTTCCTGTAGCAAGGTATAGGTCAGCCAACGAAAGGTAATAATCGTATAAAGTTTTTAATTGCTCGACAACGGCAGCCTCATAAAGTAAGGTGGCATCAATTACGTCAATGGACTTACCCAGACTCTCCTGAAAACGTTTCTCGTTAATTTCCTTGTTTTTCCTGGCCAGGTCGATAGTGGGTTTCATTTTGGCATAACGTTCCTGGTTGTTCAATACCTCGCGATAAGATTTGTTTACCCACAGGTCAACCTGTTTACGGGCGTAGGTTTCGGCTGCTTCAACTTCCAGGGCCAGGTGGTCGGTAGCTTTTAGTTTGTTCACTTTGCTTAAGCCATGAAAAATATTGATCCTGGCCTGAACCCCAATCATTACAGGTGGCATAATGACAGGATACTCCTGCCTGAAAAAACCGTATTCGCCCCAGGCAGCAATTTGAGGTAAAAACTCAGACACTTCAAGCGCGTGCTTCGATCTGACCATAACCTTTTTTTGTTCAATCATTTTAAAAACAGGTTGCGAACTGTAAGCTTCCTGTTTCAGGTTGTCAATTTGAAAGGTCACCATCTTAAAAGACATACTGTCAGTTGCTTCAATTGCATAACTATCTTCAAGTCCCAAACTGGTTTTTAAGGCGAGCAAAGCCAGTTCAAGTTTGTTCTCATCATCCATTTGATCGCGTTCAGCATTAGCCACAGCAACCTTGGCGCGCAGCAATTCGTGGGTGGGAATGACCCCAATTTCGATAGCTCTTTCTGCCTGGCGTTCATGACGTTTCATGCCTGCTACCACATCTCTGCGAACACTTACAACATGCTCCAGCAAAATGACACCAAAATAGCGTTGGATGGTTTCGCGAATGACCTCGTTACGTACCTTCCTCAGATCGTGTTGGGCGTATTCCATCTCGGCGGCTGCAAAACGTTTTCCGGCAATAATTTTCCCGCCAAGAAAAAGGGGCTGCATAGCCGTGATGTTCAGGTTGGGATAATGCTGCTGGTCAATCTCAATATTATAAGCAGGTAATTTGCCCAGGCCACCGGTTATTTTATCATAAATTTCCTGCTGGCTTTCATCGGACAGGCCGAGTTCCTGTGCGATCACTACGCCATATTTTCCAAACATATCATCGATGGAACCTTTTACCTGGCCCATGTTTATTTCAGCATTTTGACTGAAATAAGTATAACCGCCCAAAACATCAATTGAAGGAAAAAAATTACCTACAGAAGCCTTGTCGAGATACTCTTTTTGGATAACAATTTCTTTATAACGTTTTACCCTGTAGTTGTTGTGCATGGCACTGTCAACTGCATCTTCAAGACTTAAACGAATAATTTCCTGTCCTGACAATATTCCCAAATTCAGGAAAAAAACAAGCATTGTCATCAGGGTAAAATGTCGCTTTTCGAAAAAAGATTTCATGTTTGTTTGGTAAGATAATTTCCGTTCAAAAATAAAACAAATTCGGATTGAACAGGTTGTTGGCAAAAGATCAGGGAGTTGTAAACTCAACCAAAAACCCCTCTTACCGTACCGCCGTCATGCGTGATGGTTTGCCCCGTAACATAGCGGGAAAGTGGCGAAAGCAACCACAAAGCAATACTTGCCATTTCGTCTGCTGTTGCCATCTTCCCGACAGGAATATCTTCTTCAAATTCTTTTTTCGCTTCGTTGTATGAAATACCTTTCAACTCGCTGTTCCGGATAAATAAACGCTCAAGTGCCGGCGTGGCATGATATCCGGGGGCCAGCACATTTGCAGTAATCCCAAACCGGGCGACTTCCTGGGCTAAAGTTTTCGCAAAACCAACAATTGCAGGGCGAAGAGCATTGCTTAAAATCAGGTTTTCAACCGGCTGTTTAACCGAAACACTTTCGATAAAAACTATTCGTCCATATTTTTGCTTTTGGAAAAGCGGCATTAATTTACGCGTAAATGCAATTTTCCATTTTACGACCATCCGCCAAGCTTCTTCCCACTGTCCCATATCAATATTAAAAAAACCACCGGCCGGTGGGCCTCCGGCATTCACCAACACACCTGCAAGTCTTTTACCATTTGTCCAGGTAAGTATTTTATCCTGAAGTGCATTGCTTGTTATATCCCCTTCCAACATTTCAATATCTTCCGGAAACCGGTTTTGTATTTCGACAAGCTTACTTCCTGTGCGGCTTACAGCAAGCACTTTTGCACCCTCACCAGCCAAAGCAAGTGCGATGGCTTTTCCAAACCCACTCCCGGCTCCGCCGACAATAAAATATTGGTTTTTAATCTGTAAATCCATATTTCTCAATTTTGATTCAAAATTAACAAAATCGAAAAGCCTGATTTTTTATTTTAAAACTGAATTGCTTTTCCATACTTTTGCGGGCTATTGCAAAAGCATGGAAAAACAAAACACCCAGGTCGTAAGGGGAACAATTGCCATTAGCATTGCTGCCATACTTTGGGGCTTTGACGGTGTTGTACTTACACCACGCCTCTCCAATCTCGATGTTATTTACGTAGTCTTCATCCTGCACTTTATCCCATTCGTGGTGATGAATATTTTCCTGGGCAAACAATACAAATACTTAAAACAATTTGTACGCCAGGATTACATCACTTTTTTCCTGGTTTCATTTTTTGGTGGGGCTATTGGCACCATTGCAATTGTTAAGGCCTTATTTTTAGTCAATTTCCAGCATTTATCGGTTGTGGTTTTACTTCAGAAATTGCAGCCCATCTTCGCCATCCTTCTTGCCGGTCTTCTTTTAAAAGAAAAAATCAGCAACAAATTTATTTTGTGGGCAGTGGTGGCTATTGTATCCAGCTATTTCCTGACGTTTGGGTTTGGCCTTCCTAATTTTGAAACCGGCAGCGAAACTATCTATGCCGCCCTTTTTGCCTTGCTCGCAGCCTTCTCGTTTGGAAGTTCAACAGTATTCTCGAAAAAAGTATTACTCAATCAAAACTTCATTACCGCGACATTTTACCGGTATTTTTTCACCAGCATCATCATGCTCGTTATGGTGGTAGCAACGGGTCAGTATATGGAGGTTTACCAAACCACGCCCACTAACTGGCTGTTTTTTATCATCATCGGGCTTACGACTGGTTCAGGTGCAATCTTCGTCTATTATTACGGACTCAGGAGGGTAAAAGCCATCATTGCTACCATCAGCGAATTGCTTTTCCCCATTTCGGCTATCTTGTTTGACTACCTGGTCAACGGCAATGTATTGTCCCCTTTCCAACTGGCAAGTGCTGCGGTAATGGTTTTTGCGATTATTAAACTCAGTAAATAACAATTGAGTGTAATTATATTTCGCTTATTTTTACTACTCATCAATAAAATTAAGCTATGGCAGAAGACATTAAAAAAGTATTTACAGGAACAAGGATCGAGGCCATGTTTTTGAAAGAGATGCTCGAAGAAAGCGATATGGGGGTTTTTATGAAAGATGTGCTGGCCTCAAGTATAAAATCGGGCTGGGCCGATGGTCCTTTAGGCGATTCTGTTTTTCTTTTTGTTGAAGCTTCAAACGAGGCAAAAGCCAAATACCTGATCGAAGAATATCAATATGAAAGAGATAAATCAGATGATACGGACAATGAAAATCAAGATTGATAGTCATCTGGGGTTGAATCCTATTTCGCTTAAGTCAGCAGCAATTTTTTTTGATAGTATCCATTCGTTAAGGAATTAAAAAAATCGATGGAAACCTGTCTATTAAATTATTTTATTGTTGGAACTGAACTTCGCAGTACCTGCGACTTTAACCCCAATTTACATAAAGAAGGCCGGGGAATTTATGAAGTTTCCCGGGTAATAAACGGCATTCCTCTTTTCCTGAATGAACATATCGACAGGTTTTACAACTCGGCAGAAATTGGCAACATCGGGCTAAATATAAATAGAAATCAGCTACTCCGGATGTTTCAAAGCCTTATCGAAGTCAATCATCTAAAAAACGGGAATATCCAATTTCAATTTATCGAACGTAAAAATTCCGGAAAGCACTTTACCGCCTGGATTACGCCTACTATTTATCCTACAGAAAAAGATTATACAGAGGGTGTGCAAATTGCAACTTTAAACGCGGTCAGAAACCTTCCGAACCTCAAAAGTGTAAACTTACCCACCCGACAAAAAGCCAACCAATTTATTTCGGAAAAGGAAATTTTTGAAGTTTTGCTTATTGATGACGAAGGTTTGGTTACCGAGGGCAGCCGGTCAAATATTTTTTTTGTGAAAGACAACAAACTGGTTACAACCAACCTGGAACTGGTACTGCCCGGCATTACCCGGTCAAAAGTGATTGAAATTGCATTTAGCGAAAATATTGACCTGCACACAACGCGTATTCCTTTTGCAGAATTAGACAATTTTGATGCGGCTTTTTTAACAAGTACTTCGATGAATATTTTGCCGGTAAATAAAATTGATCAGCTTAAGTTTGATGCGAAAAACAGCCTGGTAACTCAACTTAGCAGATTATACAATCAACGTATCGAGAAAGATCTAAATTCGTTTAAGTGGCCTTCAATAACCTAACAATCATAAAATATAATGGATCAATCTTACTCAGTGAAATACTGAAAACTCAGTCGACAATTGGCGGTCGGCAGTCTCCAGTCTCCAGTCTTCAGTCTCCAGTCTCCCGACTTCCATCTTCCGACTTCCGACTTCCGACCTCTGACCTCTGATCTCCGACTTCCATCTTCTATCCAGTATCCAGCATCCATCCTAATTTTTGTACATTTACCTTTTGATTCTATTCTCATTAA
>Ga0164313_10006448_pt1 | contig 10344 bp, 11 predicted proteins | sample GuaBasSedimGuay4_FD_113735 | JGI IMG/M metagenome (GOLD analysis project Ga0164313, IMG submission 113735) | Subseafloor sediment microbial communities from Guaymas Basin, Gulf of California, Mexico - Guay4, Core 4569-4, 0-3 cm | ecosystem: Environmental > Aquatic > Marine > Hydrothermal vents...
GTCTTTGATGCGGCCGGCTTTAGTGCGCTGGCAGAAAAGGCCAAGGCCGGGTTGTCTGCTTAAGCCCCTTTACCGTCACAACGGAAGCAAAGAAAGGGGAAAGGGTAAAACCTTTCCCCTTTTTTTGTTATCCGGAAAGTAGCAAAGGCAACCCCCTCTTTTTGATCTTCTTCCTGAGGGGGAGCAATAAAACACAGGGAGTACTATCAGGTGAGCAGCCTGGACGAACTTGAACAAGCGGCACTGCAGGAAGTTTCGAGCGCAACAGATGCTGCTGTGCTTGATAATGTGCGTGTACGCTACCTGGGCAAGAAAGGTTTGCTGACTCAGCAGCTGAAGCAACTGGGAAAATTGCCAGCAGCAGAACGCCCCGCAGCCGGACAGGAAATCAACCGGATCAAGCAACAGGTTCAGGAAGCAATAATGACGCGTGGTGATGCCTTGCAGTCTGAGGCGCTCGATGCGCAGCTGGCCGCTGAGCAGATCGATGTTACCCTGCCTGGTCGCGGGCAATCGAAAGGTGGCTTGCATCCGGTTACCCGGACCATGCAACGTATCGAGCAGCTGTTCCTGCCGCTTGGATTTACTGTTGAGGAAGGTCCGGAAATTGAAGACGATCACCATAATTTCGGTGCGCTGAACATCCCGGACCACCATCCTGCGCGTGCCATGCACGATACCTTCTACTTTAATGCGCAGACCCTGTTGCGCACGCATACTTCACCTGTGCAGGTGCGGGTCATGGAAGAGCGTGAGCCGCCGTTGCGCATTATTGCGCCTGGCCGTGTTTACCGGTGTGACTCAGATCTGACGCACACCCCCATGTTTCACCAGGTAGAAGGCTTGCTGGTAGATGAACATGCCAGCTTTGCCAGTTTAAAGGGGCTGATCGATGAATTCCTGCGTGCCTTCTTCGAACAGGAAGATCTGGCCGTGCGTTTCAGACCGTCCTATTTTCCGTTTACCGAGCCATCGGCCGAGGTCGATATTCAGTGTGTGATGTGCGCGGGAGACGGTTGCCGGGTGTGTGGTCATACCGGCTGGTTGGAAGTGCTGGGTTGCGGCATGGTGCACCCGAACGTATTTGAGAATGTTGGTATCGACAACGAGCGCTATACCGGCTTTGCCTTCGGCATGGGCGTCGAGCGCCTGGCGATGCTGCGTTACGGCGTGAATGATCTGCGCCTGTTTTTCGAGAACGACATGAACTTTCTGACACAGTTTAATTAGGGCAGGTACAAGAGAAAAGGGGAAAGATACAGGGAGAAAGGCAGATACAAGATACAAGAAGAAAGATACAAGGAAACCAGGTGTGGAGATGCCTGAATATTCATTCCTTGTATCTTGTGACTTTTATCTTGTATTTGCCCTTTTATCTTGAATCTGATTTTAAATGAAATTTAGTGAAAAATGGTTGCGGGAATGGGTTGATCCGCCGGTCTCTACCGAGGAACTGGTGGAGCAGCTGACAATGGCCGGACTGGAAGTCGATTCTGTCGAGCCGGCTGGCGCGGGTCTGGAGAGTCTGCTGGTTGGCGAAGTCGTTGCTGTCGACAAACATCCGGATGCCGACAAGCTCAGGGTCTGCAGTGTGCTGGCAGGTCAGGAGCAGCCTCTGCAGATTGTCTGCGGGGCACCGAATGTGTGTGTTGGCGGAAAGTATCCGCTGGCACCGGTTGGTGCGCTGCTGCCGGGCGATATAAAAATCAGGAAAAGTAAATTACGTGGTGTTGAATCGCAGGGAATGCTGTGTTCGGCGCAGGATTTGGGACTCAGTGAAGACCACGAGGGTTTGATGGTCTTGCCGGCAGATGCCAGGGCAGGGCAGCAGCTGCAGAATCTGCTGGGGCTGGATGACAACATCATCGAACTGGATCTTACGCCTAACCGGGGTGACTGCCTGGGGATCGAGGGTATCGCCCGTGAGGTTGGCACACTGCTGCGCAGTACCGTCACTGTACTGGATGCTGCACCGGTGGCGGTGACGGTTGATGATCAGTTCAAGGTTGAAATACAGGCCCCGGAAGCCTGTCCACAATATCTCGGCCGTGTCATTCGTGGCGTTGATGCATGTGCGCAAACACCGTTGTGGATGCAGGAACGTCTGCGGCGCAGTGGCATGCGCAGCCTGGGTCCGGTTGTGGATGTTACCAATTATGTATTGCTGGAGCTGGGACAGCCGATGCATGCATTTGATCTGGCGCGTCTGAATGGAGGTATTCGGGTGCGTTATGCGGACAAGGATGAGCAGTTAACCCTGCTTGATGAACGTACCATCACCCTGGATACCGATACCCTGGTCATTGCCGACCATGAAAAACCCCTGGCGATTGCCGGTGTGATGGGGGGTATTGATTCCGGTGTGCAGGATACAACCGCGGACCTGTTTCTTGAATGTGCCTTTTTCCCGCCGGAAATCATTGCCGGACGCGCCCGCACCTATGGCATGCATACCGAGTCGGCGCATCGTTTCGAACGCGGTGTCGATCCGGGCTTGCAACAGCGCGCGATAGAGCGTGCCACGGAGTTGTTGACCGGGATTGTCGGTGGTGAAGTCGGCCCGGTTATTACGGTTGCATCCAGTGAGTATTTACCAACAAGTGCGCCTGTTGTGTTGCGCAAGGAGCGTATACAGCGCGTGCTGGGTATGTTGCCGGAGGATGATGAGGTCACAGAGATTCTCAACCGGCTCGGGATGACTGTTACGAAACAGCCCGATGGCTGGCTGGTACAGCCACCGGGTTTCCGGTTTGATATCGCGATCGAGGCAGACTTGATCGAGGAGGTCGGCAGGATCTATGGTTATAACCGCTTGCCCAGTGTTTCCCTGCCGGGGACTATGGAGGTGCAGCCTGTTAAGGAAACGGATATTCCGCTAATGGACTTTCTGAATATCCTTGTTGCACGCGGTTATCAGGAGGTGGTTACCTACAGTTTTATCGATGCAAAAATGCAGGCAGAAATCAATCCACAAAAGGTGCCGGTACAACTGGCCAACCCTATTTCATCCGAGATGGCAGAAATGCGCACCACGCTCTGGCCGGGGTTGTTGCAAGCAGTTCAGCATAATGTGCATAGACAGAAATCACGGTTACGCTTTTTTGAACACGGGCTCAGATTCTATTCACGGGACGACGGCTCAATACAGCAGGATGTGATGCTTGCCGGCGTTGTCACCGGTTCACGGCTGCCTGAAACATGGGGTGATAAAAGTGACCCCGTGGATTTTTATGACTTAAAGAATGATGTGGAAACATTGCTGCAACTTACTGGCGCACCGGGTGATTATGTTTTCACCCGTAGTGAGCATCCTGCCTTGCATCCCGGACAGTCGGCAGCGATTCAGTATGCAGGCCGCACGGTAGGGTGGTTGGGCCGGCTGCATCCGCTGCTTGCCAGGGCCCGTGATCTGGCAGCGGACACCTGTCTGTTTGAGCTTGAATATGATGCGGTTAAAACCGGTCAGCTTGCCCGGTTCCAGTCAATTTCACGCTATCCATCGATTCGTCGCGACCTGGCGGTCGTAGTGGATGCAGATCTCCAGGCGGAAGCTCTGCTGGCGGCTGTTCGAGAGATTGCCGGGGATTTGTTGCAGGAGATGGTGGTTTTTGATGTTTACCAGGGGCAAGGTATAGAAACAGGGCGAAAAAGCATCGCCTTTGGCTTGATTCTACAGGATAATTCGCGCACACTAACGGAACAGGATATTGAGGCGGTGGTTGCGAAAGTGACTGAGCATCTCGCCAGGAAATTCGGGGCAACACTAAGAGATTAGTATTATGGCACTGACAAAAGCCGACATGGCGGAAAGGCTGTTTGAAGAACTGGGGTTGAACAAGCGCGAAGCCAAGGAGCTGGTAGAACTCTTCTTCGAAGAGATCCGGGTGGCGCTTGAGAACGGACGCCAGGTGAAACTTTCCGGTTTCGGAAACTTCGACCTCAGAGAGAAAAACGAGCGTCCGGGACGCAACCCGAAAACAGGTGAAGAAATACCGATATCGGCTCGCCGTGTGGTTACCTTCCGTTCAGGTCAGAAACTCAAGGCGAGGGTAGAGGCATATGCTGGAAGCGAGCAATAACAACGAACTTCCAGCAATACCGGGTAAGCGCTATTTCACGATTGGAGAAGTCAGTGAACTTTGTGGCGTCAAGCCACATGTACTGCGTTACTGGGAACAGGAGTTCCCGCAATTAAAACCGGTAAAACGCAGAGGCAACCGGCGCTACTATCAGCGTCAGGATGTGTTGATGATCCGGCAGATAAGAAGCCTGTTGTATGAGCAGGGCTTCACAATTGGCGGGGCCCGCCAAAAAATGTCCGGCGAGGGTGCCAGGGAAGACATCACCCAGAGTCAGCAGATTGTGCACCAGGTCCGTCTTGAACTTGAAGACGTTCTGCAATTGCTGAAACGCTAGCCCGGATAAAGGCTACTGTCTCAATCCGGAGATGGTCGGTCAGATTTCCGAGTTTTCGTTATACTACATCCGGACTACATTGATATAATCCTGTCTGTTTTTTTCAACGGGGCGTAGCGCAGCCTGGTAGCGCACCTGCATGGGGTGCAGGTGGTCGGAGGTTCAAATCCTCTCGCCCCGACCAATTATTCCCCATATTTGTCATTAGGTTAGCTGCTCTTTCTCTAACCAGTCTTCCTGTTCAAAATCGTCAGTGCGGGACTTTTGCGGGAGTTTTCGCCCGACACCCTGTTTGCAGCCTCCACAAGATTGTGAAGTTCTGCTGCAGAGTAGTGTGTCGTGATCCTTCCCGACTTATGCCCGAGCAGGTCCTGTCGATCTTCAAACGATACGCCTGCGGCCCGTAACCGCCGGCTGTATGTGCCCCGGTCGGTTTCGCCGGGTTCCAGCAACAGTTTGATCCGGTCTGCGGTTGTTATTGCCGGGTTGACCTCAGGTGTTTAACAGTCGGCGGCTGAGTAATGTCTGCATGTCGCGCCGGCCATCGGCAATGAGATAGATATAGATGATGCGGCGTTCCACCCGGTAGATAATGCGGTAGGGCTTGAAAAAGACCTCCCTGAATTCGTGGATACCCAATGCAGACAGTTCTTTCGGATATGTGCCGTGCTCGGGCAATTTGGTCAGCTCCTGGAAGGATTCATTGATCCCGTCAATCACATAATCGGCTCGTTCCGGGGAGTCATGTGTCGTAATCCAGGTGTCGAGTTCCTCTAGGTCATTCACCGCGTCCCGGGTGAGGAGTACTCTGTATGGCATTCAGCGTTTGTCCCGTTTGGCGCGTATTTGTTTTATGGCCGCAGAGGCCGATTGGACATCGTCCGCCTCGATCTGACGGGTGCCCAGCGCAAGGATTTTTAGCAGCGCAAGGGTCTCCTGGGTTTGCTCATAGCTCTGCACATCCTGCATAACGGCCTTGGCCTCGCCATTTTTCGTAATGATTAGCGCCTCACGCTGTTCGTCGAGCTTGCGAATGACTTCTGCCGTATGTGCCTTGAGATAACTGATGGGTTTGATCTGGGTTGATGGTTTCATGGAGGGCGCTCATTTGCGATTAGTGCTAAATATAGTCTCTAAACAAGTCAACCTGCAAGCCCTCAAGTATACAACGTAGTCGGATGCTCAACTGGTTTCATGCGGGGCTTTTGCGGGAGCTGTCGTGCAGCGTTATGCATTACAAAGACTTACAATATATATTTAATGGTGATTCCTGCTTAAAATTATTTTGCTTTGTCTGGGCCATTAATGGCCATGCAGTTTTTCTTGTAGCCACACCTTGATCAACGATTGATAGGGTACATCGCGGGCATTTGCTGCCATTTTGATTGAATCCAGCAGATGTTGGGGGAGTCGAAGAGAAATCGTCTTTGTCGTCGGTTTTAACTTGGGCATGACGACCTGCTGGGCCTGACTCCAATCCAGATAATCCGAGGTGTTGTGCTGTTCCCAGAACTGTCGTTCTTCGTCCTCGTTGGCAAATTTCGGTATTGGCTTAAGTCGCTTTTTCATAAATGGCACGCTCCTTACGATGCATATCTCTGGCCGAGATTACCCGGACCTTTTCCCCTCCATGACGCACAGTGAAAGTTATGTGCATCAGTCGTGTGTCATCTGTTTTACCCAAAGCGTGGCTCCTGGTTGTTGTGTCTGGAATCCTCCAGCACCAGTAACGGCGCGTTGAAGAAGACCTGTTCCGCCTCTGCCATTGTGACGCCATGCTTCTCGTTCTTTCGGGTATTCCCCTCATCCCAGTCAAAGCCCGTGATCTTCGTCCAGTCGATCATCGCTGTGTATTACCAACATATACAAAAAGAGGGCAAGCTTCAATCAGCTGCATGGCCGGTTCCGGTTGGTCGGGGAGATGAATTCAATTCACAGATCATTGGATCAGCGGTAAGCAGTGTGTCTAAAACTAATGCCTGAAATCACCCAAAACAACGGCCTATTGGCCTGAATCCGCTCTGATTATTTGCCCTTGCGCACTTTTTTAAAACCATCAACGCTGTTTTCCGAAGTCATCCAGAGAGACATGCTGAACTGTTCCCGCTTCCGGTTTGTCAGTTTTCTGGACAATAAAAATACGATGGCCATTAACCATGGCAGAGATGTCCGAGCCGGTGCCTTTGGCGTCGTGCATGAATACTGTAATAACATGAAAGATAGCGAAGGCTGATAATATCCCTGCAAGTCCAGTGTGAAGATCGGGCAGATAAGTATTGAACAGGACAGGATGCCCAGTCATTAACATACCGGTTGCTGCCAACAGCAGCATGCTGAGGATTGCAAACAGATAGATAGGAGCCCATAGCGGATTATGTGCAAACCACGCAGGTAATGGTGCCTTTCCCAGAGTGATATAGAAGCGCAGCATTTGCACCATTCCTGATACAGACTTTTTGCCCGGCATCAAGGCAACAATACCAGCTGACTGCTTGTCACTGATCAATAACCACAGGCGTAACACGAGGGCAGCGGTGAATACAGCAGCAGCAAGATAATGCCAGTCGCTGGTTATCTTAACGATTGATGGAGCTGCGGGTAGCAACCAGCCGGTTGCCATCAGGACCAGTGTAGACAGAGTGAGTGCCCAGTGAGCTAACCGGAGCTTCCCGCTCCAGACCAGGGTTCGGTGAATGGTGTTATGGTTCATCTTGAAAGATTCCTGAATTGTTACTGTTTGTCTCTTGTCTGATTTTCTGTCGGAAGTATGTGCCTTTAGTCACGGGTGCTTGCCGGTCACACAGCCAACACTTTTTCATTCCGGCCGATAAAATGCTGCGGGTCTTCATGGCTAATAATGTGCTCAATGGAATCTTCCATCAATGCTTCCATCTGAAGAGGAAAATCTGAAAAACTGGAATTTGTCATTGCTGGTTCTTTCACTGCGTGACTGTAGTTATCAATCGGTGCGATTGTGTGCCTCAGCGAATCTGAAGGCAATCCTTCAGGTCATACTACCCTGGCTGGCCGAAGTCAGGGTCACAGCGTAACTCTTTGATTGTCTGCCGGTATTTTACAATCCATAAATGAATCTGAAGTGAGGGTGAGAGAGCCTTTTATCAGCGGGTATTCATCGCCCCAATATGAACGGATCTCTTTCCGGCTTCAGGCCTGTTTTATATTGGGCAAGGCTTTTCTGGAAGAAGCAACCATTATCAAGTACGTTTTCATGATGCTCAAACGCCTTATCATGATATGGCTCATTATTAGCACCCTCGGTTACGGATCGGTGTGGGCGTTTGACGGCCATCTCAACGCGGTAGCAGAGCACCAGAGTGTCGCCGGCGATGTGAATAATGCGCCGGACGAGGAGGGTGCCCGTCTCTGAATGGACCTCCGCGCCAGACCGTAAAGCGCTGCAAGTCTTGATGGAAGAGAAAATGTCCATCCATCCCGGTTTGCTGTTTTCGTTTTCGCAGCCCATTGCCACGCGTGTCGATGAACTGCTGTCTGGCGTGAAGGCGCAGCTGGCTATCAAGCTCTTCGGCCCCGATCTTGATGGTTTGGCAACAACCGGCAGGGCGATTGAGGCGCTGGTTCGCAAGGTAGATGGCACCCGGGGCGTGGAAATGGAGCAAATTGCAGGTGAAGCACAGTTGGTGCTGCGCCCGGACCGGAGTGCTCTGGCGCGCTACGGTATCCCCGTTGCTCAGGTGATGGATCTGGTGTCTGATGCGATTGGCGGTCGTGAGGCCGGGCAGGTCATCAATGGTAACGAGCGTTATGACATCTATGTGCGTCTTGACGAATCCTACCGTGACAGTATCGAAACAATTCGCAGTCTGATATTAAAAGCGCCCAATGGTGCCTGGGTAAAGCTCGGCGATGTCGCGCAGGTGGTTATCGAATCGGGGCCGCCACAGATCCGTCGTGATGATGTGCAACGCCGGGTAGTCATTCAGAGCAACGTTGACGGGCGTGATATGGGCGGGCTGGTGCGTGAGTTGCGTGAGCGCATCAGCAATGAAATCAATCTGCCGCCAGGGTATAGCGTCGAGTTTGGTGGGCAGTTTGAGAATCAGCAACGCGCCCAGACCAGGTTGATGATTGTGGTGCCGCTGTCACTCGGGCTTATCTTTTTGTTGTTGTATTTTGCGTTCAATTCGGTTGGACAGGCCCTGTTGATTATGCTCAATGTGCCGCTGGCGCTGATTGGCGGTATCGCAGCCCTGTTTTTCTCGGGACAATATTTGTCTGTACCGGGGTCCATTGGATTTATTGCCCTGTTCGGGGTGGCCGTTTTGAATGGTGTGGTCATGGTGAGCGCGATTAACCAGCGCCTGAGCGGAGGTCTGTCAACGGAAGAGGCGGTATTTGCAGGTGCATTCTCCCGCTTAAGGCCGGTCCTTATGACGGCCAGTATTGCAGTACTGGGTCTGATCCCCATGTTGTTATCCACTGGCGTGGGTTCGGAGGTGCAGCGGCCACTGGCAACGGTGGTCGTCGGCGGCCTGTTTTCGTCAACACTGTTGACGTTATTTGTATTGCCCTCGCTCTACAGAGTGTTTTCCCGCGGTGTGATCAGGAGTTAACAGGAAATATACTGAAAGGTTGTGGTAATGAATGTATGCCCTGGAGCATGCCTGCGAGTATACTTGTTCATTACCAGACACTTGGCTGGGGGGGGTATGAAAAATATAGTTGGCGTGTTTCTTCTTCTGATCCTGTCTATTACTGTTTCTTCCGGTGTGTTTGCAGCCACAGGCACTAAGAAAGTTGCAACGATGGAAGAATTTAATGCCGTGGTCTGCGCATATGTGGAAAGGAAAATGAAGGCGGGTTTAAACGACAGGGGGGTAGAGAAGCTTATAAGCGAATATGCCCAGACAATAGATGTACTTTCCTCTATTTACAGTAACTTGGGTTGCGCAAACAAGTAGGGCAGGTTAATGCTCTCTGCCTGGAAAGTCTCCACTCGGGAAAATTGCTTGTGAGACTGAAAATAAACCTAAAGAACCGGGAGAGTTGGCCGTAATACCCGTAATACTGGTGTCTAGAGCTGGGGGGCTTCTTAAAGATGCAAACATTCTACGCTTCAATGTGTGGCGCACTCATATTCTTTGCGGCCGTGATTCCGCCGCTTATTCTCATTATCGATAAAGCCGGATTTTAATACCGCTACCAGGCCCTGTCCTGGTAGCGGTGTTTTGCTGCCAGATACACCTTCATCAGATCCAGCGTATCCTCCTGTCCACCAGCCTGTTGGCTGACGAACTGGGTGCGAATCTCGCAGGTCTGAACATCTCTGCCCGTTCCATCAGTACGTTGTGTAAACGCCGTATTTCCTGAATTCTTCATCGCAAGGCCACAGACAGTACTGTTTTTGATCTCGATCAAGGTCACAAGGCGTGGCTGAGGCGACAATGCCCTGCGTACAGCGCTCTCGGCCAAATTCGAAAACCACATGTCCAATACAGCCATGACTGATTCCCCCGATAAAGTACCGTTGTTCCCCCGCCCGTTGTCATTTCCCCTTGCTGTTATACCGGACAGGGTGCACAGCACGGTAGTCGTTACCGTTCTTAACCGGGTCTTTGCCAGCGCCTTGCGGGATGGAGAAATGGATTACCTGCTGGGTCGAACCGTACGCATCCATATCCGTGACATGCAGCTGACCTTCTGCATTACCCTGCAACAGGACAGGTTGGTGGCCAGTCGGGCGAAGAATATGCCGGACCTGTCCATCACCGGTACCCTGCATGCATTTCTGCTGCTTGCTGCGCGGTGTGAAGATACCGATACCCTGTTTTTCCAGCGTCGGTTACAGATGGAGGGTGATACGGAACTGGGGCTGGAAGTCAAAAATTTCCTGGATGGGCTGGATGTGGATTCACTCTGGCTGCCCAGATATGTAAGCCGCATGGCACA